>Ga0209988_10000393_pt1 | contig 27191 bp, 22 predicted proteins | sample N075metaG_FD_183115 | JGI IMG/M metagenome (GOLD analysis project Ga0209988, IMG submission 183115) | Deep subsurface microbial communities from Kermadec Trench to uncover new lineages of life (NeLLi) - N075 metaG (SPAdes) (version 2) | ecosystem: Environmental > Aquatic > Marine > Ocean trench... | reverse complement strand
TGCGCAACAGCATGCCGATGAACTGTCGTGCCATGGGGCGCAAAGTTTCGCTGTCGGATGCGCTCACCGCCGAGATCGATCGCATTTACGCCATCTGGAAGGATTGCCATAAGCACTACTCCGCTGCTGGCGACTGGTTGTTTGGCCAGTTCAGCATCGCCGACGCAATGTATGCGCCGGTTGTATTACGCCTTCGTACCTACGGCATTAACCTGCCCGAATCAGCGTCCGCATATGCCAACCGACTACTCGAAAGCGCTGCGATGCAGGAATGGCTGGCCGCGGCGGAAACCGAAACCGAAGTGATCGACAATGATGAAGCGGGTAAATAACAAGGGCATGCACATTTTCTCAAAAGTTCTGTTGTTGTGCGCGGCGTCGCTTGCCAGCGTCGTGCACGCAGCGACCTATGAACTCCCGCCTGAGGGATCTGATGTTGTCGGTGCCATTGCGACGGTGACAGCCAGTTTTGATGATACCTTGATCGACATTGCGCGAGTTCACGGGCTGGGTTATCAGGACATTGTTCGCGCGAATCCCGACGTCAACGTCTGGGTACCGGGAGAGGGTACCGAAGTCGTGTTGCCCACTCGCTACGTATTGCCGGCGGGTCCGCGCCGCGGCATCGTGCTGAATATTGCTGAATACCGGCTGTACTATTTTCCGGAGCCGAAAGGCGACGATCCTGGCGTCGTCATGACCTATCCGATCAGTATCGGGCGCATGGACTGGGAAACACCGCTTGGCACGACGACTGTGATATCAAAAGTCGTTAATCCGAGCTGGTATCCGCCACAATCCGTTCGTGACGAACATGCGGCCGAGGGTCGCCCGTTGCCGCGCGTCGTTCCTGCCGGCCCGGATAATCCGCTCGGCGATCGTGCAATGCGTCTCGGTTTGCCGGGTTATTTGATCCATGGCACCAATCGTCCTGCCGGCGTCGGCATGCGTGTTACACACGGCTGTTTGCGCATGTTTCCCGAGGACATTCGCTATTTGTTTGATTACATCGCCGTTAGTACGCCCGTCAGAATTATCAACGAACCCGTGAAGATCGGCTGGCAAGGCGATACGTTGGTGCTCGAAGCGCATCCGGTGCTCGAGGCGCCACCGGTGGACACCATCGATGAGCCAGTGCGGGATGCCCCTGTGCCGGACGAGCCGGCGCTGGACGAGCCGACGACGGACGATGCCGTTGTCGAGGGTAAAGATCCGCTCACTTACGTGACCGAACAATTTATTGTTGCGACGGCCGAGCGTCAGGGGCAGCTGGACTGGTCTCTTGTCGAGGCAGCGATTTCGAGATCAGACGGTATGCCCGTTGCGGTTGGAGTGGGCATAAAAAACGCCGCGACCAGCGCGGCGTCTGAATAGATCTTCGTAGCCTGGTGCTACTTGGACATCGTTTTCTTGAACATCCGATCCATTGCTTCGCGGTTTGCTTCACAGCAATTCTGAGCTTCTGTTGCAGCAGAAAGTGCCTGGTCAGCGGTGCTCTGTGCACTCGCAGCAGCCTGAGCAGCACGATCAGCAGTAGCACGTGCAGCTTCAGCAGCTGATGCAGCTGCAGCAGCGTCAGCTGCGGCACGGTCAGCAGTAGCCTTAACGTCGTCCAGTCCTGTCGTGGCGCAACCCGTGGCGAGTCCTAGGGTGAGCAGAAGTGCGCTCACTGTCAGTACGGTTTTTTTCATTGTCCGAGATTCCTGTAGTTGGAAAAAAATTGCAGGCGCATTATTTCCCAAATACCCCGTCGCTGCAATGAAGATGACTGTTTTTATTGTGTTTTGTCGGCTGCAGGCGACAGACTCACCGCACAGGACGAAAGTCGCTTGCACTCGCTGAACTACTGTATATAATCGCAGTTACTGTGAATCTATACAGGATATGCTCAAATGCGCCAACTGACCCCCCGACAATCACAAATTCTCGAGATGATTCAAGAGTTTATCGCTGAAACCGGCATGCCGCCGACGCGTGCTGATATCGCGAATGAACTGGGTTTTAAATCCGCCAATGCCGCCGAGGAACATTTACGGGCGCTGCAGAAAAAAGGCGTGCTGGATCTCATACCGGGCACATCGCGCGGCATCCAGCTCAAGGACTCTCTGCGCGAACAAATGGGCTTGCCGCTGGTAGGCAGAGTCGCGGCCGGTAGCCCGATTCTTGCGCAGGAACATATTGAGACGCATTACAAAATAGATTCGGCGTTGTTTAACCCCAAGCCGCATTATTTATTGCGTGTGGACGGTATGAGTATGAAAAATGTGGGCATTTTGCATGGCGATCTCGTTGCCGTACACCGCACGTCTGAAGTGCGCAGCCGGCAGATTGTTGTTGCACGCATCGATGATGAGGTAACGGTCAAACGTTATCGCCAGGAAGGGTCGGTGGTCTGGCTGTTGCCTGAAAACGATGATTTTGAACCCATCAAGGTTGATCTTACCAAGCAGGAAATGATTATCGAGGGAGTCGTGGTTGGCGTGATTCGCGACAATTTGTTGCTGCATTGATCGACAGTGTCCCAGGAATCACTCAACAAGCTACTCGAGAACCCACGTGTATGGCGAGGTCGTAACTCAACGCACACCAAAACCGGACTGTCCACGGGTTATAAAAAACTGGACAGGCACTTGCCAGGTGGAGGTTGGCCGCAGCAGTCTTTAACCGAAATTCTTGTCGAGCAGTACGGCATCGGCGAGCTGCAATTGCTCATGCCGGCGCTTGCTCGCCTGAGCGTCGATGATCCGCTGACACCATATGCAGAGCCGGGCTGGATTGCCTGGGTAGCGCCGCCGTTTCAGCCATACCCGCCGGCGTTGCAGCAACAAGGCATCAACCTGTCACGGCTCCTGATTGTGCGGCCAAAAGATGACGGTGAAATACTCTGGTCGGCTGAACAGGCGCTGTCATCCGGTACCTGTGCTGCCGTGCTGTTGTGGCCCGAACGTCTTGATGACCAGTCCAGCCGGCGTTTACAACTGGCGGCTGAGAAAGGGCGGAGCTGGGCAGTCGCGTTTCGCCCGCTGTCTGCTCGTCGTGAACCATCGGCTGCCGCCCTGCGTATCGAGGTGCAGGCCCGTCAACAAGGCACGTGCATTGATGTTTTCAAGAGTCGTGGCGGTCGCCCGGTAACACTCCACAGTATTTTCTCGAGTTAACGTGGCCCGGGTACGGAAATCCCCGACCGCAGGAGCGGCCGTAGGAGGGCCTTCAGGCCCGACCGCGACCTCCACGACCCCGTTGCAGATTCCAATCCCGTTCGCGACCCCGGCGCCCCCCGCGTCGCAGCGGCTTTGGTTTTGTATTTATTTGCCGGACCTGCCGCTTGAGGCCTGCGGTGCCGGTAAGAACGCACTTGCCGTGGTGGAGGATCAGCAGGGTGTTCACCGCGTGCGACTGGTTAATGCAGCGGCCGGGGAGGCCGGCGTTATGGCCGGACAATCGGCAAACGCAGCACTTGCGTTGCTACCGGACTTACAGCTCGAAGAGCGCGACACACTGCGCGAACAACAGGTACTTGAGTCGCTTGCGGCATGGCTTGAGCAGTTTTCCTCATTCGTGTCGATCGCAGGAAACAATGTGCTGTTGCTCGAAGTTGCGGGCAGCCTGCGCTTGTTCGGGGGCTTACCGAGTCTGCGCCAGCAGGTATCAGCCGGCCTCGAGCAACAGGGTTTTGCGGCATCGCTTGCGATAGCACCAACACCGCTCAGCGCAACCTGGTTAGCTCGAGGCGGCCGGCGTGCCTGCATTCGCGCACCGGAAAACCTCGTGTCGATGTTGCGCCCGTTACCGTTGCACTGCCTCGACTGGCCGGCAGCGATTTCCGAGGCGCTCGTGGGTGTTGGCGCAAACAATGTCGGTGATTGTCTGCGCCTGCCGCGGCAAGGTTTTGCGCGGCGTTTTGGCGTGAAGCGCCTGCTTGAACTTGATCGTGCGCTCGGTCGGCTGCCGGATCCGCGAGCATCCTGGCGGGCACCTGAACGTTTCTGCGCGGACTATGAAATGACCGAGGAACAATCGGACCAGGGATTGTTGCTCGCGGCCTGTCGTGAATTACTCGAGTCACATGAGCAGTTTTTGCTCGTACGTCAATTGGGTACGCAACGCATCAACTTCAGTTTTTTCCATCTTAAAGCGCCTGCGACAAAATTAGCGCTGGGCTGCACGCAGGCAGACCGGTCGGCGAAGCGCTGGTCGGATCTTTTGAATATTCGTTTTGAGCGTTTGAGTTTGCCCGAGCCGGTGATCGCCGTCCGTCTTCAGGGCGGGCATACACAAGCATTGCAAACAAGTTCCGGGCATCTGTCGTTCAGCGGTCGAGGGCAAACAACGCAACGACATTCAATGACGCAGCTTGCCGAGCGCCTCGCCGCACGTCTGGGCATGCAATCGGTGAACGGAGTGACAAGTCTGGCTGAACATCGACCGCAACATGCCTGGTGTTCACGTAATCTGTTGTCGACGAAAGTCAGTGAGGCGTTATCGTTTGTGCGCCGCGGCCTCAAGCGGCCGTTGTGGATGTTGCCGGAGCCGGCGTTGTTGCATGTCGAACAGGGGTATCCCCTGCACCTGGGGCGTCTGACGCTCGTTGACGGACCCGAACGACTTGAAACGGGCTGGTGGGACGACGACGGCATCGCCCGTGACTACTACACCGCAGTTAATCCGCGCGGCATGCGGCTGTGGGTATTCCGCAATCGCAATCCATCTGCTGCCTGGTATTTGCACGGCCTCTTCGGATGACACTGCCGCGCTACGCGGAGCTGCATGCGCTCAGTAACTTCACATTCCTGCGTGGCGCATCGCACCCGGAAGAACTCGTAGAAACAGCGGTTGCGCTTGGCTATGAAGCGCTCGCAATTACCGATGAATGTTCGATGTCGGGTGTTGTACGTGCGCACATGGCGGCGAAAGACTGTGGTCTCAGGAAGCTCATCATCGGTTCTGAATTACGTCTCAGAAGCGGCCGCAAACTCGTCGTGCTGGCGAAAAACAAAACAGGCTATGCGGCGCTTTGTCGTTTGATCACGGCTGCGCGCAGGGCGGCCGACAAGGGCCACTATGAATTGACACGTCCTGCGTTCGAAGAGGGCTTGCCGGGTTGCGTCGCAATCTGGGTGCCGGACGAACAGTACACACTCGATGTTGAAGATCACTGGATACGCGAGACATTTCGCGATCGTCTGTGGATTGCAGTCGAGTTGCTTGCAGACGGTCGGCAACGCGAGCAACTGACACGACTGCGCGAAACAGGAAAGCGACTCCACTTGCCACTCGTTGCCTGTGGTGACGTGCACATGCATCGTCGTTCGCGACGTGTTTTGCAGGATAGCGTAACGGCCATTCGGGAGCGTGTCAGCATCGATCAGGCAGGCTATCTCTTGTATCCCAATGGCGAGCGCCATTTACGACCACTGGAGATATTGCAGCGCGTATACCCGGCTGATTTGTTGGCGGAGTCGGTACAGATAGCGGAGCTGATGAATTTTTCGCTCGATGAAATTCGTTACGAGTACCCCGATGAAATTGTTCCCGACGGCATTTCGACAACGGCTTACCTGCGCCAGTTGACCGAGGAGGGCATGCGTCGTCGCTGGCCCTGCGGCGTACCCGACAAAGTCATTCGACTTGTGGAGCACGAGTTGCAACTTATCTCGGATCTTGAGTACGAAGCCTATTTTTTGACCGTGTACGACATTGTTGCGTTTGCACGCTCGCGGGGAATTCTCTGCCAGGGCCGCGGTTCGGCGGCGAATTCCGCTGTATGTTTTTGCCTGGGCATTACCGAGGTAGATCCGGAGCGCATGGAAATGCTGGTTGAGCGCTTTATTTCCAAGGAACGTAATGAGCCACCGGATATCGATGTCGATTTTGAACATGAGCGGCGTGAGGAAGTCATCCAGTACATTTATGAGAAATACGGCAGGGATCGGGCCGCACTTGCGGCCACGGTGATTACCTACCGGCCACGCAGCGCATTGCGCGATGTTGGCAAGATGCTGGGTCTGAGCGATCTGCAGGTCGGGCGTCTGTCGCGTTCGATGCAGTGGTGGGATGGCAAGCAAGTTGACGAGAGTCGTATCCTCGAAGCCGGCCTGCGTCCAGACAGCCCGGTCATCAAACGTTTGTTGTATCTCGTCGGCGAGCTGATCGGATTTCCACGACATCTCTCACAACATGTCGGTGGCTTCGTTATTGCCAGAGGGCTCTTATCGGAGCTGGTGCCGATAGAGAATGCCGCGATGGATGATCGAACCGTTATCCAGTGGGAGAAGAATGACCTCGAGGATCTCGGGCTGCTGAAAGTCGATGTGCTGGGGCTCGGCATATTGACGGCACTTCGCCGTTGTTTCGATTTGATTGAGGGTTTTGACGGGCGCGCATACACACTTGCAAGCGTGCCGGCAGAGGACCCGGTTGTTTACGACATGATTTGCGATGGTGACACGATGGGGGTGTTTCAGATCGAGTCACGTGCGCAGATGACGATGTTGCCGCGGCTTAAACCGCGATGCTACTACGACCTCGTTATCGAGGTTGCCATCATTCGCCCGGGGCCGATTCAAGGTGACATGGTGCACCCCTATTTACGCCGCCGAAACGGCGAGGAGGCCGTTGATTATCCGAGTGAGGCCGTAAAAGGCGTGTTGCAGCGCACGCTGGGCATTCCGATTTTTCAGGAACAGGTGATGCAACTGGCCATCGTCGCGGCGGGTTTTACGGCCGGTGAGGCGGATCGTCTGCGGCGTGCAATGGCCGCCTGGAAACGTCGCGGTGGTCTGGGCCAGTTCGAACAAAAACTGATCGATGGTATGCGGGAACGAGGTTATGCCGAAGACTATGCACGGCAGATCTTTCGACAGATAGAAGGTTTTGGTGAGTACGGTTTTCCCGAATCACACTCAGCGAGTTTTGCCTTGCTTGTTTACGTTTCCTGTTGGTTGAAATGTCACGAGCCGGCGGCATACACGGCCGCCTTGCTGAACAGTCAGCCGATGGGTTTTTATTCGCCTTCACAACTTGTGCAGGATGTGCGTCGTCATGATGTTGAGGTGCGAGCCGTCGATATCAATCGCAGCGATTGGGATTGCACGCTCGAAGTTGGTGATGCGAACGAAGCCGTTTTGCGCCTGGGTCTCAGAATGGTAAAGGGCTTGTCTGAAGAGAGTGGCCGTTGCATTGAAGAAAGTCGCAGTACGGGTCTGTTCGAGAATACGCAACAACTGGTCGAACGCACCGGGCTGGGTAAACGCGAACTGGGTGTACTGGCATCGGCCGGTGCGCTCAAGATGCTGGAAGGACATCGGCATCGCGCCCGTTGGGCAGTGGCAGGCGTAGAACAGCCCACAGCATTGTTTCCGTCGGTGGAGCGTTACGAGGCTGCACCGCTGCTGCGGCAACCGACCGAGGGGCAAAATATTGTCGCCGACTATCAAAGCACGGGCCTGACGCTTGAGCGGCACCCGATGCACCTGTTGCGGGATCGCTTGAATCGGTATCGCTATTGTTCGGCGGAGCAATTGCCGGATCTCAGTAACGGTCAGTCGATCAGTGTTGCAGGTCTCGTCATTACCAGGCAACGGCCCGCTACGGCCAGTGGCGTTACCTTTGTGACGCTCGAGGATGAGACGGGCTACATGAATCTCATTGTCTGGAAGCAGGTCGCGGAGCGGCATCGTGCCGCGTTGCTAAATGCGAAGCTTATGGGTGTACGCGGCGAGGTGCAGATAGAAGGGAAGGTGATACACGTGGTCGCGAAGCAACTCATCGACCATTCGGAAATGCTGGGCGGTCTGATGCTGCTGTAGGAGCGGCGTGTAGGAGGGCCTTTAGGCCCGACTGCCGCGATTGCGATCAGGTCGCGGCTCACGCTGCGGCCGGTCGGGCCTAAAGGCCCTCCTACACGCCGCTCCTACGAATCGTCGTCGAGATTAATGTTGTAAGTGTTGTCGATGTTTTCCGCTGCCCTGCGTCGCTCGTTGACCTCTCCGAGCTTGCGATGTGCGGCACGCTTTTGAACTGCCTCATCGCTATCGTCAGTCTCGATCTTGGCTATAAGTTCGTCGACATTAATTTCAACCGACATATCACCGACATTGTCGTCATTATCGATATCCATGACAACGGTGTCTTCAGGAATGTCCGCAGACTCTACCTCGTCCGACTGTTTGTCGTCATCGATGTCGTCTTTGTCGTTTTCGCCGTTCATAATGAAATGTATACCGCGAATAAATGCTGTCCGCAACGTACGAAGGCACAGTTTTTGACTACTGAATCAAATTGTTTATTTCAAAAATCGGCAGCAGGATGGCCAGGACGATCGTCAGAACGACAGCCCCCATGAAAACGATCAACAGCGGCTCCAAAATGCCCAGCAGGGCTGCGATAAGTCCATTCACCTCGCGCTCTTGTCCATCCGCGGCGCGCGTCAGCATTTCCTCAAGGCGACCGCCGGCTTCACCGCTGGATACCAGGTGAATCATCATCGGTGGGAACAGTTTGCTCATTTCCAGAGACTTGCTGATCGAACCACCCTCACGAACGCGAATCGCAGCTTCATTGACAGCGTCGCGCATTGGCAGATTCTCAATGACTTCCGCTGAGATTTTCATTGCCTCAAGTACAGGAACGCCGCTGCCGGTGAGAATGCTGAACGTGCGCGTGAATCGAGCTGTGTTAATGCCGCGGGTCAGGCGGCCAAAAACCGGCATGCTTAACATGAAGCGATGATAGCGACGCTTTGGTCCATCCTTTTGCAGCAGCCGCCACACGCCATACACGAATGCGCCCAAACCGATAATCAACCATAGCCAGTTGTCGCGAAGAAAATCGCTGGTCGCAATCATGCCGCGAGTAAGGCCAGGAAGTTCTGCCGACGTATTCTCAAAAACACCGACGATTTTCGGTACCACGGTTGCCAGCATGAAACTGATGATGGCCACAGCCATTATGACGAGCGTAATCGGGTAGATCATCGCATTGGTAATGCGCTGGCGAAGCTCCTGTCGTGCTTCCGTGTAGTCGGCCAGACGCTCCAGCACGATATCGAGGTGGCCGGATTGCTCACCGGCTGCAATCGTGGCGCGGTACAACTCGGGAAAAGCCTGTGGAAACTCGCTCAAGCCGTCGGCCATCGTATGACCCTCCATGACCTTGCTACGCACACCCAGCAAAATACTTTTGGTTCTTGGTTGATCGTTTTGTTGGGAAACGGCGAGCAAGGCTTCTTCGAGCGGCAGGCCGGATTGCGACAGCGACGCTAATTGTCTTGTTATGAGAGCGAGTTCTCCCGTGCTGATTCCGCGTCGCAGCGAAAAAGTACTTTGACGTTTCGCCTCCTTTTTCGAGACCTCGGTAACCTGCACGGGTAACAAGTTGCGTTCACGCAGGATTTGCCGAACGTGCTTGGGCGTATCGCCTTCGAGCAAGCCTTTGGATTCCTTGCCGGCTTTGTCCAGCGCGACAAATTCGAATGCACCCATTGCCTAGTCCTCCCGCGTGACGCGAACAACTTCTTCGAGACTCGTGGTGCCAGCGAGTACACGACGACGGCCGTCAGCTCGAATGCCAGGTGCCATGGTACGGGCATACCTTTCGAGTTCTTGTTCACTGACACCGTCGTGAATCATGCTGCGCATATGATTGTCAACAGCAATCAACTCGTAGATGCCCGTTCGGCCCGAAAAATCATCGCTGCTACCCGTGGCGGGCTTATACAGCGTGGGCGGATTGGCAGGGTCCACGCCGAGTATTTTGCATTCGTATTCCGAGGCGGTGTAGGGCACTTTGGTGTCGTCGTTTAGAACGCGCACCAGGCGTTGTGCGAGCACGCCGATCAGGCTCGATGACAACAGGAACGGTTCGATACCCATGTCGCGCAGTCGTGTTACAGCGCCAACGGCGGTGTTGGTATGCAAGGTCGACAATACAAGGTGGCCGGTCAGACTGGCCTGCACGGCGATCTCGGCCGTTTCCAGGTCGCGAATTTCGCCGACCATTACAACGTCCGGATCCTGCCGCAAGATCGCCCGCAAGCCGCGCGCAAACGTCATGTCCACTTTCGTATTGACCTGTGTCTGCCCAATTCCGTCAATGAAGTACTCGATTGGGTCTTCAACCGTCATGATGTTGCAAGTGTTGTCGTTAATGCGTTCCAGCGCCGCATACAAGGTTGTCGTCTTGCCGGATCCGGTTGGACCCGTCACCAGGATAATTCCGTGCGGCTTATGAACTAAATCGTCCATCTTCTTGCAGGACGCATCGTCCATGCCGAGCGACGTCAGATCGAGGCGGCCGGCTTGTTTGTCGAGCAATCGCAAGACCACGCGTTCGCCATGGCCAGAGGGGATCGTCGATACGCGCACATCGACGGCTCGGCCGGCGATGCGTAGGGAAATACGACCATCCTGCGGCAGGCGTTTTTCGGCGATGTCGAGTTTTGACATGACTTTGATACGTGAGACGACCAACGGCGCGAGCGCCCGTCGTGTCTGTAGTACTTCACGCAAAATGCCGTCAACGCGGAAGCGCACACTGAGTCGGTTTTCATAGGGTTCGATGTGTACGTCGGACGCGTTGTCTTTGATGGCCTCAGTCAAAACCGCGTTGATGAAACGAATGATGGGTGCATCGTCATCGCTGTCGAGAAGGTCGGATGGCTCCTGAAGTTCCTGAGCAACCTGGTCCAGATCAATGTCATCGTTCAGACCATCAACCATTTGCACGGCTTTGTGACTGCCGTGTTCGTAAGACGATTGCAGCAGGGAATCGAATACTTCGCTCGATACACGCGATAATTTCAACGGAACACCCACGAATCGCCGTACTTCCGCCAGGCTAAGAGGCGATGTGCCTGCGCGGTGGGCCACGTCCGCGCTGTCCGTACCCATATCGCGAATCAGGACTCCATGTCGTTTCGCAAAGGAGAAAGGCAGCATCTTTTGCGCAACGGAGACGTCCGCATCGGTGCTGGTCTCGAGCACGATTTCCGTTTCACTTTGTATTTCTTGCGTCAAACGAATCTACTCGGGTAAGTCTTCATTGTCTTGTGCCGAACTCGCTGGGATCCGCAGGTCGAGCGGCGGCAACGTTGGTCGCTCGACGTTCGGCATCAACGGTACTGAGACGCCAGCAATACCCAGTTGCACGTCGCGGATATAGTTGTATTTCTGATTGGTCTCAATGAACGTCTGCTCGGCATCGCGCAGTATTTTGGCTCGAATGAAGACCATCAAGTTGGTTTTTACGAGCTCTGTTTTGCGGCTGCGAAACAGATTGCCAATTATCGGAATGCTGCCAAGCACGGGCACCCTCTGATCGCTTTCGCGAAGCACGTCATCGATGAGGCCACCCAGTACGATGATTGAGCCATCATCGACAATTACCGTTGTCTCAATGATGCGCTGGTTCGTGATCAGATCGACGGCCCCCGAAGCGGATGAAGCAATGCTGGAAACTTCCTGCGAAATTTTGAGCAGCAGTGAGTCGCCTTCGTTTATTTGCGGCGTAATGGTGAGTTTTACGCCGATCGACTCGCGGTTAACGGTCGTAAACGGATTTACAGCGCCACCGGCACCGCCTGTATTCGTGTACTGGCCAGAAACGAACGGCACTTCCTGGCCGACATTGAGACTGGCTTCTTCATTGTCTGTTGTTAAAATCGACGGGGTCGAAATAATGTTTGTGTTCGCATCGCCCTGCAGCGCGCGCAAGATCGCGGCGAAGCTGACTTTACCATCGGAAATTCGGCCAATGCCTATCGTAAGGCCTTCACCAATCAATCCGCTAGCGTCGCCACCTCCCAATGCCGAACCTAATTGCACGACACCATTGCCAAACGCCGGAAAGTTGGTGACACCGATCGGCGCATCACCGCCACTGCCTTCTATTGCCCAGGTCACGCCGAGTTCCGAGACACTGTCCATAATTACTTCAACGATGATTGCTTCGACCAGAACCTGCGCTCTGCGAATGTCCAGCTTGTCGACGACGGCCATAAGTGAGCGCATTATTTTCTGTGGTGCGCTCACGATGAGTGCGTTGTTTTGCGGGTCCGCCCATACGCTTACGGGGTCCGCCTGTACCGTATTACTCGCGCCTGCAGCGGCGGTCTGCTGGTTCGTAAAGTGCTGTTGCAGTTTGGGTGCGAGTTCTTCAGCGTCGGCGTATCGCAGGTATCGGACTCGCGTGTCACCGCCGTCTTCCAGCGGCGTGTCGAGGTGTGCGAGCAGGGCACGTAAGCGCAATCGTGCTGTCTTTTCACCGCCAATCAATACACTGTTAGTGCGGGCATCAGCGACCAGATTTATTGTGACAGGCGCGCCGTCTGCGCGTGGCTGTTGCATCAAAGCAGTCATTACGCGAACGACCTCAGCCGCCGACGCATGTTGCAATGGTACGACCTCAATTTCATCGTCAGTAGCCCGATCGATGCGAGCGATGATGGTCATTATCCGCCTGACGTTAGCCGCTCGGTCTGAAATGATTAACATGTTCGAGCCGGGATGTGCTACGAGGTGTCCGTATTGCGGCACCAGTGGACGTAGAATCGGTACGAGTTGTGCTGCGCCAATATTCTTGACCTGCACGATTTGCGTGACGATGTCGTCTGGTCCCTGTGAGCTGCCGGTGCCAATTGGCCCGGCGTACTGGCGTGCCGTCGCATTGGGAATTATCTTGACAATATCGCCGCTCGTGACGGCCGCGTATTGGTGTACTTCCAGTACCGACAGGAAAGCCTCGTAAAATGCCTCGGGCGACATAGCCGTTGACGAAATCATCGTGACTTTCTGACCCGAAACACGTGGGTCGATAATAAATGTCTTCCCGGTTATTTCAGCAACCGCCTCGACGATCTGGCGAATGTCGGCTTCCTTGTAATTCGGTGTAATTAAGCCCTGGGCGAAAGCGCCAGGCGAATTGCATATGGCAATTAGTGCCACCAGGGCAATAAGGATTTTGCGAGCGTTGATCGTTTGTTGTTGTGTCATTCTGTTTGCGCTTGTCCGATGTCCAGTTGTTCGGTCCTGAGGACCAGTGTTTGTTGTATGCCGTTTCGCTCTATGGTGACAGACACCTGATTGGCTGTACCAAGTGACTGAAAAATTTGCATGGCTTGCGTCGGATCAGTTAGTGACTGGCCGTCGATTTGTTTGATCAGATCACCAGGGCGCAGACCAAGTGCGGCGAATTTTTTGCGATCGCGCCCCGGGTACACTCGGTAACCTTGTTGCTGGCCGTTTTGAAAATACGGTGTCGGCCGGATAATGTCGGCGAGCCTCGAGACGTTTTTCGCGACTACTGACTGAATGCTTTGTGTGCGTACTGTCGACGTCCTGCGCGCGCTCGTACGCGGCGTCGTTTTGGCGAATTCGCGTGGCAGGGCAAGATTCGTAAGTTCGCCTCTTTCGTTTAACACGATAATGTCGGCGAGCCTCGAGACGTTTTTCGCGACTACTGACTGAATGCTTTGTGTGCGTACTGTCTGCGTCCTGCGTGCGTTCGTACGCGGCGTCGTTTTGGCGAATTCGCGTGGCAGGGCAAGATTCGTAAGTTCGCCTCTTTCGTTTAACACGACTCGGTCAACGTGCACGGCGTGTAACGTCGCACCCGATGCAACCGTTTCGCCAATCGAAAAAATATCCTCCTTGTTGTTGCCATCGGCAATGATCGCAATCGACATGTCGGCAGACTCGGCCGTGTAGGTACCCTTTAGTGTCAGGTTTTGTAAATCCGTGTCGGGCAGATTGTCTGTTTCGGCCGCCACGAGGATCGGCTCATCAGCGGCGTCGGCCTCACCGAAAATATGCACGTTGGCGATCGACTGTACGTGCGCCGAATCGTTCATAGCGACAGCCGTGTTCTGACCAAGCGGAACGATGACAGGTGTACCCACATCAGTACCGGGTACGAAGCTCCAGATAATTTTCGCGAGCTGCCAGCCGATGAGTACGACAATCACCAGGCTGACCCATGCGGGCAGCAGGCCATTCACTGCTGCGAGCGTGCGACTGCTGTCGCCGCTTAGCAGATCCGACCATTTTGCTTTAGTTGTCATCTCTTGGATCGTTGGATTCCGAAAGTCTGTGTGCGTTTAAACGCAGCGAAACGATAATACGGGTTCTGGCGCGCAATAAACAATAGCCGCACAGTAAGAAAACCTTTATTTGACAATGATATAGCTGTATTTCTTCACTTCATGTGGAAACCTGCAACTGGTCTTTTTTCGAATTTTGGGAGGCCAGCCTGCAGCAACTGTGTCCGACCCTTATATAATACCCGCTACACATTGATTTTAGGAATTTCGCAACCAGATAGTGCGCATATGAGCGACCGCAAAGACCAACCTGAACAGAATCCAAACCTCGACCTGGCCGTCGCGGAAGCGCGTCCGCGCCTGAAAAAACCGCCACTTTACAGGGTTGTACTCCTGAATGACGACTTCACTCCGATGGAGTTTGTCGTCGAGGTTCTCGAGGGTGTATTCGGGATGCAGCGCACCCGTGCGACACAGGTTATGTTAGAAGTACACACGAAAGGAAAGGGCATCTGCGGTGTTTTCGGATTCGACATTGCCGAAACCAAGGTCGCACAAGTAACGACGATTGCGGAGCAACAGCAGCATCCCTTGCTCTGCACGATGGAAGAGTCCTGACAGGAATGACACATGCTAAGCAGTGAACTGGAATTCTGCCTGAACGAAGCGTTTCAACGAGCGAGAGATCTGCGCCACGAGTTCATGACCGTGGAGCATTTGCTGCTTGCACTAATGGATATCCCGAAAATCCACGAAATTCTGAAGGCTTGCGATTCGAACATCCCCGAACTGCGGCGAGAGCTGACGCAATTTATTGAAGAGCAGACGCCGTTGCTCGCACAGGATGACGAAAACGACGTGCAGCCCACGCTCGGATTCCAGCGCGTGCTGCAACGCGCCGTGTTCCACGTGCAATCCAGTGGCAAGACTGAAGTGACGGGCAGCAATGTGCTGGTTGCCATATTCAGTGAAAAACGGTCTCAGGCCGTGTATTTCATGGACTTGCAGGACATTACGCGCCTCGATGTTGTGAATTACATCTCACACGGCATGCCGCAGGTCCCGGGTGAGCTGGGTGACGAAGAGCAACAGCCGTCATTGGACGTCGATAGCGAACCGCAGGAGACCGCTTTGGAGCGGTTCACGACCAACCTCAATCAATTGGCAGTTGAGGGCAAGATCGATCCGTTGATCGGTCGCGAAATAGAGGTCGAGCGGACAGTGCAGATCCTGTGTCGTCGGCGCAAGAATAATCCGCTGTATGTTGGTGACGCGGGTGTGGGCAAGACCGCACTGGCTGAGGGACTGGCGCGCATGATCGTCGAAGAACGCGTGCCGGAGGTGTTGCTCGGCAGTACGATTTACGCGCTCGATATGGGCACCCTGATCGCCGGTACGAAATACCGCGGCGATTTTGAAAAACGCTTCAAGGGCGTAATCAAGGAAATTCAGGAAGAACCGGGTGCCGTGCTTTTCATCGATGAAATTCACACTGTTATCGGTGCAGGTGCCGCCTCAGGCGGTGTCATGGACGCGAGCAACCTGATCAAGCCTGTGCTGGCGAACGGCAGCATTCGTTGCATCGGGTCGACGACCTACGAAGAGTATCGTGGGATATTTCAGAAAGATCATGCACTTGCAAGACGTTTCCAGAAAATAGATGTACCGGAGCCGACGCTTGAAGAGACCATTGCCATTCTGCATGGCTTGAAATCACGCTTTGAAGAGCACCACGGGATTCGTTACGAATCAGGTTCACTGGAGCTCGCCGCAGAGCTGGCACAACGACATATCAACGATCGCCGTCTACCCGACAAAGCGATTGACGTTATCGATGAGGCTGGCGCGAGTCTGCGTCTGCAACCGGAGGCTGAGCGCGGCAAGCAGGTCACCATCGAATTGATCGAGCAAATCGTTGCCAAGATGGCCCGCATTCCCGCCAAGAGTGTTTCTTCATCGGATCGCAAGACGCTGAAGACCCTGGAGCGCGACCTGAAGCTTGTCATTTTTGGCCAGGACAAGGCCATCGCCGCGCTTGCTTCGTCAATCAAGATGTCACGATCGGGTTTGCGCGACGATGACAAGCCGATCGGCAGTTTCTTGTTTGCGGGTCCAACGGGCGTCGGCAAGACCGAAGTCACACGTCAGCTAGCCATGTCCATGGGGGTCGAGCTGTTACGCTTTGACATGTCCGAGTACATGGAAAGCCACACGGTTTCTCGCTTGATTGGTGCGCCGCCGGGCTATGTAGGCTATGACCAGGGAGGCTTACTGACTGAAGCCGTAACGAAAAACCCGCACGCTGTTATTTTGCTGGATGAGATCGAAAAAGCGCATCCTGATGTATTCAATCTTCTGTTGCAGGTCATGGACCATGGCACGTTGACGGACAATAACGGGCGCAAGGCCGATTTTCGAAATGTCATTCTCGTAATGACGACAAACGCCGGCGCGCAGGAAATGTCGCGAGCCTCCATCGGATTCACACAGCAGGATCACTCCAGCGACGGCACGGAAATTATCAAGAAGGCTTTTACACCGGAGTTTCGCAATCGACTGGATGCGATTATTCAATTTGCCGCGCTCGACGCTCTCTCAATTAGTCGGGTTGTGGACAAGCTGATTGTTGAGCTTGAGGTCAAGCTGGAAAACAACAATGTCACGCTGGAGTTGGACGACGCAGCGCGCGCCTGGATAGCCGAGCACGGATACGATCCGAAAATGGGTGCCCGCCCAATGGCCCGCGTCATTCAGGACTACATCAAACGGCCGCTCGCTGAGGAGTTGCTATTCGGCAAACTCGAAGACGGTGGCCACGTGCGTGTGACCGTCGGTGAGGACGATAGCTTGATACTCAAATCGGAGCCGGCGCTCAAGGAGCTCGAGCATCTGACGGACGACGGTTGATCGGCAAGCTTTTCTCGGGGGACAGCCTAGCGGCCGCGATAGACGATACGTCCCTTGCTGAGGTCGTAGGGAGTGAGTTCGACGGTGACCTTGTCGCCGGTCAGGATTCGAATGTAATTCTTGCGCATCTTCCCGGAAATGTGCGCTGTCACCACATGACCGTTCTCGAGTTCAACACGGAACGTCGTATTCGGAAGCGTCTCATTTACGACGCCTTCCATCTGAATGGCTTCTTCTTTCGCCAAGGGTTTGTTACTCCAGTCGCATAAAGGCTGGCGAATTGTGCAGAAAGAGGGCCACTATTGCAACGAACAATGGTTTTATTTGGGCCGTAAATCGCTCACGGCGACAGGAGCCCCGGGCCAGTTATCAAAGCGGGTTTGCTCCGGGCACGCGGAATCCAGCACATCTGCGAATTCCTGCCGCGATATTGAGACGGCACCCAGCGTCATCAGGTGTGGCGATTCGACCTGACAATCGATCATCGCGAAGTCGTTTTCCTCGAGCGCCTCGCACAGCGCCAGCATCGCCAGTTTCGATGCATTGCTCGTGTGACTGAACATGGACTCAGCGAAGAAAACGCGGCCGATGGCAATTCCGTACAGACCGCCTGTGAGTGCGCCATTTTCCCGAACTTCGATCGAATGTGCCCAGCCTTTGGCGTGCAGCAGTTCGTAGGCGTTGATCATGTCGTCCGTGATCCAGGTCCCTTGCTCCGAGCGGCGTGGCCCCGCGCAGGCATGTATGACGTCAGTGAAAGACTGGTTGAAGCTGATCGTGGCACACGAAGACGCGATACTGCGGCGCATTCTTCTCGAAGTATTGAAGTCGGCCGGGCGCAGGATGCAGCGAGGGTCCGGGGACCACCAAAGTATGGGCTGGCCGTCGTCAAACCAGGGAAAGATGCCATTTTGATACGAGTGCAATAGTCGATCTGTGCTGAGATCGCCGCCGGCCGCCAGCAGCCCGTTGGGCTCGAGCATCGCCTCATGTATGTCCGGGAATGCATCGACTGGATCGTCTGCGCCCAGCCATGTAATGCGACTGGCATTCACGATGTGTCTTTGCGGTAAGGACTGTGTTCGTCGACGGCATCCATGTACCGATCGACATGCCGCGCTTCCTCGGCCACGTAGGTGCCAATGGCATCGAAAAACGCTGCTTGCGCGAGCCAGTGCGCGGAGTAGGTTGTTGCGGGCAGAAAACCACGGCTGATCTTGTGCTCGCCCTGAGTCCCTGGCTCGAACGTACTCAGGCCGTGCTCGATGCAGTAGTCAATGCCCTGGTAGTAGCAAGTCTCAAAGTGCAGTGAGTTGTAGTGTCCGGTGCTGCCCCAGTAGCGTCCGTAAAGCGTGTCTTTGCCGACGAAAAAGACTGCGGCCGCAATGGCCTCGTCGCTGACTTCGGCGAGTATGACCAATACCTTGTCTGGAATGCTGCTGGAAATTTGTTCAAAAAATGCCAGGTTAAAATACGGCATGGAGCCGCGGCGCATGAATGTCTGGCTGATAAGCGGATATATGTCCCGCCAAACCTCCGGGGTCAGGTCTTCTCCCGTGAGTCGACGAAAGCGAATGCCGGCTTCCACAACATGACGACGGTCACGACGTACTTTCTTGCGCTTTTTGGATGAAAAGCTGTTGAGAAAATCTTCGAAGTCGCTGTAGCCGCGATTGTGCCAATGGAACTGGCAGTCCTTGCGTATTTTCAGACCCAATTCCTGCAGCGCAGCCACCTCCTGCGCCGCCGGGAACAGGATATGCAAGGATGAACAATCGCGCTGCCTGGCAAGATCAATCGCAGCCCGAATCAGCGTATTGGCCGCTTCGGTATCGGCACTGTCTCTTAGTAACAAGCGGCGGCTGGTTGCAGGTGTAAACGGCACGGCCGAGACCAGTTTTGGATAGTAGTTCAGACCCGCACGTTCGTAAGCATTGGCCCATGCCCAGTCGAATACGAATTCGCCCCAGGAGTCGTGTTTTTCGTAGAGCGGCAGCGCGGCGCGCAAGTGACCATCGTCGTCGCGCAACGCCAGGTGGCAGGGCAGCCACCCCGTGTTCTCAGAGACGCAACCGGTTTGCTCTGCGGCCAGCAGAAATTCATGGCTCAGGAAAGGATGATCTTCTCCGGCGACAGCATTCCACTCGTCACGGCCAATCGCGGCAATTTCATCGTGAATCGTGACGCGCGTTGCGGTCACAATGACTCAGCTTGCTGTGTTGCCTGACTCGAGCGCATCGACGTATTTCTCTGCATCGAGGGCGGCCATGCAGCCAGTACCTGCTGACGTAATGGCCTGCCGATATATCTGATCCATGACATCGCCAGCGGCAAAGACACCCGGCATGCTGGTTGCAGTCGCATTTCCTGTGAGTCCGGCCTTGACGACGATGTAGCCGTTTTTCATTTCCAGCTGATCTTCAAAAAGGCCCGTGTTAGGACTGTGGCCGATTGCGATGAATACACCGTCCAGTTCGAGATCGGTTTTTCGACCTTCATCTTTCGTGCTTTGAATACGCAAGCCGGTTACACCGCCATCGTCACCCAGGACTTCATCAACAACATGATCCCAATGGATCTCGATCTTGCCCTCTTTCTCTTTCTCGAAGAGCTGGTCTTGCAGAATTTTCTCGGCACGCAATTCGTCGCGTCGATGCACCAGGTAAACCTTGGATGCGATATTACTCAGGTAAAGAGCCTCTTCCACAGCTGTATTGCCGCCGCCGACGACCGCAACCGGCATCTCGCGAAAGAAAAAACCGTCGCAGGTTGCACACGCGGACACGCCGCGGCCTTTGAACGCCTCTTCGGAATCCAGACCGAGGTACATGGCCGTGGCGCCCGTGGAAATGATCAGGGCATCGCAGGTGTAGCTGCCATAGTCGCCGTCAAACCGAAACGGGCGCACGGAGAGGTCCGCCGTATGAATGTGGTCATTGATGACTTCGGTGTCGTATCGCTGCACATGGCGCAGCATGCGGTCCATGAGTTCGGGGCCTTGCAGGCCTTCGACATCGCCGGGCCAGTTGTCGACATCGGTCGTCGTCATCAGCTGGCCACCCTGCTCTATGCCGGTGACCATGACGGGCTTCAGGTTGGCACGAGCGGCGTACACGGCGGCGGCGTATCCGGCGGGGCCGGAGCCCAATATCAGTACTCGGCAATGCTTTGGGTCGCTCATGTATACTTAAGTCCTTGTTCGCTTGGGGGCGACACGCCCACCGGAAACCCGATAGATGCGGCCTTTGAAGAAGATTTTCAAGCTTTCTGACGGGTCACCGGGCGTGGTCGCGCTAGTGTAGGGAAAACAACTCACCGTCGCTATGGCAAAAGCTAGAAAAGCTCAACAGCCAGTCTCTCGATTGTCCGTCCAGGTTTCGCGCGCGCTGCGTGAAGGAGCCCTGTACGTATTCGGGGCGCTGGCCTTCATCCTGTGGTTTGCACTGTTCACCTATGATTCCCGCGATGAGGGTTTCAGTCAGGTGACGGGCAGCGTGGTGGTTCAAAACGGCATGGGGCGCGTCGGAGCGTACGTCGCCGATGCGTTGTTCTATGCTTTTGGCCGGCCCGCGTATCTTTTTATAGTCATGATTATCTACTTTGGCTGGATGCTGTACCGCGAGCAAAAAACCCAGATAGAGCTGACCAGGACGGACTTGGCATTGCGGCTCGGCGGATTTGTCGCGACGCTGATTGCCAGTTGCGCGTTATCAACGCTGCATTTTTCGGCCGTGGGATTTAAAGAGTCAGCAGGCGGAATCATCGGGATGACCGTTGGCCGCGGTCTTGAGGGCGTCATGAAGCTGCTGGGCGCCAGTACGCTGCTGTTCGTTATCTGGATCGCTGCGATTTCCCTGTTCCTCGGCATCTCCTGGCTCGAGGTGATGGACCGCATTGGTCGCTGGTGTCTTATTGGCTACGAAAAGGCAGTGCGAAAGTTTGGGGAGTTGCGTGACAAAGCAGCAGGTCGTCGTCAACTTGCGGCTCGCCAGGTCGTGATCGAGACAGAGAAGAAACGGACCGTCGGGCGCTCGAAACCCAAAATTGAGCCGGTTATGTCGACATTGGAGCCCAGCATTCGGGCTGAGAAAGAACGCCAGGTGCCGTTGTTCGATCCACCTGCGGCCGGCGAATTACCGCCACTGGCGTTGCTGGATGATCCACCGCAGCAAAAAGCCGGTTATTCGAAGGAAGCACTGGAGGCGATGTCCCGCCTGGTTGAGTTAAAGCTTAGGGATTTCGGTGTCGAGGTCGAGGTGAGATCTGTCTCGCCCGGGCCGGTTATTACTCGCTTCGAACTGGACCCCGCGCCGGGCGTCAAGGTGAGCCAGATCTCCAGTCTCGCGAAAGATCTGGCGCGCTCCCTGTCGGTTGTCAGCGTCCGGGTCGTCGAGGTTATCCCGGGCAAATCCTTTGTCGGCCTGGAGATTCCAAACGAGAACCGGCAACTCGTCACGCTGGGCGAGATACTGAAATCAAAGGCCTATGACGACATGGCGTCGCCGCTGACCTTGGCCCTGGGCAAAGACATTGGCGGTCATTCGGTCGTCGCGGATCTCGCGCGTATGCCGCATTTGTTGATCGCAGGTACAACGGGCTCAGGCAAGTCAGTCGGCATCAATGCGATGGTACTCAGCATTATTTTCAAGGCGCAGCCCGAGCAGGTGCGCTTGATCATGATCGATCCGAAAATGCTCGAGCTCTCAGTCTATGAGGGAATACCGCATCTGCTGACACCGGTCGTGACCGACATGAAAGAGGCCGCCAATTCGCTGCGCTGGTGTGTAGCAGAGATGGATCGACGCTACCGACTCATGTCGACCCTCGGCGTACGCAACATCGGTGGCTACAATCGCAAGGTCAAAGATGCGATCGATGACGGTGAGCCGATCAAGGACCCGACATTCACGCCGCCGCCATTCGAGGATATCGACAAGCCCTTCGAGCATCCGACGCTGCAACCGCTGCCCTACATTGTTGTGATCATCGATGAGCTTGCGGACATGATGATGATTGTCGGCAAGAAAGTTGAAGAATTGATCGCCAGATTGGCACAGAAAGCGCGCGCCTCGGGCATACACATGCTGCTGGCAACACAGCGACCATCAGTTGACGTCATCACCGGATTGATCAAGGCAAACGTGCCGACGCGCATCGCGTTTCAGGTGTCGGCAAGAGTGGACTCGCGCACGATTCTCGATCAGATGGGTGCGGAAAACCTATTGGGCCACGGTGACATGCTGTACCTGCCACCGGGCACGTCATTGCCCGTTCGTGTGCACGGTGCGTTTGTATCCGATCATGAAGTTCACAAAGTGGTTGCGCACCTCAAGAAGAACGGTGCGCCGAAATATATTGATGAAATTACCGAGGCCCCATTCGGTCCAACACCAGGACTGATCGGAATTGACAAATTCCCGGCCGATTCGGACGATGCCGAACAGGATCCGCTGTACGACCAGGCTGTACAGGTCGTCATGGAAACCAGGAAGGCGTCAATTTCCGGCGTGCAGCGGCGCCTGAAGATTGGCTACAACCGGGCGGCACGCATGGTGGAGTCGATGGAGGCCGCAGGTCTTGTTGGCCCACTGCAGTCGAATGGGTCGCGCGAAATTCTCGTATCGACAACGCCTGCTGAATGAACCCAGAGACACTTTTTCAAGGACACTAGATTTTGATCAGGACGATTGCAGCACTGACTATCTTGACGGGTATTGCGCCACTGGCGGTCGCAGAGACGTCCTCACTGCACGCAGGCCGGGCACTGGTCAGTGAATTCATCACCGGCGTCTCGACACTTTCCAGCCGATTCGAGCAAACCCTGATTGATGCGAGCGGTGAGGTGCTGGAGGTGACTAGCGGCACGCTTGAGATCAAACGGCCCGGCCAGTTTCGCTGGGCCTACGACGAGCCGTATGAGCAATGGCTGATCGCGGATGGTCTGAACCTTTGGATTTATGACGTGGACCTGGCACAGGTCACCGTCAAACCGCAGGCGCAGGCCCTGGCGAACACGCCGGCGTTGTTGCTCGGTGGTTCGGCATCGGTTCTGGATCAGTTTGAGTACGACGGAAGTTACGAGGACGGTGGTCTGACCTGGGTTCGCATGAGTCCGATCAGTACGGACAGTGGATTCAAGCGCATGGAACTGGCGTTTAGCGGCCGCATGCTGGCGCGCATGGTGTTTATTGACAACCTTGAACAAACGACGCTCGTCTCTCTGAGCGATGCCGTCATCAACGAGGAAATAGACTCTGCGCACTTCGAATTTATCGTTCCCGAAGGAGTGGATGTTGTCGGCACGCCGGCAGTGGTTGAGATCGACGTTCCCTGATGTTACCACTGCGCTATGCGCCCCGATGGAAGTTCGCCAGCGCTGTCCTCCTAAGTCTCGTATTGGCCGGCGCGATCATGCCGGCCCTGTGGTTTTGGCCCGACCGCGGAAAAATTCTTGTCTGGTTTGGCGGCATGGACAAATGGGTGCACGCAATCGTCTTCCTGGGTCTTGCGGTGTGGTTTTCAGGTCAGTATCGACTGCGTTCGTATTGGAAAATCGCGCTGGGCCTGTTGATGTTTGGCGTGTTGATCGAGGTATGCCAAAGAATGGTGGGCTACCGCAGCGCGGAATGGCTGGATGTCGCAGCCGATTCGGTCGGTATAATCGCGGGGCTCGCACTGGCCGCGGCCGGACTCGGTCGCTGGTGCGAGCGCTTCGAGGCTCGTTACCTGAACTAGTGGTCCAACAAGGTTGTATTGATGGGTTCAGCGAGTCGTGAAGCGGTTGTCCGCTAGGCGCGTCTCGCCGGCAATGGCGCGTCCTTGTCAAGAGGCGCAACAACGCGGAGAATCGCTTCACGGCTCGCCCACAGGGAGCTACCCGCATGATCCAATACGGCGTTACAGCCCTTGGAAAGGACTCGCCATTCCCTGCGGACTGTGCCTTGTCTTGGATCATGCGGGTAGCTCTGAACCCATCAATACAACCTTGTTGGGCCACCAAAGGGAATCACTTGACTGATTTGTTCGCCGCCGAAGAGGCAGAGCTAATGCAACGGCCGCTGGCGGATCGTATGCGGCCGCAGAGTCTCGATGAGTTTTTCGGTCAATCGCATTTGCTCGACGAGGGCAAACCGCTGCGCAAAGCGGTTGAGCAGGGCCGCGCGCACTCGATGGTGTTCTGGGGGCCACCGGGCACCGGCAAGACCACACTCGCACGCCTGCTCGCACTTCGGTCAGACTCGCATTTCATTTCGCTGTCTGCCGTGATGGCGGGCGTCAAGGACATCCGAGCTGCGGTTGCAGAGGCCAGGCAACATCGACATGGATCGCGCCGCGGCACTGTCCTGTTTCTCGATGAGGTTCATCGCTTCAACAAAGCGCAGCAGGATGCGTTCCTGCCGTTCGTCGAAGATGGCACGCTCACATTTATCGGCGCGACGACTGAGAACCCGTCCTTCGAACTCAACAACGCATTGCTGTCTCGTGCGCGCGTTTACGTCCTGAAGGCCTTGTCCCCTGAGTCACTGGTCGAGATCATCGGACATGCGCTGGCAGATACATCGCGCGGGCTGGGGGGCAAATATACGATTGCAGACGATGACATTCGCTTAATCGCGGCAGCGGCAGATGGCGATGCTCGCCGGGCTTTGAACCTGATCGAACTGGCAGCCGACCTGACCGAAGATGGCGTGATCAACTCGAAAACCGTGGTGGAAGTGGCGTCGGGCAGTGCGCGGCGCTTCGACAAACAGGGTGAGTATTTTTACGACCAGATATCTGCGTTGCACAAGTCGATTCGCGGCAGTGACCCCGACGCATCCTTGTACTGGCTCATGCGCATGCTGGATGGTGGTTGCGACCCGCTGTATGTCGCGCGTCGGATGATTCGGGTGGCGTCCGAAGATGTCGGCAATGCGGATCCCCGCGCGTTGCATCTGGCTCTGGATGCCTGGCAAACACTGGAGCGTCTTGGCAGTCCCGAAGGTGAGCTGACGCTGGCACAGGCTGTCGTCTACCTGGCTTGTGCTGCGAAGAGCAACGCCGTGTACAAAGCTGCCAAGGCGGCAATGGCCGATGTACGCGAGTATGGTTCGCTGGAGGTGCCTATGCACCTTCGCAATGCGCCGACGAAGCTCATGAAGGAACTCGGCTACGGCGACAACTATCGCTATGCGCATGATGAGAATGACGCGTTTGCGGCGGGCGAGAATTATTTTCCCGAGGACATGCCGGCCGGCAGGTATTATGATCCCGTGCCGCGCGGCCTTGAAATTAAGATCCGCGAGAAACTCGACCGACAACGCTCGGCAACCAATACCGATAACGACACCGATGATTGACCCGAAACTACTCAGACAAGCCGCCACAGACGTTGCAGACAAGCTCGCCCGCCGTGGCTTCAAGTTTGATGCTGCGGCGTATCAGCTGCTTGAAGATCGCCGTAAGGAATTACAGGTCGCCACTGAGCAATTGCAAAGCGAACGCAATTCCAGCGCGAAGAACATCGGCAAGGCCAAGGCGCAGGGCGAAGACATCGCGCCCTTGCTGGAGGCCGTCAAAGACCTTGGCAATCGCCTTGACGACACCGCAGCGCAACTCGACGTTGTTCAAGCCCAATTGCAGGACATTGAGCTGGGCTTGCCGAATCTGCTCATGGACGATGTGCCGGATGGAGCTGACGAAAGCGCCAATGTCGAGCTAAGAAGCTGGGGTACGCCGGGCAAATTCGACTTTGAGGTGAAAGATCATGTCGATCTGGGTGAAAGCCTGGGTCTGCTGGATTTCGACAGCGCGAGCAAGATATCGGGTGCGCGTTTCACAATCATGCGCGGCGCATTGGCGCGACTGCAGCGAGCGCTGGTTCAATTCATGCTCGATACGCATGTCGGCGAACATGATTACGACGAAACCTACGTACCCTATCTCGTGCTCGACCATGCGCTCGTCGGCACAGGACAATTGCCAAAATTTGCAGCGGACCTGTTCAGAACCTCGGACGAGAGACCGTATTACCTGATTCCTACGGCCGAAGTGCCGCTCACCAACCAGGCACGCGACACAATTTTCGCAGCGGATGAGTTGCCGCAGCGATTCGTGGCACATACGCCGTGTTTTCGTTCTGAAGCGGGATCTCACGGGCAGGACACGCGTGGCATGATTCGTCAGCACCAGTTCGAAAAAGTCGAACTCGTGCATTTTGTCGCTGCGGCCGATTCAGGACAAGCGCTCGAAGAACTGACGGGGCACGCGGAAGCGATATTGCAACAACTGGAATTACCGTACCGCGTCATCGAGCTGTGCTCGGGTGACGTCGGTTTTGGCGCGGCGAAGACATACGATCTGGAAGTCTGGCTGCCGGGGCAGGGCAGGTTTCGGGAAATTTCCTCTTGCAGTAACTGCACAGATTTCCAGGCACGGCGCATGCAAGCGCGCGTCCGAAATGCAGACGGCAAGCCCGAGCTGATTCACACGCTGAATGGTTCCGGTGTGGCAGCAGGTCGTGCATTGATCGCCGTGATGGAAAACTATCAGCAGGCGGACGGCAGCATTCGCATTCCGGACGTGTTACGCCCCTACATGGGCGGAGTGACTGAGATTAGCGCCTGACGCCAGCTCAAAGAGAGAGCAGGTAAGTCTTGAGCTCGGTCAGGGCTGCCGACCAGCGATCCACCGACAAGCGGTAATACTCTTCCCAATCTTCGCTGTCAGGAATACCGGCCACCTTCACAGTGACGGTCGTGAGCTTGTCTGCACGTCGCAGCGTGAACTCGATCGTTATCGGACCGGACGGCAACGGTTTTTCATCAGCTCCCAGGGAAACCACAGCGCGCAGGCGACGATGCGGCAGGAACACATCGGTGCGTCCGGCCATCTGATAGCCACCACGAAAGCGGATATCGAATCGGCCGCCGACAAACGGTGAAAACTCGCCGTCCTCTATCGCCCAGTTCTTCATCGCCTCAACATCTGTAATGGCTTTCCAGACATCGGCAAGATCGACGGCGACCTCGATTTCTTCGCTGTGACTGCGGGTGCCGAACTCGACGATCGTCATTTGCTTTTCCGGCGGCTCCTGAGTCTTCGCTTCGACTGCAGTGGGTGTGTCTGCGCCCGGGTAGGAAACGATGTGCAGGTCGCGTTGCGGAAATGGAATCGTGATTCCAGCTTCGCGGAACGCAGCATCGATCGCGAAATTCAAATCGCTTACGACGGAAAAACGTCGCTCGATTCGCTGAATGCGCACGCGCAG
>Ga0209988_10000391_pt1:0-25000 | contig 27198 bp, 23 predicted proteins | sample N075metaG_FD_183115 | JGI IMG/M metagenome (GOLD analysis project Ga0209988, IMG submission 183115) | Deep subsurface microbial communities from Kermadec Trench to uncover new lineages of life (NeLLi) - N075 metaG (SPAdes) (version 2) | ecosystem: Environmental > Aquatic > Marine >... | reverse complement strand
CGTCAAAGACGTTTGAGCAATGGGGTGACGCAGAAGGGTAGGTCTACGCACGATTGGATGTGTGCGGCCGTGATCGTAGGTGGAAGCTCAGGCAAATCCGGGCTTCATATACATCGAGAATCGCGGGGAAGTGCGCTTTCGAGCAAACCAACTGATCGGACCCACGCTGCCAAGAAAAACCTCTAGCGAGTCTTTACGTGACCGTACCGCAAACCGACACAGGTAGGCGAGGAGAGAATCCAAAGGCGCAAGTGAGAACTCTCGTTTAGGAACTCGGCAAATTAACCCCGTAACTTCGGGAGAAGGGGTGCCTCGTTAGGGTGATGGGACTTGCTCCCTGAGCTCGAGGAGGTCGCAGTGAAATGGCCCAGGCGACTGTTTACTAAAAACACAGGACTCTGCAAAGTCAAAAACGACGTATAGGGTCTGACGCCTGCCCGGTGCCGGAAGGTTAAAGGGAGGGGTTAGCTTCGGCGAAGCTCTGAACTGAAGCCCCGGTAAACGGCGGCCGTAACTATAACGGTCCTAAGGTTAGGAATCGCTAGCCTTAGTAAAACTGAACCATATGCGGGAAACTCCTCCACAGCCGTTCGGTACTCGTCATCCCAAGTCGGGATGGCAGTAAAAATCCGACGGACATGGGGACAATCCGCAGGGAAGGCCCGGTGACTGCACCGGGAACCCTCAGAGACTTTACGTTTGGGACCAGCCGATGAAGCTCGACGCTCAATGGATTACAGGTTTCATGGATGGTGAAGGCTGCTTTTATGTTGGCATCAATGAGCATGTTGACATAACAGCTGGCTATCAGGTTCTTCCTGAATTCACCGTCGTGCAGCACGAACGCGATGTGCAAGTACTTCACGCATTCAAAGCCTATTTCGGATGCGGCGTGGTTCGAAGGAATCACGGCGACCGGATGGCTTATCGAGTGCGAGGCCAAACACACCTTTGGGAGCGCATCGTTCCATTTTTCGTCAAGCACCCGCTGAAGACGAAGAAGCGGCTGGACTTTCAAAAGTTCAAACGTGTACTTCGGATGATGCAGGCGGGCGAGCATCTCACGCCGCAGGGTATCGAGAAAATAAGAGATATCGCGGCGAAGATGAATCGAGGTTGGTTAAGATAAAGTCCGGCCCTTCTGGAAACAGTTGGGAATATCCGAGCGAAATTCCTTGTCGGGTAAGTTCCGACCTGCACGAATGGCGCAACGATCTGGGCGCTGTCTCGACGAGAGGCACTGCGAATTTGTAGTACCGGTGAAGATGCCGGTTACCCGCGACAAGACGGAAAGACCCCGTGCACCTTTACTATACCCTAGCAGTGAATTTTGGTGCGTTGTGCGCAGGATAGGTGGGAGGCTTTGAACCTAGAGCTTTGGCTTTGGGGGAGCCAATGGTGAGATACCACCCTCATCGTTTTGAAATTCTAACCTAGGCCCGTTATCCGGGTCAGGGACACTGTTAGGCGGGTAGTTTGACTGGGGCGGTCGCCTCCTAAATTGTAACGGAGGCGCCCGAAGGTTCGCTCAGGCTGATTGGAAACCAGCCGTAGAGTGTAAAGGCACAAGCGAGCTTGACTGCGAGACTTACTAGTCGAGCAGGTGGGAAACCAGGGCTTAGTGATCCGGCGGTTCCGTATGGAAGGGCCGTCGCTCAACGGATAAAAGGTACGCCGGGGATAACAGGCTTATCGCGCCCAAGAGTTCATATCGACGGCGCGGTTTGGCACCTCGATGTCGGCTCATCGCATCCCGGAGCTGTAGCAGGTTCCAAGGGTTGGGCTGTTCGCCCATTAAAGCGGTACGTGAGCTGGGTTTAGAACGTCGTGAGACAGTTCGGTCCCTATCTGTCGTGGGCGCAGGAGATTTGAGGAGAGCTGGCCTTAGTACGAGAGGACCGGGCTGGACGAACCTCTGGTTTACGAGCTGTTCCGCCAGGAGCATCGCTCGGTAGTTACGTTCGGAAGGGATAAGCGCTGAAAGCATATAAGCGCGAAGCCCACTCCAAGATGAGATCTCCCGGACCATAAGGTCCCTAAAGGCCCCTGGAAGACTACCAGGTTGATAGGCCCGGTGTGTAAGGCGAGTTAATCGCTTCAGCTAACGGGTACTAATCGGCCGTGAGGCTTGACCATAAAATTTACTAAGGGCAAAGTTTCGTTCGCATCGCATTTTGAACCAAAGCATGGTTGCTACCCTCCGTCGCTGCCTTTCGGGCGGCTATGGCGGGTTCCCGCCAGCGCGGTCTGCCACGGCGGGAGATATTCAAAAGGGTTTCCCGGTGGCTGTAGCGGAGGGGCCACACCCGTTCCCATTCCGAACACGGAAGTTAAGCCCTCCAGCGCCGATGGTACTGCAAGGGTGACTTTGTGGGAGAGTAGGACGTTGCCGGGAATATAATCGAAACGCCCGGCCTCCTGAGAAGGGGAGGCCGGGCGTTTAAATTGAAGTCACCGCAAGAGTTTGATAGCCTATCACCCGTCCGCGGCCTTCGAGCTCGCGGGAGGAGGTAGAGGCTAGCATTTGTTAGCCGTTTGTATGCAGCCATTCACCTAGCGTCCGTAAGGCTTTCTGGTGTTACTCGGATAGCCTGCGGCGAATGGAGGATCGCCTGGGCAACATGACCAAGGCTCTGGGTAAGCACCTAATAGCAGAACTCTGGGTTCGAGAACCACATCTCTTGAACGATCTTGAGCTCGTTCGGGATACTCTCCTCGCTGCATCCAAGTGCGGCGGCTTTACCGTCCTCGACTTGAGCAGCCACACCTTTTCGCCACACGGCGTGACCGCCGTCGTACTCTTGTCGGAATCGCATATGTCCATCCATACTTGGCCCGAGCACGGCTACGCCGCGGTGGACATCTTCACTTGTGGCGGCTCGCCCCGTAAAGCACTCGAGGAGATCGAACGGAGGCTCGATGTCGACCGCATGGAAGTACGGGAATTGGATCGCGGGCTCCTGGGACAAGCTCCAGCGCGGCCGCCACATTCTGATCGGGATCGAAGAGTGGATCTTTCGCGAGCGGTCTGAATATCAAGAAGTCGTGATCGCGACCGTCCCCGATTACGGCCGCGGACTCTTTCTCGACGCTGTCGTCGAGTTCCTTGCTCTCGACGAGTTCGTCTATCACGAGTCCTTTGCGCTACCGCCGCTCTTGTTCCATCCCTCACCCAAGCGCGTTTTGATCGCGGGCGGCGGTGATGGCCTTGCGCTTCGCGAGGTCTTGCGTGATCCGCGCGTCGACGAAGTCGTGATGGTCGAGCTCGACGGTCTCGTCATCGACGCTTGCAAGGCGCATCTCCCCGAGCTTCACCGCGGGAGCTTCGACGACGACCGCGCCACGATCCTCATCCAAGACATCTTTCCCTATCTGGAAAGTGACCCCCAGCCCTTCGACGTGATTCTCGTCGACCTTCTCGACGCTTATGACGAGCTCGCCGTCGGCTTGTACGACAAAGTTCTTCGTCTGCTGAGAGACGCGCTCACGCCGGCTGGCATTGTTGGCGGATTCGGCGATGTGGCGCGGCCCCACATGACGATCCGTGTGCCTTATCAGGGCCTGAAACGCTTTTTCGAGAACGTCGCCATGCACCAGGCGCCCCTTACCGCCTTTGGCGGCGGTTATGGGTTCCTTCTTGCTTCCAACTCCGTCGCGTTCCACCGCACCGCGACAGAAGTCGTCGCGGCCCGGGCGGCAGCGCTCACAGGCGATCTGCGCGCGCTCGTTCCGGAGCACTTTCCCCATTGTTTCGCTATGCCGCGCTACATTCGAGACGGGCTCGACGGGCTCGACGGGCTCGACGGCCTCGACGGGCTCGACGAAGAGTCTGCACCGGCGACCGAGGGCGTGACCGACGCGTTCTCCTGGATTTACCCGGACGCATCACGCTGAGCCCGCATTCGTCTTACCAGGTGAACGGACCAGAGATTTCATCAGCCTTTCTCGAATGCGGTCTCCACGATTCGAGAGATGAGCTCCTCGTAAGAGAGACCGCCTTTCTCGGCAGATTCCGCGAAGTCCTCGCCATAGGCGAGTTGAGGGTTGGGGTTCGCCTCGAGAAAGTACACGACGCCGTCACCCCGCATGCGGAAATCAATCCGGCCGTAACCGCTCAGTTCTAACAGACGATAGATCCGCTCCGCGAGATCGCTAATCTCCTTCGCCTTGGCCACTGGGAGCTTTGCCTTGGCCGTCCGTACCCCGAGGCGCTTCTGATACTTGTCGCTCCACTTCACGCGCTCCGTCGCGATCAATCGCGTAGACGGCGGCCGTTTCTTGAAGGCGAGCTCCCAGACCGGAAAACTTCTCAGGCGCTTCCCGCCGAGAATGCCGACATAGAGCTCCCGCCCATCGATATAGTGCTCGGCAATCGCGTCGGTCCCAATTTCCTGATGAATGTATCGCACGCGATCGCAAAGTTTGGAATCCGTTTTTACCACGGAAGCTTGTGAGATCCCCACCGAGCCGTCGAAGATCAGCGATTTCACGATCGCGGGAAAGGGCAGGCGCTCCGCTCCCGCGATCTTCTCCCCTCGCCGGAACACAGCAAAGCTCGGCACGGCAATGGCCTCATAGGCGAGGATCTTCTTGGAGATCGCTTTGTCGCGCCCGAGCAAGAGTCCGCGCGCGTTGCACCCCGTATAGGGAATCCCCAGCAGCTCGAGGTGCGAAACCAAGTGCTGGTCGTTGACGGCGACTCCGTGAAAATCTTCGAGCAAGTTGAAGAGCACCTGAGGCCGGAAGCGATCGATGGCGGTTGTAAGCACACGGAGATTTGCATAAAGCCCTACGACCTCGACCTCGTGTCCCAAGCGCTCGAGGGTCTCGATGACGTCATATTCCATCTTCCACTCGACGTTCGTGTCGTATTTGCCCGGATCCCTTGCCGGCATCAGCTCTTGATGCACGAGAGCAAGAACACGCAGCTTTTTCATACAGGAATCCGGTAGTGCTCCTGACGCATGTAACGAGCGACATGCACCCGCAACAACGTGACGACCTCCGCGCGTGTTCTCTTCTCGCTCTGGCACAACCGAAGCCCGAGGGCGCGGGCGCGGGCGATCCAATCCGCGAGCACGCGGTCGACCATATATCGCCTCGTTCCCGTACGCTGAGCCACCTCGCTCAGGAGCGAAGCCCGATGTCGCCGCAGAAACGCGGCGCCAAGTGCTTTTCCTCGCGTTCCGAACACCCGGCGAAGGTCTCGATCGTAGCGGCGCGCGAAGTTCACCTTGTGATTCTTGCGTCGCTCGCGATAATGCTCGCCGAGCGTGACCGACAGCGTCGAGAGCGCGTCCGCTTCCCGCCGGTTCGCTACTCTCGGTCGAGTCTTCACCTGCTCTGCCATCAACTCATCCATATAGACCAGCTTCGCGAGAGCCGGCCACCGGGCGTAGCGCTCGCGCCAGCGTGAAGCCGGGTCGAGCCAAACCGCAAACGTCTCCGCGAAGTCGTCGTCCGGATGGCACTGAGCATATCCGAGCTCGAGATATCGCACGAATTTCCGGCTGTAGGGATGCGGGGCATAGGAGTCAGGATATTCTATCTCCGAGCTTCCGAAGAGCTCGACGCGACGTTGCCGGCCTCGGAGGCGATACGCATTGTCGATGGCGTGTCCCGTCTCGTGTCGCACGAGCCGCAGACATCTTCGCCGCGTTCCACCTTCGACCTCCTCCATTTGTGTTCGCTCGAGCGCTTGCAGCCGCTCATGGGCAAGATAAAAGGGTATCGCGAAGCCCGGTACGCCGTCGGGGCAAAACCACTCGTCCGAAAGCCATACATGCGGCTCGAAACCGAATCCTCGGGCCCCGAGCTCCCCGCGGACCACCGCCAGACACTCGAGCAGCAGCTCTCCTTCTACGTCCAGTTCGAGGTCTTTCAGCCGAACGGTCATGAGCTCTCGGTCGGAGAGCGCGAGCCAATGCTTCATCTTCCGGAACACGCATTCTAACGCACGTCTGTTACAATCGCGCTCCCGTGGAGGTCCGAGACTACCTGGAGCGTATCCATATCAATATCAAGGCTACCGTCGACCCCCTATGCTCCATCGAAACTTTGACCTATCTCCAGGAACAACACCTGTTCTCCGTGCCCTTCGAGAACCTCGATGTCCACCGCGGCGTTGCCATCGTTCTCGACCCACCCGCGATTCTCGACAAAATCGTTCGCCGCCGCCGCGGCGGGTTCTGCTACGAGCTCAACTCGGCTTTCGCATGGCTTCTGAGCGAGCTCGGCTTCGACGTCACGTTCTTGAGCGCAGAGGTCGCGCGGCCTGGTGGAGAGTTTGATTTGCCGTTCGGGCACTTGACTCTCCGGGTCGACATCGGCGGGCGGTCCTGGCTGGCCGATGTCGGCTTTGGCGAATCCTTCATTCAGCCTCTCCCCCTCCTTCCAGACCGGCCCTCTGATGAAGGCTACCGATTGAGATTGCCGCGGCACGAAGATGTCTGGTACTTGGAAAAAGACGGCGAGGCGATATACCGTTTCACTCTGGAGCCGTGCCAGCTTGCCGATTTCGAGGCTGCCTGCCATCATCACCAGACTTCATCCGAATCCCCCTTTACTCAAAAAGTCGTTACGACGCGCGCGACCCCCAACGGACGCGTGACCCTGACCCCCGAGCTATGCATCGTCCGCGAGAACGGCAAGCGTAGCGAGACAACCGTGAACAGCGAAGCCGAGTGGCGCTCGGCCCTCGAGAGCCACTTCGGTATCGTGCAGGAGCCGCCTTCATGAAGCGACCATATCTCCTTGTCACATTGACGTTCTCCGTCTTGCCAGCGATTGCGTCCGCGCAGAGTGAGCTTCGCGTCGAGGTTCCGAGCGTCGTTTTGGCCGGCGTGCCGTTCACGATCACGGTCCAGCCCGTCACCGCGGAAGGGGGCGTCGTCATAGGCTATGACCGGCAGCTCTCCGTGACCGGTTTGTCCGGGGGGAGCTTCGACGGTCTTTCGATCGCACGTGCCGTCGTCAGCACAACCGGTCGCCACACCGTCCGCGTTCAGGACGGAACGCTCTCCGCCGAAGTAGAGGTCCGCGCGATCCCCGCTTTTTTCAGCATTCTGCCGCCGCTCATCGCGATCACTTTCGCCCTGGTCTTCCGTCAAGTGATCGTGTCGCTGATCGCCGGCATCTGGCTCGCCGCCACTTTTATAGCTGACTACAACGTCGTCGCTGGATTTTTGGACGTCCTCACGAAATACGTCATCAACGCCGTGACGACGACGAGCCAGGCTCAAATTCTCGTCTTTAGCCTCCTGTTCGGCGGCATGGTTGGGGTCATCACGAAAAACGGCGGCGCGCGGGGCATCGCCGACGTGGTTACACGTTTCGCAAAAGGCGCCAAAGGAGGCCAGCTCTCCGTCATGGTCATGGCGCTCGTCATGTTCTTCGACGACTATGCGAACGTGCTCGTCCGCGGCAACTTGATGCGGCCCATTACCGACAAGCTCCGCATCTCCCGCGAGAAACTCTCCTTTCTCGTCGATACGGGCGCCGCCTCTGTCGCGAGCACCGCGATCGTATCGACGTGGATCGGCTACGAGCTCGGTCTCATTGCGCCTGGGCTCGAGCTCATCGGCTCGTCCGAAGACGCCTTCAGCATGTTCATCCGTACGATCCCCTACCGTTTCTATCCGCTCCTCGCGCTCATCTTCGCCTTCATGATCTCCGCGACCGACCGTGACTTCGGCCCCATGCTCAAGGCCGAGAAGCGAGCGCGGCACGAAGGCAAAGTGCAGCGCGACGGGGCGGAGCCCGCGACCGAGACCCTAGAAGACGAAGAGGACGCCACGCGTCCGTCGAGCTGGCTGAACGGTCTTGCGCCCATCGTCAGTATCCTTGTCGTCGCCCTATCCGGTATCTACATCACGGGCGTTCGGGGGCTCGGAGGGGCTTCGGGAGCGACTCTCAAAGACATCGTCGGCGCGTCCGATTCCTACGTCGCTCTTCTCTGGGCCTCGCTTTCGGGCTGCACCGTCGCGATCGTTCTTGCCGTCGGGCGACGCGTCCTTACAGTGAGCCAGGCCTTTGCCGCTTGGATCCAAGGTCTGAAGTCTATGGTGATGGCCGTCGTTATTCTAGTCCTGGCCTGGTGTATCGGCGCGGCGACGACCGAGCTTCAAGCCGCGAGCTACCTCGTGCAGGTTTTGGAAGGCGCTCTCGATCCCGCGTGGCTTCCTGTCCTGACCTTCGTCATCGCCTCGGCGATGGCATTCGCGACGGGGTCGAGCTGGGCCACGATGGCCATCATGATGCCGCTCGTCATCCCACTCTCCGACGCCTTGAGCCGAAGCGCCGGGCTCGGTGCCGAGCGCGTCGACACCCTCCTCGTCGGCGTTATCAGTTCCGTCCTCGCCGGGGCTGTTTTTGGCGACCACTGCTCGCCCATCTCGGACACGACGATCCTGAGCTCGATGGCCTCCGCCGCGGACCACATCGACCACGTCCGGACGCAGCTCCCCTACGCGCTCGTCGTCGCGTTCGTCGGTATGCTCGTCGGCGATATACCTACCGCCTACGGTCTCTCCCCTTGGATCTCGCTCGTCCTCGGGAGCGGCATTCTGTTGGCGGTCTTGTTCTTCTACGGCAAGCCGGTCGGGACACCGCGGCGACAAGGAGAGGCCGCATGAAAACCACGCGACTGGGGGCGACGGGACTCGAGGTCTCTCGACTCTGTCTTGGCTGCATGACCTACGGCGACCCGAACTGGAGGCCATGGATCCTCGGCGAAGACGAGGCGCGCACGCACTTCAAGCGCGCGATCGAGCTCGGCTTCAACTTCTTCGACACCGCGGATATGTACTCGAAAGGCGTCAGCGAAGAAGTGACGGGCAAGATTCTAAAAGAGCTCGCGCACCGCGAGGACTATGTTCTCGCCACGAAGTGCTTCTTCCCGCTTTCCAAAGGCGCCAATCGCAGCGGTCTTTCCCGCAAGCACATCCTCGCGGCTTGCGACGATTCTTTGAAGCGGCTCGGCCACGACTACATCGACCTCTATCAGATCCACCGCCTCGACCATCGCACGCCGATGGAAGAGATTCTCGAGGCGCTCGACTCGCTCGTTCGCGCTGGCAAAGTGCGCTATTTGGGCGCGAGCAGCATGGCGGCGTGGGAGTTCGCAACGATGCTCTTCCTCGCTGACGTCAATGGCTACCACCGCTTTGCCACCATGCAGAACCACTTGAATCTCGTCTACCGCGAAGAGGAGCGCGAGATGATTCCGCTATGCCTCGAGCAAGGTGTGGGCCTGATCCCATGGAGCCCGCTTGCCCGAGGTTTTCTCGCCGGCAACCGGCGGCGTGAGGGAAAGGGAGACACGGCGCGCGGTAAAGACGATCCCTTTGCAGAAGACATGTATTACCGCGACGAGGATTTCGACGTCGTCGACGCCGTGGTCGACGTGGCCAAGGAGCTTGGAAAAAAGCCCGCTCAAGTCGCCCTCGCGTGGGCGCTCTCCGTTCCCGGCGTGGCCGCTCCCATCATCGGCAGCACCAAGATCTCGCAGCTCGAAGAGCTCGTCGAGGCTGTCGAGATCGAGCTCGATGATGAGCTCATCGAGCGCCTCGAGAAACCGTACCGTCCGCACCCTGTTCTTGGTCACAAACAACGGGGGCCGAGAGAGCTTTGAACCGCAGGGCGGCGCTTGGCACTCTGGCAGTCGGCGTGGCCGTCGGATGCGCGCCGCCGCCCAATGTCGACTGGCCTGCTTATCTTTGCGAACACGCTCCTTGCGCTAAATGCTCGTACTGGTGACCGGATCTGGCATTATCAATTCGTCCATCACGACGTCTGGGACCGCGACCTTCCTGCACCACCCAACCTGATCCGCCTGGGCGGTGTCGACGCGGTTGCGCAAATCACGAAATAGCGTCGGACCTCGAAGGCGAGGAAGTATGGCGACGCAGCCGCGGCCGACCGTTCCGTTCACGCCGCCGAGCCGCGAAGAAACGGCGATCTTTTAGGGTGTCGTGGGCGCCGCGTCTGCGCGTGTCTCGAGCCTTTGGCCCGCGTCGTCCGGTTCCGCTCCATCGAGAATGGCGCGCACGAATTGCAACAAGCGCGCTCCAGTAAACGGCTTCTCCAGCAGCCGCGTGCGATCTACGGGCATCTTGTCGTGCGAGAATGCGTCGTTGACGTAGCCCGAGATGAACAGGACTTTCAAGGACTCGTGCAAGGGCGTCATGCGCTCCACGAGCTTGGGGCCGCTCCCACCGGGCATCACGACGTCTGTGACGAGAAGGTCGATCCTGTGCGTCTCGGCGATCTCGAGCGCCGTCGCCGCGCGGTTCGCTTCGAGCACCTGATAACCCGCCGATTCCAGGATCGTTCGGGTCAGCTCTCGCACGCCGTCGTCGTCTTCCACGAGCAAGATCGTCTCTCGCCCGTCGAGCATCGGCGTCGCGACCGCCGCCTCGTCTGAAAGCTCCATGACTGCAAGTTCCACATGCGGCAAGCGTACGCGAAACGTCGAGCCTGCGAGCGGTTGACTCGCCGCGACGATTTCACCGCCGCTCTGAGTCACGATCCCGTATACCGTCGAAAGGCCCAACCCCGTCCCTGCTCCCGGTGCTTTCGTCGTGAAGAACGGGTCGAAGATTTTCTGCAGTGTTTCGGCGTCCATGCCGTCGCCGGTATCACTCACTGCGATCTCTGCCGAAGTCTGCAGACTGGTCGGCGACGCGTCCTCTCCGTCGACATCCACGTTGCGTGTTGCGATCTTCAACCGTCCACCGCTCGGCATGGCGTCGCGCGCGTTCACGACCAGGTTCATGATGACCTGTTCGATCTGCCCCGGGTCTGCCTTGACGGGCTTCAGGTCTGACGCGAGATCGATGACGAGCGTAACATCTTCCGAGATGAGGCGCTCGAGCATGCCTCTCATTTCGGCGATGACCCTGTTCAGGTCGATGACTCTCGGTTGCAGCACTTGCTTGCGGCTGAAAGCGAGCAGCTGGCTCGTGAGCGAGGCGGCCCGCCGGCCGGCTTTGGCGATTTGCTCGATCTGGCGGTCGGCTCCCGCCTTTCCCTTCCCCGCCAACAAGAGCTCGCAATAGCCGAGAATGGTGGTCAGGAGATTGTTGAAATCATGGGCGATACCGCCCGCGAGCTGCCCGATGGCCTCCATTCGCTGGGATTGTCGCAAGTGCTCTTCGTTCTCACGAAGTGCTACCTCGGCCTTTTCTCTTGCGATCTGGTGCTCACGTCGGCGGTTTTCGGCCTCACGCAAGTCCGCCGCAAAGGAAGCCACCTCGACCGCGAGCTCGCCGAGCTCGTCTCGACGCTCGAGCGGCAGTGAGGTCGTGAGCTCGCCTCTCTCGCGCAGATCAACGACCGCTTGACGCAACTGTACGAGCGGCCGAACGACTGCGCGATCGGCGGCGACACCGATGAGAATCAGCCCTACCGCTATCGCGAGCAAGAAAAAGATCGAGAGCGCCAGGAAAGCGCGGTTCGAAGTATCACTGATATCGCTGTCCTGAGTCAGTCGGAAACTTGCGATCTGGTCTCCCTCGAAGTTCGTGAGGCGCGCGATGGTGGCGGTGCGTGTTTGCGGCTGCGGCTCGGCCGCCGTATCCCTCTCCTCGAAAACGAGCTCGACCTTGCCCCCGACCGCGGCCGACACGTTCTTCAGGAACGCATCCGTAATCTGCCATCCAAGGATCACCGCGCCCTGGCCGGGCGGTTCGAAACCTCCCTTGCTCTCGATGGTGCCTGCCGTGAGCCAGAGCGCGTTTCCGCCGATGCGCCAGAGCATGTCCGTGCCGGGACGCTCGAAACCCATTCTCACGGGCGGTAAATCCCGAACGTTCTTGCCGCGCTCGAAAGCGACGGTCGGCGAGTCCGAGTACACGACATTGCCGTTTGTGTCGACGACCACGAGGACATCGAACGCAGTCTTTTTTAAGAGCCAATCGAGGTTGCCCTGTGCCCAACCGAGGTCGGGATGCTCGACGTAATCCACGAGCTCGTCCCATAGGGCCCAGTTGACGAGCCAAACGCTGAGCATCGTACGCCGTTCATCGAGACGCTCCTGCGCACGCTGGACCTGGCCCGTCCACTGCGCATCGGAATGACGGGAGATCGCGCCGCTCGCCAACGCTACGACCATGACGGCGCACCCGGTCACGACCATTAGGCCGGGCATGGCCCATGCAAAGAGTCTGCGACGTATAGAACGCGTTATCATCGGATTTTGGCGAAATTGTGGAACGCGCAATTCTAACGCTTGCCGCGCTTCCTTTGCGAGCGTCCCGCGTCTCCTATCGAGCCCGGCTAGTTCGTGGGCTCCCCCATGAACCGCTTCTTCGGCTCGACCAGCTTGACCGCCCATAAGCCCGAGGTGAAGTCGGCGAGAAAAATGGTGCCCTTGTAAGGCTGCACGCCCCAGACATTCGGTGCGTTCGGTGTGACGCTCTTGGGGTCATAGGGATGCCAGAACGCGATCTCCCGGCCTTGCTTATAGAGGTCGCCACGAAGCTCGCCGGAAATGTCGACGACACGGAGGCCGCCCCCGTAGTAGCCGATATAGAGCACGTCGTCCTCGACCCAGAGATTATGTGAGCCTGCTTCGGGGACTTGGTAACGCGCGACTTCCTTGGGCTCGTCCCATTCGTCCCATTCGATCACATGAATCCATCCCGCTGCCCGTTGCGGGGGCGCCCCTGGACGATCGTCCTTTGGGTAGGGAAAAGCTTCGTCGCCGGCAAAGGCGTAGAACTTGCCCGTCGACTGGCTCTTGTAGGGAAAGGCCGCGTGATTCCAGCCGCTCGGATAGGCGTAGCTTCCAAGCTTCACGGGATTGTTGGGCGCGCCCCCCTGGCCACCGCCGCCGACGTCCACAGCCACGACGCCGTCGTACCAGTTGGACGAATAGGCAATACCATCGACGACCCAAACGTCATGGACCCCGTGTCCCGGCGTGTCGAGCTCGAAACGTCCCACCCGGTAGGGATTCGTCGGATCCTCGATGCTGATGATGTCGTAGCGACGTCCGTTCGAGAGCGCGTAAACGTGCCCTTCATGGATGAAGATATTGTGTACGCCGCCGTTCAGTTGGTCGTCGTAGCGCGCGATGACACGCACGCCGTCGGTCGGGTTGCTGACGTCGAGGATAACGAGACCGTTCTTGCGATTGGAGGCACCCTCGCGGCTGATTATGGCGGTGGCGCCGTCTTCGGTGATCTTGACGTCGTTGACCGTTCGCGCGTCCACGCGTACGGTGTCCACGAGCTGAATAGAGTTGGGCTCGGTGACGTCCCAGAAATAGGCGTGGCCGTCGGCGCCCCAAGTGCCGGTCATGGCGTAGTCGCGCCCGTCCGGCGCCTCCCAGACCCATAGATCTGAGGTGTGACGATCGCGCACCGGCCCCTGGCCCAACACTTCGATTTCCTTGCGCACGTTCCGGGCTCGGGCCTTGATGGTCTTGCGGGCGACGTGGTTGCCCGCGACAGCGACGATCGTATGTAGTCCGGGACGCTCGGCGACGAAAGCGCCGTCTTCGTCGATCTGGGCCGTGGCGCCAGCCGCGATGATGCCCGCTTCAGGCCGTGCATAGGTCGCGAACTGCACAGGGTAGTCCGGAACGGCTTTGCCGTTTACATCGAGAGCTTTTGCTTCGAAGAAGACGACGTCACCCGTGCGAACGTCGTCGCCGCTCGCGATCAGCTCGAACGAGGTGACCGGGTCCGCCGCGACGTCGATGTCGATGTGGCCTCTCACGGATTCCGCGTGCGCCGTGATCCGCACCATGCCCGCTTTCTTGAAGGAGAGCGAGCCAAGCTCATCGAGGCTCGCAATGCTCTCGTCGCTGGTCTCGAGCCTTACCTCGACGTCGGGGCGATTGGCACCCGCCGTGTCGGTCACCCGGGTCTCGATAGGTGCCACGGTTCCGGCATAAAACGCCGATGGAAGCTCGACGAACTCGACGGAGGCTGCGGGCGGGTTCGGGATGGTCACGGGAATCTCAACTGTCAAGAGTGCGTCGGCGCGCCGATGGAGATCCTCGGGATCCTTTGGGAGCATCGCGATGAGCACATGTTCGCCGGGCCGGTAGGCCTCGACGTTCCCGGCGGGATTGATGCTTACGGAACGACGGCGTCGCGAAAAGAAAACGACGGGACGCTCGACAATATTGCCGTCTCTGTCGAGCACAGTGGCCACGAGCGTGGCTTTCTCGCCGACTTTCAGGTTTAGCTCGCTCGGCTCGACCTCGAGTGTCAACCTCGGCTCAGCGGGCTCCTCTTGCGCCCATACGGAGACGGAGACGAATAACAATATGAGTACGATCGCGGTCTGTTTCATTGTGCTCCCTTCCAAAAAATAATTCCGCCTGCCTGTTTGCCGACATCCGCGACGGCGACGCGTTCCTGTGATGCGAGGTCGTAGACCTCGACCGTACCCGGCTCACCTCCCACCCCTTCGAGCGTCACGAAAGCATATTTGTCGTCGTCCGAAACGGCGACCCCGTGCGGGATGCGGCGTGTCGTCTTGATGCGGGCGAGCTCCTCCCCCAAAGTGAGATCCCAGATCGCAACATAGGCGCCCGACTTGTAAGTGGCAATCAACAACTTGCCGTCGGAGGTCACCTCGAGGTTGTACGGGCCCATCCCGTCGCCGGCATCGAGCTTGCGCGCGACTTTCCACGCGACGAGGTCGATTTCGTAAATCACGTTGTCGCCGTTGCCCGCGACGTAGATGCGGTTTTCGGGCGTCGGGGCGGTTGCCCAGGTCGGCTTCACTTTCATCGACATCCGCCCGAGCAGGTCCTCATCTTCCGCTGAATCGAAGAGCGACAACGTCCGCGACACTTCGAACTTGAACGTGTCGATCTCGACGAGGCTGTCGCTCATCATGTTCACCGAGTAGAGGCGGGTGCCCTTCGCGTTCATCCGCGAGCCATGGGGCATGATACCGACGTCGATGCGCTCCACCTCCGTCATCGTGCTCGTCTCGACGACCGAGATGCTGCTCGGCTTCATATCGCCGTGCAGATCGAAGTTGACTGCGAAGAGAAGGCCCGTCGAGGGCGAGATGGATAGCGTTGCGGGAAACATTCCCACCGTGACGTCACCGAGCCACTCGTCGTCAGTCGTATCGAATTTATGGATGGAACCAAACGGCCTGCCGTGCGCGATCGACAAGAACCAGTACCGCCCGTTGGGCGAAACGGTGATGCCGTGGGGTCCCTCGGTCTCAGCAGGAAAGGCCCCGACCGAGATCGATTTGACCTCCGCCAAGCCGCTGGGACCGTAACGCAATTTGTGAACGGTGTCGTCCGACTCGGCGCAGACATAGACGAAGTAATTTCGTTGGGGCCGGTCGGCCGCCCGCGCATTCGTGGCGCCGGCGAGTCCAAGAACGATCGCAAGGATGGTGCTTTTCAATGCGCTTCCTCCAACGCTATTAGTCTCACAGACGAAACACGGTCGCAATCGGGTGATCCGCTGCGCTATCCTGCGCCGTGCTTCCCGATTACTTAGCCTCGGGGCTCGACGTAATCCTCGTTGGCATCAACCGGGGCTTCGTTCCGCCGAAAAAGGCCACTTCGCGGGCCCAGGCAACAAGTTCTGGGACCTGCTCAAAAACTCCGGCCTGACGCCTCTGACGTTAAAGCCGCTCCATTATAGAGAAGATGGCGACCTTCGGGTACGGGATAGGTCTCACGAATATCGTCGCCCGACCCTCGAGCTCGAGTTCAGATCTAGGCCCCGAAGACTACGAAGCCGGCCGCCGCACCCTCCGAGCAAAAATAGAACGCTACCGCCCAAAAGTCACCGCCTGCATAGGCATCACGGTTCTAAGAGAGCTATGGCCCGAAATCTCGACCAACCCCAAGCCCAAAAAGTTGGAGTGCGGCCACCGTCCCGAAACAATAGGCAAGACCGCCTTGTTCGTGCTACCAAACCCAAGTGGCCGAAACGCCCACTACTCGTACACCCAAATGCTCGACTGCTGGAAGAAACTAAAGAGTCACGGAAACCCAATAAGATCCGTCTAGAGAGCATCCTGAATGCTGAATCCTGAACATGCCTGAACTTCCCGAAGTAGAAATCTGGCGCGAAAACCTGGAGCGCTGGATCGTCGGCCGCCGCATTCTTGGCGCAAGCGTTGGTGATGTGCTCCTCCGCGGCTCGCAGCCGCGCCGCAAGGTCGAGGCCGCGCTCGTCGGGGCGACAATCCAGAAGATCTCGCGACGAGGCAAATTCTTGCTGTTCGACCTCGGTGCTCGCCGACCCGAGCTCCTCGTCCACCTCGGGATGACGGGCACCTTCGAGCGCGTTGCGCGAAAGGCCCGCCTTCCCAAGTTTACGCGCGTTGTCCTTCTGCTTTCCCGCGGAGAGCGGCTCGCGTTCCTGGATGTGCGCCGCCTCGGCCAGTTCCGGCTCGTTAACGAAAGAGAGCAAAAGCGCCTCGACGCGCTCGGCGTCGAGCCTTTGAGCCGGGAGTTCACCGCAAAGCGTCTGCGGGAGCTCACGCAAAAATCGTCACGATCCATCAAGTTGCTCTTGATGGATCAGAAGCGTATCGCCGGTATCGGCAACATACAGGCCGCGGAAGTACTTTTTCGCGCGCGCATTCATCCGGAGCAACCCGCGAATACGCTCACGCAGGGCGAAGTTGGACGTCTCGCACGCTCCGTCCGAGGCTCGCTCAGAAGTGAGATCGAACGCTCCCGGTCCGAGACACTCACCTATCTTCAGGCCGGTGGCGAGAACCTTTTCGTCGTGTACGGCCGTTCCGGGAAACCGTGCTCACGCTGCAAGACACCCATCGCAAAGCTCGTCCAGGGCGGACGTTCGACTTACTATTGCCCATCCTGTCAGTCCAGCCCGAAGAGGAAATGATATGAAACGCGACAATCTCAGCCCGTCGACCCGGGCCATTCACACGAACGAAGAAGGGCCGCGAAGGAACCAGCCCGTGGCACCGCCGATCTATCTCTCGGCGACCTTCGAGTCCAAAGACATCGACGAGCAGGTCGCGCTCGAAGAAGCGAAAGCGGACACGTTCTACACACGATACGGGAACCCGACGCTTTCGCTCGCGGAGCGCGTCGTCGCGGAGCTCGAATCCGCGGAGGCCGCCGCCGTCTTCGGTTCGGGAATGGCCGCCATTACGACGTCGCTGCTCGCGCACCTGAAGCAGGGCGACCACGCTGTGGTGCAACGCGAAGTCTATGGTGGCGCCCATCGATTCGCCCTCGAGCTTCTTCCCCGATATGGCATCGAGGTGAGCTGGTTCGGCGCGACGGAGCCCGACGGTTTTGAAAAGGCCATTCGGGACAATACTCGGGTCGTGTACCTGGAATCGCCGACGAACCCGACGCTGAAGCTCGTTGACATCGAGCGGATCGTGAGTGTCTCTCGGGAGCGCGGTATCGTATCTTTCATCGACTCGACCTTCGCGACCCCGCTCAATACCCGCCCGCACGAGCTCGGCGTCGATGGGGTCTTGCACTCGGCGACGAAATATCTCGGTGGGCACTCCGATTTACTAGCGGGTGTCGTCGCCGGCTCACGAGAGCTTGTCGATCGGGTGAAGTCTTTTCAGCGCGTGCTCGGGGGCAACCTGGATCCTCATGCCGCCTACCTCCTCATCCGGGGAATGAAGACCCTGGGCCTTCGTGTGCGCCAGCACAATGACACCGCCCTTGCGATCGCTCACTTTCTGAAGGAGCACGACAAAGTCGAGGCCGTGCACTATCCGCTTCTTCCATCGCACCCGCAATACGAGCTGGCCAAGCGTCAGATGCGTGGCGGCGGGGGCGTTTTGAGCTTCGAAGCTCAGGGCGGGCTCGAAGGAGCTAAACGCTTTTCGAACGCGGTTTCGCTCATCCGGGTGGCGCCTAGCCTTGGTGGCGTGGAGTCGCTGCTCTCCATCCCCTGTTTGACATCGCATGCGATGCTGAGCTCCGAGGAGCGGGAGAAAGCCGGCATCGCGGACGGTCTCGTGCGGCTAGCCGTCGGGACGGAAGAGGTTTCTGATTTGCGGGCCGACCTCGAGGAGGCCCTCTCCGCCGTGTAGATGTTGGAATTTACTTGACAGAACTGCTATCTTGAGGTTGACTTCAGTTCTCTAGTGAAGGCCCCGGGGTCGTGTGCCAGGCTCTCCCCCCTGAAGGAAGTCATCTCTCTAAGTTCCACGACCGCTCGGGCTCTAAGCTCATGCTGTTCGAGGAGGAAACCTTAATGAAATACCGTCAAAGAGGCTACCGGGACGACGAATATAGTCGCGACCGCGAGGAACGTCACCGGCCGGAACGACCTCCCGACCTCGGTAACCGGGAGCAAACCCGGTCACTGAGACATGCCATCGATCGGGAAACGGTCATCGTGACCCGATGTGCGAGTTGCGGGCATCAGGTCCCGACGAGCCAGCTCGAGGTGGATCACCACTCCACTTGCGCGAAATGCGGGATACCTCTCCACTCGTGCCGGCATTGCAAACGGTTCGATCCCGACGCGAGGTTTCAGTGTCGGGAGAAGATCGAAGTGCGGATCGCCGACAAAGGCGCCGCGAACCATTGCGAGCTTTTCAAGCCTGTGCAGTCGTTAGACGCTACCGGGCGTCGGGCCAATACCACCATAGACGCGCGCAGCGCTTTTCACGATTTGTTCAAATCCTGAGCGGAGCTTCGCGGGTGCTCGACCGGGTGCTCGTTCCCGAGGGGACCTTTCTCATGGGCTCGGCGGGGCGATTCGACAGCGAGGAGCCGCGGCACCAAGTCTTTGTCGCTGCCGTGGACATGGCGACGACACCCGTCACGAACGCGAACTATCGCGCCTATCTGAAGGAAACGGCCTCTGACGCGGCCGTGCCAGCATGGCTCGACACGCCGGGTTTCGATCACTCGGACCAACCCGTCGTCGGCATCAACTGGTATGAGGCGCGCGCTTATTGCGACTGGCTCGCCGTGAAGAGCGGCCTCGCGATTCGTCTCCCCACCGAAGCCGAACGTGAGAAAGCTTCGCGAGGCGGAGTCGAGGACCAGCTGTTCCCGTGGGGCGACGCGATCGAAGGTGGCGGTCACACCTGTCTCGAGGGACCGCTCGAAGCTCCGGAGCGGGTTGCCACGACGCCGCCCAACAGATATGGCTTGTACAACGTTGCCGACACCGTTCACGAGTGGTGTCTCGACGCCTATCATGCCGACTTCTACCAGGTCTCGCCGTCCGCGAATCCGTGCGCCTTTGGCGGCGCGCGGCGCGCCGCCCGCGGTGGCTCCTGGCGGCATCAAATCGTCGTTACCGCTTGCGCGGCGCGCAGCAGCCTGCCGCCCGATTTCCACTATGCGGATTTTGGCTTTCGCTGGGTGTCTGACCTGACGTGATCTACGCGGGCTGCTCCGGCTACAGCTTCAAGGAATGGGTCGGCCATTTCTATCCTCCGAAGACAAAGCCGAAAGACTATCTCGAACACTATGCGACGAAGCTCAACAGCGTCGAGATCAACCACACGTTTCGCCGCTTCCCGAGAATCGAGGTCATCGAAGAATGGGCGGCGAAAACGCCGGAGCGTTTTCGCTTCTCGTTCAAGATGCATCAGAGCGTGACCCATAGGGCGCGTCTCAAAGATGTCGGTCGCTCGGTCTCGGACTTTCTCGACGCGCTCAAGCCGCTCGAGAAGCGCCTCGGCGTCGTGCTCTTTCAACTCCCGCCTTTTTTCAAGCTCAACCACGAACGTCTCGACAGCTTTCTAGGCGAGCTCCCGCCGGGTTTTCGCTACGCGATGGAATTCCGTCACGCGTCCTGGAGAGAGCCCGCGGTCGTCGAAAAATTGAAAAGCGCGGGAATCGCGCTCTGCGCCTCCGAGCTCGAGATCGACGCCACCGAGATCGTGCAGACCGCACCGTTCGTCTATCTGCGTCTCAGAAAACCGCCGCCATATACGGACGTGGAGATCGACACCCTGCGCTCGCTCGTGCGGGAAGCGGTCGGCGGCGCGGAAGACATATACTTTTATGCCAAACACGACGATGTGGGTGTCGCTCCGGAACAGGTGGAGCGCATCGTCATAACTTGAAGGTCGGGTTTTGCGTTAGACTTCCATCGAGAGCTGCCTCCCAAGAAGGTCCAGCCGAAGGAGGGTCCATGTATTCTGAACAATCCATGACCATGCCGGTCGCGGCGCTCGAAACCGATCGGCGGGCGACGTTTCTGACCCGCACTTATTCGCACTTGCTCGGCGCGATTCTCGGGTTCACCGTGCTCGAAGTGATGCTGTTCACGAACGGCTTGGCCGAGCCCATTGCCCGTACCATGCTCGGGGGGAGCTGGCTCGTTGTTCTAGGGGCCTTCATGCTCGTGAGCTGGCTCGCGAGCCGCGCCGCGATGAATGCCACCTCGTTGGCCACGCAATACGCCGCACTCGCTGGTTTCGTTGTCGCCGAGGCCATCATCTTCGTGCCGCTTCTCTATATCGCGAACACCACGGCTCCTGGCACCATCCAGAGCGCGGCCCTCGTGACGATGATGGGCTTCGTCGGCTTGACCGCCGTCGCGTTCTCGACGCGGAAAGATTTCAGCTTCCTCGGCGGCACGCTGCGCTGGATCGGCGTCATGGCGCTCGTCCTCATCGTCGCCTCCGTGATCTTCGGCTTCGAGCTCGGCACGTGGTTTTCGATCGGGATGGTGACCTTTGCCGGCGTGGCCGTGCTCTACGACACGTCCAACGTGCTGCACCACTTCCCTGAGGACCGCTACGTGGGCGCCGCGATGCAGCTATTCGCTTCCGTGGCGCTGATGTTCTGGTATGTGTTGAGGATTTTTCTGGGGAGCCGCGATTAGCCTCTACCCGCCAGAACCGTTCTTGGGAGCAATACCCGGAAAAAGCGCTGCGTCTTTTCTTATCCCCACCTCTCCTTGCTTTTCAGCGGCGTTTTTAAAAGCAAGGGGATGTTGGGATAAGAACGGGGATGTGGGGATGGAAGGGAGAAAGGGTTTTGGTCGCGGGATCTTTCTACGGTTTGATTTTGATTTGATCGAGGAGGTCTTTGTTGCTCTTCGTTTTTTTCATCTTGTCGAGGAGCAGCGACATGGCTTCGGTTGGTTTGAGGCCGGCTAGAGCGCGGCGTAACAGTTGGACCTTCGGGAGCTCTTCTGAGTCGAGAAGAAGTTCTTCGCGACGGGTGCCGGAGCCTGTGATGTCGATGGCGGGAAAGATGCGCGACTCGGCGAGCTTGCGGTCGAGCACGAGCTCCATGTTGCCGGTGCCCTTGAACTCCTGAAAGATCACTTCGTCCATCTGGCTTCCTGTATCGACGAGAGCGGTGCCGAGAATGGTTAGGCTTCCGCCATCTTCGACGTTGCGCGCAGCGCCGAAGAATTGGCGCGGGAACTCGAGCGCTCGGGAGTCGATGCCGCCGGACATTGTTTTGCCTCGGCCTTTTTGCTCGCGATTGCTGGCGCGTGCGAGTCGGGTGATCGAGTCGAGCAGGATCACGACGTCGTCACCCATCTCGACTTGACGCCGCGCGCGCTCGAGCACGAGGCGCGCGATGCGTATATGGTTGGCGCTCGTTCCGTCCGAGGTCGAGGCGACGACCTGCGCGTTGACCGTGCGGCGCATGTGTGTGACTTCTTCGGGGCGCTCGTCGATCAGGAGTATGTAGAGATGGCTCTCGGGGTAATACTCGGCGATGGCGCAGCCGATCTGTTCGAGAAGGATCGTCTTGCCGGTCTTGGGGGAGGCCACGATGAGCCCGCGCTGGCCGCGACCGATGGGCGTGATGAGATCGACCACCCGCATCGAGAGCGGGTCTTCCGGCTTCTGGGAGAGCCGCAGCCGGTCGTCCGGATGCTCGCTCACGAGCTCTGAATAGGGGCGTACTTCGGGGAGCTCCCTCAGCTTGAAGCCGTTGACGGTGTCGACGGCCGTGAGCTCGCGATGCGGTGGACCGCCGCGGCGGTTGTTCCGCCGGCGGGCCATTCCCGATGGACCCTCGATGAACTGGCCCTCTTTCAGGAAGTACTTGTTGACCAGGCCGTTAGGGACGCGAACGTCCTCGGGGCTGGGGAGAAAATTCTTTTCGATTTGCCGGAGATGGCCGTTACCTTGCTGTTCCAGCTCCAGCACACCTTCAGCTGCAATGGGAGGCGCACTTTGACGAGTCATAGACCTTTTTCTTTTTACTTTTGGCTCGTTGGGACCAACAGCGTCTATCATCAGGAAGCTGTCGCGTCGCAACTATCGTCCCGCCAGAACAGCCGGGACAGAGAGTTCCAAATGAAACTCTCGCCAGCTATGCTAGCAGATTCCGAGCGCAAGCGAAAGCCCGAAGTCCGAACGTTCTCAAAAGGTCCGAACGGGGTAGGGAGTGACACATATGACACGAGCCCGAGTAACCAAGTCCAAGAAATCTTCATCATCTACTGCGAAACAAAAACTCCGCGCCTTCGTTCTCATTCAGACCGTGCCGGGACGCGTCGGGGCGATCATCCGCTCACTCGAGCGAATGCCCGCCGTCGGAACGATCGACCCGGTCACAGGTCCTTACGACATCATCGCGCTACTCGAGGTCGACGACATCCGTGAGATCTCTCATCTCGTCGCCGGTACCATCGGCGGCATGCGGGGCGTGACCCGCACGACCACGCTGATTTGTACCTGAGCGCATGCGCGCATCTTGGAGATACGTTGCCGTCAAACGTGGCCGACGCCTGGGCCATAGGCGGTTAGCCAAGTGGCCCACGGCCGCGAAGCTCATCATACCCGATTTCGAGAGCAAACCGATCTCGGAAAATGGTGCGTTCAAAATTCCCAGCCGTTCGAGCCGAAGCTCTGTTGTTCGGTTCACGTGGCGTAGAAAATCCGGAAACTGTCGGAGCACCGGATGCTCGTCGCTCGCGCGCCGTTCGACCGCCCGCGCCAGAAGACCTATGGCCACGAGTGACCAAAGCGACAGTCCGAGAAGACGGCGGCGGTCGCGCGGTTTCTCCTGAAGCGCCTTGATCGTCTCCGATTCTCCGAAGGCAACGTGGCGTTCTTCCTGCCGCGTCGCCCGCTGCAGAATCGATCGGATCTGCCCGTGCTCGAGCGTATCGATGAGCCCGTAGAGCACCGTGAGCACATAACCTTCGCCGAGCGCCATCTCGAGACACACATGCTCGTTCCAGTCATCAGACATCATGCCCGTCGAAAGAAAACGCACCGCGGGATGAGCGGGCCCTGGAGTGGCGGAGAGAATCCCGAAGATCTCGAGAAACCGATCTACGTGCTGCAGCTCTTCCACCGCTTGGCGCGCAAGAAAATTCGCAGCATCGAGAGTAGGTGCCCGATAAAGCCAATGCCCAACTTGGATCCCCGTCACTTCACCGTAAAGAAACTGATCGAAAATCCAAACGAGCAACTCCCGATCCCGCTCCACATCAAACCGCGCCCCGCCAAAATCAAAAGACATCTCTTCCCGGGTAAGAACCATAGGCGGCACTATGCTCATGACCGGATTGTCCCGAAGCCGAAGACCCCGGTCAAGTGGGACAAGTGGGAGGGGTAGCTGGTAGCTGGTGGCCGATAGCTGCTACGATACGCGGGTTATGTCCGACCTCAACGGAACCATGGTGGAGTTCGCCGCCAATGGCGGCACTGCAAGCGGCTATTTGACTAAACCCGAGAGCGGCGAGGGCCCCGGCGTCGTCGTGATTCAAGAGTGGTGGGGTCTCGTCGGCCACATCAAGACGGTGGCGGATCGGTTCGCGTCGGCGGGCTACGTCGCGCTCGCTCCGGATATGTATCACGGTGAAGCGACGAAGTCCCCGGACGATGCTGGCAAGCTCATGATGGCTTTGAACATCGACTCCGCGGAGAAGGATTTACGCGGCGCGGTGGATTACGTCGCGAGCGCATCCACCAGCGAGAAGATCGGTGTCATAGGCTTTTGCATGGGCGGCCAGCTCGCGCTCTTTGCGGCCAGCAAGAACGACCGCATCGGCGCCTGCATCGACTTCTACGGCATCCACCCGAACGTGCAGCCGGATTACGCGCAGATGAAAGCGCCAGTGCTGGGTCTATTTGCGGAGAATGACGCCTACGTTAACCCGGATGTCGTGAAGGAGCTCGAAGGGAAGCTGAAGGCAGCGGATGTGTCCACCGATTTTCACATCTATCCGGGTGTCGACCACGCGTTCTACAATGACGAGCGCGACGTTTACAACCTTCCCGCGGCCACGGATGCGTGGAACCGCGTCCAGGACTTCTTCGGCAGGCACCTCAAGGCTTCTTAGATTCCTGCGCCATCCGACCGAGGTTTCGCACTTTACGCGCGAGCGCGAGAACGAGTTTTACCTCACGCGGCGTCAGCCCGGCGCGTCCGAAGAGCTCGCGCCATTCCGCGAAACGCGGTCCTACGTTGTCCGCCGTAAAAAAGTTGACTTCGAGGAGCGCTTCTTGGAGCTTCTCTAGCGCTGGCTCGACGTCTTCGAAAGGAGCTCTCTCCCGCGGTGTTTGCTCGGGTGCTTGCGCAAGATTGACCTCGTAGCCCGTGATCATCACGGATTGGGCCAAGTTGAGCGAAGGCTGCCGCGGATGGGACGGGATGGCGACCCGGCGCTGGCAGAGTCTCAGATCGTTCTCCGTGAGACCCTGGGACTCGCATCCAAAGACGAGCGCGACGGTCGCGCTACCATCGAGTGCGGCGATCTCGGCCGCCATCGCCCGAGGTGTTATCGGCTTTACGCGCATCCCGGAACGTCCGGACAAGCCCGCGATATAGACCGCGCCCTCGAGCGCTTCGTCGAGGCTCGTGAACTCGCGCGTCGTCTCCAAGATATCTTCGGAGCGCCACGCCATGCGCCAAGCCTCGAGGGTGCGCCAATCGCAGGGAGCGACGAGGTCGATGCCTTCGAGGCCGGTATTCGCGACAACGCGCGCGACGGCGCCGACGTTGCCCGCGTTTTCGGGGCGAACTAGAACGACGCGGACTTTTGGCATAATTGGAGTCTCCATTATGGTGGATGAGCGACCGTTCGAGAACGTGAAGCGTGGAGCGAGGGCCTTTTGG
>Ga0209988_10000390_pt1 | contig 27204 bp, 20 predicted proteins | sample N075metaG_FD_183115 | JGI IMG/M metagenome (GOLD analysis project Ga0209988, IMG submission 183115) | Deep subsurface microbial communities from Kermadec Trench to uncover new lineages of life (NeLLi) - N075 metaG (SPAdes) (version 2) | ecosystem: Environmental > Aquatic > Marine > Ocean trench... | reverse complement strand
GAGCACACAATTTTTAATTGAGCTTTTTAAGATGGAAAAGATATCTGGAGAGCAGTGAGCCGCTTTAACTCTGAGCGGGCATAGACCCCCCCTTACAAATTGGCTGCAAGAATAGAATGCAATCCTTCTCCGGTCGCATTAACCGTGTCAACCTGGGCCTGCTTCATGGTTTGGGGATCGAACGAAGCTTCCAAATAAAGATGTTTTGAAAAGAACTTCATGCTTTGCACAAAAATTATAGGAGTGCCGAGTCCAAAGGTAATGAGGAAAATCAATACATTCGGTACAATTAAAGTTAAAAAGTTTAAACCGGTGGCCTTAAAATGATATCGAGACCGATCGATTGCGGTGTGATTGATCAGATAGCTGTAGTAGTCGGCAAGGAACCAAAAGTAATAAACTCCAAGTGTCAGTAAAGTTAGACCGAGCCCTTTTAAGAAAACCAGCAAGAGTTCTTTTCCTTCGCCATCAAAACTGTACCGCTTGTTTCCTACCCGCGACTGGCCAATCAAATAATTGTAAACTCTAACTGTAAAAAAAGGTGCATAAAATCCCAGGGTGAGGAGAGTCAGCAAAGCGCCATTTACATAGATTGGCAGGAACTCCCGCCAATCGCCGGTAAAGTTCAGGCGGATATTATTCCAGCTGGTCCGCGACAAGCGGTATTTGAGCATCCCAACAATGGCAACAGGAAACAGAGCAAAAAAGACAACATATAAAGATAATCCAACAATAAAAAAGATGTCATCCAAAAGATTGGGAAAAGTTATAAAAAGTAAAACGTAACCTAAGACAACAATTAAAATAAACCCCAATGCTTTTAGGCGCCCAATAAATAACTCAAACCCTGTGCCAAGATAAAAGTATCTTCTACTGGCAATTTCTAAATGGGAAAGAAAATATTTGCGATTTTCGGTCGCAGCCCAGGCGCTGTAGATTCCGAGTGTAAGAATCGTTAAGATGAGGTTTTTAAAAAAGATCGGACCATACTCTCCAATGCTGCCATCAAAGTGAGCGTGGTAAAAGCTTTGCCCTTTCATATGACCCTCCCGACATGGTGTGAAAACACAGATAAAAAGGAGTTGCTTTTCCCTCAGGAATCATGCAACTGATAGACAATTGAGATTAAACTATTATGAAATATTACTTGCAACCGCTATCTTTTCAAGAAAAAATAAAATAATTGACTGAAGCAACCAATAAGTTTAAGAGGCGTAAAAAAAGTGGTTTTATCGTCTCATGCAGAAACCATTATTAACCAAAGAAGTGAATCACCTCACTTCAGGAGGAGGTATAACCCATGACCCATCCCGAACAAAACGAATGTGCACCCTATTATCATACCTATATTAGCCAGGTACGCGAAGGCGATATTATTAAAATATTAGAAAATCAGCTTGAAGAAACACTGCAGCTCCTTAAAGGATTAAGTGAAAAAAAGGCGCTCTATCGTTATGCACCAGATAAATGGAGCATAAAAGAAATCATCGGGCATGTAATTGATGTAGAGCGTGTTTTTGCGTATCGTGCCCTAAATATTGCGAGAAACGACAAGAGCGAACTGCCCGGAATGGAACAGGATGATTATGTTAAATTTGCCAAATTTGATGATTTACCTTTAACAGATCTTCTAGAAGAATTTCGGCACGTCAGAAGGTCAAACATTTTTTTGTTTAAGAGTTTTGATGAAGAAATGCAAATGAGAAAAGGAATTGCCAGCGGCTGTGAATTTACCGTTCGAACTTTCCCTTTTATTATTGCCGGCCATGAAAAGCACCACCAAACGGTTCTCAGAGAACGATACCTAATGATGACCGAGTAGAAAAGTCTCTCCTAAAAATAAGACTTTAATCATGTTTCAAAGAAATTGACTTTTAAGTCACTACTATTAGTTTTTGTAAGCTTGAATGGCACGATCAACGACTGGCAAATCAATTTTACCATTGCAAGAGGAGTTACCTTTTCAGGTGATTTTGTTAGTGAGACCAGAATCGAATTGACCTCCCCGACCGAAGGTGTGTTGGTTTTGATTGGTCAGGATCAGTGATTTGATTGGCCCGAACTAAATGTAAAAAGCGAATTAATAATTCGATTTGATCCAGATAAAGTACGATAATTGGCAAAACCACATCCCTTTATTAAATCCTTGAAATTATTGACAATACACGAAGTTGACAGGGGAAATTAATGAACAGGAAAGTTGTCATATTAGGCGGCGGCGTTGCCGGCATGAGCGCTGCTCACGAGTTGATCGAACGGGATTTTGAAGTTGCCGTCTATGAAAAACTGCGGATTTCCGGGGGCAAAGCCCGCAGCGTTGAGGTTTCGAAGCCTATTCCGCCGCCCTGGAATTCCGACTCTGCCGTCTCTCAAAATGGAAAACCCTTGCCTGGCGAGCACGGCTTCCGTTTCTTCGCCGGATTTTACAACCACCTCCCGGACACCATACGGCGCATTCCTTTCAAAAATAACAAGAATGGCGTGTAAAATTGTATTCTCGATGCCTTGAGTTCAAAGGAACGTCATTGCAAGATATGGAAATTGCATGAACCTACTTTACTTGGTTTCTGGCGTGAAAATGACCAAGTACGTTTTGGCAAAGGATTACCCTGGAAAGAAAAATTGTCCTGGTCTATTTTTTTAAAACCGAGATTTTGGTACTATCTGATAAAGTTTATTTTAATTAGAATTCGCATTTGGATTCGTAAGCAACAGCTGGGTTGTAGAAATCAGGCTGAGATTGAGTCAGAAGTTAGGGGAGACATTAGCTCGCTTGATATTAGGCGGTTAGCGCCGAACAGCGGTTAAGTTTTATCGATAATTTTGATTAACAATTTCCGATTGGAGAAGTTGAGCTTCGTTTAAAAATCGAATATCATAGATCGCATATCGTATTTCCCGCTAAAAAGAACAAATATCTGCACTAAGCTGATTCACCTGTACGGATTAGTACGAAATATTTAACAAGTTTAAACACACGAACCCACCTAAATTCAAAAAAATTAACAACTTGATTTCTCTTCTTGTTTTTGGCATAGCAGTTGCTTTGAAACAGATGGCGTGAAGAAGCAACTTTTGCCAACTTCAATATGGGTTAAATGTAATTATTGTTGAAATGAGAGAGAGAAATTTAAAAACACTTTTCTTAATTGTGCCAATCCTACTGGGACTGTTATCGGTAAATTTTATTACCAATCGTTCGGTTGAAAATAGCGAGCTGTTTGGATTAGAGAAATCAATAAAAACAGTGGAAGCACTAGCTCAATTTAATAACACCTATCAAAATAACGAGCAAAAAATTATCACAATTATGAACCGGTTTAATAAAAGAATGTCTGCGGCGGAGAAACAAGCCATCGTTAATGAAATCTTCGAGATGACTTTAAAATATCGTAATCTTGATGTCGATTTGATTTGCGCGACTATCACTCACGAGAGCGATCGAAGCTGGAATCCGAGGGTTGTATCAAGAGCCGGGGCCATGGGTTTAATGCAGATCATGCCGCGCACAGGAAAGTGGCTTGCGAAGTTCGAAGGGATTGAGTGGACCTCAACCGAAGCCATTCTATTCGATCCAATTTATAATATCAGGCTGGGAACACGTTATCTTTCCAGATTAATCAACACCTACAATTTGGAAGGCGGGCTTGCCGCTTACAATGGTGGTTGGAAACGAGCAAAAAAATGGCTGGCAAATGATAAAGCGGACGGCATCCTGTGGCCCGAGACCAGTTCTTATATTCCCCATGTTTTGAAATTGTATGACGAGTATAGGAATACTGCGCCTTAAGATTAAAAAAATGTGGTAGGGGCAGCTCTCCAGGTCGGCTTTACGAATTCCTCCTCTCTTTACCTAACTCCCTATATTACCCAAGAAATTACTTTGATTTTCTTTTAAGATTTTTTTATTTTAGTAATTTACTCCACTTTTGTCATTTCGCGACCGCAGTGAGAAATCTGACCATTAACGGAGGAATATAATGAGGCTTAAAAGATTGCAGTCTAAATTGTTCTTACTTGTTTTTGTGTTACCACTGACCACTCAAGCTCAACAAAAAATTGAGCTCGATATCAAAACCATCATGCGGGATCCAAAGACCTGGGTGGGCTCCGCACCTGCCGATCCCTTCTGGTCGGAAGATAGTAAATGGATTTACTTTAACTGGAACCCGGAAGCCGTTGATTCAGACTCGCTTTATAAAGTCGCGGCAAACGGCGGCACACCGATCAAACTTTCGCGAAATGAACGTTTGCGTCTTGCTCCCGCGCGAGGCGTCTACTCGCGCGACTACCGCACCAAGTTGTTTTCCCGCAACGGTGACATTTTTCTTTTTGATATTAAACGTAACTCAATTTTACAAATAACAAATACCAGCGATCCTGAGTCCAACCCGAAATTCTCTCAGGACGAAAGCGCTGTAATCTTCCAACGCGGGATGAACCTTTACAAGTGGGAGAGAGCCACCGGGACGACAACCCAGCTCACCGATTTTAAAAAGGGCAAGAAGCCGGAAGATGATCCGGAGCCAAAAACCGACGCGGAAAAATTTGTCAAAAATGAAGAACTCGATCTCATTCGAATTGTCAAAGAAAGGAAAGAAAAACGCCGGCGTTCCAGGGAGGCCCGGCTGGCGGAAAACCGCTCCGCTCCGCCAAAAATTTACATCGAGAGTAAAGAGGTGCAATCACCTTCTCTGTCGCCGGACGGCAGATTTGTGACTTTTCGTCTGGTTGAAAAAGACGAATCCAAACGGACCATGGTACCTGACTATGTCGCGGAAACCGGATTCACTAAAGATTTGAAAGCCCGGGCCAAAGTTGGTCATTCGCAGAGAGCCTCGCAGTTTGTTTTTTACAATTTAAAAGAAGATACGCTCATCTATATAAAACCGGACAGCCTGCCCGGCATTTTTGAGGTGGCGGAGTTTACCCGGGTTGAAAAAAGGAAGAAGGATTCAAAAAATGATGAACCCAAAAAACAAAAGACGCGACAGACGAGATTTTATGGTCCTTATTGGAGCACAAATGGCAATCAGGCTTTTGTGGTAGTGCGGGCAATGGATAATAAAGATCGTTGGTTGGCGATGCTTGATTTACCCTCCGGGAATCTGATCAGTTTCGACCGCCAACATGATGAAGCCTGGGTGGCGGGTCCAAATATCGGCTGGCGGTTTGGGGGTGGACGAGTGGGCTGGATGCCGGATAATAAACGAGTTTGGTTCTGCAGCGAGGAGTCAGGTTATAGTCACCTTTATGTTGCGGATCCAAAAACCGGTACAAAAAAAACTTTAACAAAAGGTGACTTTGAGATTTACGATCCGCAAATGTCACGCGATAAAAAGAACTGGTACTTTGCTGCCAATAAAGTCCATCCCGGGGAGCGGCATTTTTACCGCATGTCTCTTGAAGGCGGCAAGTGGAACAAACTCACCGGCATGGAGGGACGAAACGATGCCGTTGTGTCACCGAACGGCAAGAAACTGGCCATCCGATACTCCTTTATGAACAAACCGCCGGAATTGTATGTCCAAAATGCAAAACCGAATTCAGAAGCAAAACGACTGACACTTTCGACCACCGAAGAATGGCGCAGGTATGAGTGGCGGGTTCCTGAGATTGTGCAAATCCCGGCCCGGGATGGCGCCAGGCCCTATGCGAGATTGTATAAACCCGAAGAAGCCAACGGCGCAGCGGTTGTTTTTGTCCACGGCGCCGGTTACCTGCAGAATGCCCACAAATGGTGGTCGGGCTATTTTCGCGAGTACATGTTTCACAATCTGCTGGCCGACAAGGGGTACACCGTTCTCGATATCGATTATCGCGCCAGCGCCGGCTACGGCCGCGATTGGCGCACGGCTATTTACCGCTTCATGGGCGGCCAAGACCTCGACGACCAGGTTGACGGCGCCAAGTGGCTGGTTGAGAAACATGGCATCGACCCAAAACGCATTGGAATTTACGGTGGGTCTTACGGCGGGTTTATTACGTTCATGGCCATGTTCACCGCCCCTGATGTGTTTGCTGCCGGGGCGTCTCTCCGCCCGGTTACCGATTGGGCGCACTACAACCATCCCTATACCTCAAACATTCTCAACATTCCTCAAGCCGACACTCTGGCTTACCGGCGCAGCAGCCCGATTTATCACGCTGAAGGACTCAAAGGACATCTGCTCATCTGCCACGGCGTGATCGACACCAATGTGCATTTTCAGGATACCGTACGTTTGGTGCAGCGTCTCATTGAACTCGGAAAAGAAAACTGGGAAGTGGCAATTTATCCTTTGGAAGGACACGGATTCAGAGAACCGAGCTCCTGGACAGATGAATACAGACGAATTTTTAAATTGTTTGAGGAGACGTTGCAGTAGGGTCTTTATGAAGTTGGACAGAAGGGTTGATTTTTCCCATGGCTATGCACCTGCTGTATTTAAATTCTTATTTAACTTGAATAATTCATGAACCACAGAGACACAAAGGCACAGAGGTTTGATTATATTGGAGATATTGAACATATGTCAGGGTAAACAATTTTTGATTTCAAAAACTTGCTTTTGAACACACTCTGGTTATAAATCTTTTATTCTCTGTGTCCCTTCGGCACGCTTAGGACAGGCTTAGTGCCTCTGTGGTAAAATTTTATGAATAATGCAGGTCAACTTTAATTTTCCGAAATCGTATTGTTTTAATTTCAAGATTGTCACTCTGCTTAAAAAAAAGTCATTGCCACACAGAGACAAAGTCTGTCCACTTTCTGCAAATCATGACCCCATGCGATGCTGGCGACAACGCACTACCGCTTGAATACACTCTGATCGATGCTGTTTCAAGACCGGGACGTCCGGCTGCATCCCACGCGGATATGCCCGAGCAACCGTTTAATCAAATCCTCACAAGGCCCTGCCTGTCGGACAAAAAGCTCAAAAAGGGACTCATCATGCATACTGTTGGAAAGGGATAGTTGATGAGTCGCACGAGCTAATGCCGCGACAGAAGTGTGCTCGCGAAAGACCCAGGTGCCATACTGCCGACCGGGAACACCGTAAAGATACGACAGCTCAGCCGTAGGACCCTCTGCGACCAGTAAACCACAAGTAGGTTCGTGTACAGCCAACCAAAAACTCAGGCGTTGTTGGACTTCGCGGACCGTTACATAGCAATGGTGAGACGGACGCCGCCTTGGGAATCGAGGTTGACGATGCCGGCCCGGCCTATCGTGGGGCTTCGCAGCGGCAAAACGAACAGGATCCAATCCAGACGCTTTGCAGGTAATTCTCACGAGCTTCAAAAGCAAGACACTTTGTTCCACCCCCAGCCACAAGGGCAACAATAAACGTCCCCTCGGGTGCAGCCGCTCCCGCCAGGCCGGGGCAATATCCGACACCGCCGCCGTCGCCGCAGACCACAGCGACATTTTCAATACCCATGGCATTTAAATTCGTCACCGCATCAGCCGCAATGTCTTTCTCAATTTAAAAATTGAGATGATAAAGCCGCTATAACGTTCCTCGTATTTTCTAGCCGCGGGAGACAGGTTAAATTAAGTTGAAATCCTTCCACCAATAGCGCCAAAAAAGGGGGGGGGTGGGCTATCTCAAATTCAGCTTTTAATGTCCTTTACCTATTAACATCACGTAAACTGTATTGATGATCACTTTCAGATCCATGCGCAATGACATGTTTTCGAGATAAAACAGGTCATACTGAAGTTTGGTTTTAACGTTGTCCATCGAGGCGTCGTATTCGCCCTTTATCTGCGCCCAGCCCGTGATACCCGGCTTGACGCCAAGTCTGCGGGCATAAAACGGGATTTCGCGTTTAAACTTTTCAACAAAGTAGGGACGCTCTGGCCGGGGTCCAATCAAGCTCATATCACCTTTCAAGACGTTAATAAATTGCGGCACTTCATCAAGACGGAGTTTTCGGATAAGGCGTCCAACTCGAGTGACCCTCGGGTCTTTTCGTTCCGCCCATCTCGGTCCCGTTTTTGACTCGGCGCCGTGAATCATTGATCTGAATTTAAAGATGGTGAATTGTTTGCCGCCTTTTCCTACTCTTTCCTGTTTATAAAACACCGAACCTTTTGAGTCAATTTTAATTAGGATGGCAATCAACAACCAAAAAGGAAGAAGAGTAATTAATATGACGCTGGAAATAAGTGTATCCATCAGGCGTTTTATTTTCCGCTCCCACTCCGGCATGTGGTGCGGCAGGATGTCAATCAGCGGAAAGCCGTAAATTTGATTTGTCCGCGCCTGCCCCATAACGATATCATACAAATCCGGCACGATTTTGAAATTCACCAGCAGCCCGTTACACTGATTTACTACCTCCATGACTTTTTTTCTCTTGTCGCCTTCTAAAGCCAGAATCACTTCCTGCGCGCTGCTATCCTTCACGATTTGTTTAATTTTGTCCAGACTTCCTAATAACGGAATATCTTTATAGCTGGTCTTATTTTTTTCCTTTTGTTGATTTTCACCGAGAAAGCCGATAACTTTGTAGCCGAGCGCGGGAAATTTTTGAATGTCATCGCATAATTCCCAACTCTTCTCGCCCCACCCGACGATTAGCGTGCGCCGCTGGCCAATGCCGGAAGTGAGCAATTTTCTTTGTACCGTCCGGAAAATCATGCGAGCTGACGAAACGAACAGGATGAGCATCATCCAGTAGTTTACGATTAACATGCGGCTTAATTTGGGAGGCGCAAACAGATCTTTGTTCAAGTCAAGTGTGATCAGAAAAATAATAAGTATGCCAATTGAAAGTGATTTGAAAATGCTGATGATTTCATCCACGCGGGATTTTGCATACCAGGAACCGTACATTCCCAAAAATGCCAGCAAAAATATCCAAAAAGTATTTAAAACAGATAAAACCATGAAACGCACCTGCGGATCGGTTTCAGAAAAAAAACCCAATTCACTTCTAAGCCAGCCCCAGGCCAGAAATGCACTGCTGAGCGCCAGGAAGTCTATTACGAGCAGGAGGATTTTTTCTAATACTTTTGACATTATTTATTGTTTTGTAGTTTTTCTAAAACCAAATCATCATAAAGTTTTTCGAGATTTCGTACCATTACATCTGCCCTGAAATCTGCATGAATGCATTCCGCTGCGGCTTTTCCCATTTCCCCGGCGCTTTTCTCATCATCGAGAAAATAGATGATTGCTTTGGCAATGGCTTTAACATCTTTGGGTTCAACGAGGACACCGGTCTTACCCGTCTTCACTAATTCCGGCACACCTTCAACATTGGTTGCTACTATCGACCGGCCGGTGTACATGGCTTCGGTTAGAGAACGTCCCAATCCTTCCCACAACGAAGTTAAAACAAAAACATCAAAAGTTTGTAAAAGTTCTGGAACGTCTTCACGAAAACCGAGCACCATTAATTTGGAATCGACATCAAGTTTCTTTGACAAATCGAGAGTTTTTTGTTTTAATTCTCCATCACCTACGATAACGAAGCGAACATCACTCCGCACTTTTAATACTTCAGCGATGGCTTTAACAAAGTCTAACGGCGCTTTTTGTTCCGAGAGCCGCCCGACCATGCCGACAATTTTTTCGCCGTTCAAAATCCCGAGTTCCTTCCTCTTTCGCTCGGCATCGATTTTTATATCGAATTTACTAAAATCGATGCCGCTGTAAATGTTTATAAATTTGCTCCGTTTCTCAAGTCCCAGGTCAACGGCTTTTTCCAGATTTAGTTTTGATACTGTAACGATTTTGTCAGAAATTCTTGAGAGGAAACGTTCAATACCAATATAAAACTGCTTGGTCACAGAGTTCATAAAATCATGAAACGGGAACCCATGAATGGTGTGAATAATTATCGGCACCCCGGTTAACTTCGCGGCCAGTCGACCGAGAAACCCTGGTTTTGAACTATGGGTATGAACAATATCGTATTTAGCGTTCTTGATGGTGCTACAAATCTTTAAAAACGCGATAAAGTCTTTTAAGAGTCGAATTTTGCGGGCCAACTCCTCAACAAAAATGAAGTTAAGAGCCTTGATTTTTGTTGCCCGTTCCAACCAATCCCCTTCAGGGGAACACATCAGGCTGACATCAAATTTTTGCCGGTCCAGTTTTTCAACCGTGATGAGTGTGTTGTCCTGTGCTCCGCCGATTGGCAGGTGGGTGATGATGTGCAGGACTTTTATTTTTTTCGTTTGTTTATCGTTCACTTGCCAAGAGATTCTTATATTCCTGCATTAGTTTCGAAATATAATTTGTCCATCGAGAATTTCGCGGCGATGGTTTTCAATTAAAGGTGAAACCTAACCCGGACAAGCCGGAACCAAAGAGTTATTAGACGGGATTAACAGGATTTTCAGGATTAGTTTTTTAGCGGATTAATTCACAAAATCCTGTTAATCTTGTAAGTCCTGTCCAAAAAATATTTTGCCAAAAAATGGTAGAAAATTACTTGTCAGTTACTAACAGGGTTAAATTCTTTAGTTTAATGCTTTAATATAGACATCGAACGTAGATTTTGCAACCGCACGCCATGAAAACTGCTTGGATCTCGACAACCCTGCAGTTACCAGTTTTTGGTATAGCCTGGTATCTGTTATAATTTGATGAATTTTTCCGGCAATATCCTCTGGGTCTTCAGGATTCACCAGCAGGCCGGCATCTCCAATAACTTCCGGCATTGAGCTCACATTCGAGCCTACTACAGGCGTCCCATGTGCCATTGATTCAAGTAAAGGCAAGCCAAACCCTTCATAAAAAGAGGGGAGGGCCAGTACTTTTGCCGAGTTATATAATTCAGGAAGTTTTTCATCGGAAACAAAATCAAAAAAGTGGACATATGGCTCAACAGCAAGTTCTTTCGCTAGATTTTCCGGTCTATTATAATTTGAGTATGCTTTACCCGCAATGACTAAATCCAGTTTTAATTGATGTTGTGTGCGCAAAATAGCCAGCGCTCTAATTAACCCTTCGATATTTTTATGGGGACGTCTGGTGCCGACAAATAAAACGAAATCATTTTGAATTTCAAAAGCGCCATTTTTTTGTTCCGGATTGCGTTGCGGTTTTGGATTTATGCCATGGTGAATAACCGTCGCTTTTTCGACGTCAAAATCAAATTTGTTTTCAAGATCATTTAAGGTGTTTTGCGAAACAGCGATGATTTGATTCGAGGCCCGAAGTGAGTGTTGCAGCGATTTCTTGATGTAGATGCTCTTTAATCTACTCCTTTTATCCAGGAATTCCGGATGCGCAATATATTTGAGATCGTGAATTGTAACCACCGACGGCGCCTGAATCCTCCAGGGTAAATCAAATTGCGGATGATGATAAACATCAGCTTTTAGTTTCCTTAGCAATCGATGTGTAATAAAGTGCTGCTTCGGAGTCGGTCCCATCAAGTCTAATTCGAAACGGTTGACGTTCGCATGTGAAAAAATCTCTTCAGGCAAGCAGGATTTCTCGCGCGGAAGGGATAGGATTGTGTACTGAACCGACGAGTCAATTTTCGGTAGCTCGGCCAATAGGCCGTTTAAATAGCGAGAGACGCCGTCGATTTCTTTTACCGCCAAATGTGCGTCGATTACGATGTGCATGAAAAGTTTTAGTTGACCTCTAAAAATATGTTTTTCATTTATTCAGATTTGGTTAAGCAAAAAAATAAAGGAGCTACGAAAATTTTTTTGAAAGGTTGTGGAACGAATTTAATAAATATTTCAATTAGTTTTTCATACAAAATAACCAGAAACAATAAACTTTGTGGAATTTCAACAATCAATTTTAACTTAAAAAATCTGGCATCAATCCAACTTTGTTTGAAATTTTTTTGCTTAATTATTTTAACCATATCCTGGACAGTATATTCTTTTAAATGTAAACCGTAGGAGGTTCCCGACAATAATCTTGATGGCGTCCAAAACAAATAACTTCCGCCTATTTTTAGAACGCGTTCAACTTCACTTAAATGGGGTAAGAAATCGTTTTCCGTCAGGTGCTCAATTAAGTCATGGCTGACGACAAAATCAAAAGTTTGGTCCGGAAAATCTAAAACTCTAGCATCTCCATACTTGAATGAGACTGATAAAGTTTGATCCCGGTTTAATTTTTCTAATTTATTTTCAGCCATTTCTAAAGCAATAGATGAAATATCAATGCCAACAACTTCGTTTTTGTTCTGGGCTAAAGCTAAGGCTAACTTGCCATTGCCGCTACCGATATCTAGAACTTTCTTTCCGGTTGAAATTTTTTTTAAAAAAATATTTGAAAACCATCTTAATTCACTGGAATAGAGTTCTTTACGTCTTGTCTCTTTCAAGAAGAAACTATGTATTTTGTCATACGCTATTTTGAAGTTTTCCTCTGATGGGTTCTTGAGCAAGTTTTCTCTTAACTCTGTTTCTAACTCAGCTTGTAAGTTTTCAGGCTTTTTATTTTTATTTGAAACCATTTAAAAGTTCCAAATAAATATGTTCAATTTTTTCTGTCATTTTCTTGCCCGAAAAATCCGTCTTTATACGATGAAAACCATTTTCACCCATTTTTTTGGCTTTTTCTTTATTTTTAAGTAAGGCTATTACTGCTTTCGAAATAGCAAAACTATCTCTGGGAGAAACGAGATTCCCAGTTTTTCCATTCAGTACAATTTCGCTATTTCCAAACACATTGGTTGCCACCACCGGTTTTTTCAATGCCATGGCTTCCAGAATGGTGTATGGCATACCTTCCCAAAGGGATGGCAGGACGAAAATATCGAAGATAGACAATATGGACACGGCATCGACGCGATATCCGGTAAAGATTATCTCTTGGTAGATACCAATATTTTGCGCAAACTTAATTAATGAGTTCTTTAATTCACCATCACCTACAATAATAAATTTACAATTTGGGATTTGTTCTTTGATCAATTTGGCTGCCTCAACAAAGTATTTTAACCCCTTTTGTTCTGTGAACCTTGCCACGGTTCCTACAATATTACAGCCTGGGGCGATTTGCAATTCATTTTTGATTTGAGCTGCAATTTTTAGAGATTTGATTTCTTCCAGGTCCAGTCCGTTTGCGACTTCTCTGATTTTGTTTTCAGGGGCGCCAAACTTTTCGCTTAAGATTTTTTTGTCTATCTTGTTTACCGTTATCGTCATATCTACAAATTTAGCTTTGTTTTTGTTAATTAGAGATCTCAAAAAATTGACCTTATCGAGTTGATCGAAATTTAAGTACAACCCGTGGCGTGTCTCGATCAAATAAGGAACTCCGGCTAACTTAGCAATTATGCAGGCAAATTGACCACAGTGACTATGTAATAAATCAAACTTATACTCTTTGATTAAACTATATAATCGTTTAGCGGTTGGATAATCTAAGAAACGTTCTCGTTTCAATGACCAGGCTTTTATACCTTGTTTTCTTAGTAGTTCAATTAAGGGACCGTCAGAAAAACAAACCACAGCCGGATCAAACAAATCTCGATTTAAATTTCTTAGAAGTATCAATAAATGTTTTTCTGTTCCGGCAACTCTGGCTTGATTTAGAGTGCACAAAATCTTGTATTTTGCCATAAAAAAAAAGCTTATCAAAAGTAAAGTCTTTTTAAATGTATTCCGATTGAATTGTGCTTGGGATACTTTGATTTTCTAACAGCTTCTCATATAAATCTTCGAGTTGTCTAACGGCCTTATCCAAATTAAAAAAATCTACAACTTTTCTTCTTGCATTTCGGCCCATTTCTTTTCTTTTGCGTTCATCTTGAATGAGGGAAACAATTGCTTCATTTAATTCAGTCACATTGGCGGCAGCTACTAATATGCCGTCTGAGCCGTTATCAACAACTTCAGGAATTCCGCCGACTTTTGTTGCTACTATAGGTTTTCCCGCCGCCATTGCTTCCAATAAACCTAATGGAATGCCTTCTTGTATTGAAGATAAAACAAAGATATCGAGTTTATTTAAAAATGTGGGAATGTCGTCTAGAACTCCCATAAATTCTGTGTCAGACGAAACGCCTAACTCATAAGCAAGTTTTTCTAATTCTGCTCGCAAAGGCCCATCGCCAGCTATTAATAATTTCAAATTAGGATGTTGATTTTGTGCTTTCTTGAATGCTCTTAACAAATATCCAAATCCCTTCTCTTCAAATAAACGGCCGACACAGCCAAGAACAATGGTCTCTTGTTTATGCTTATCAATAGAGGGCTTTTTGTTTTTTTGTATTTCAATTCCATTTTTGATTACATGAATTTTTTTTGGATCGGTTTTCTCGTGCTCGATGAGATAGTTTTTGATATAATCTGAGACCGTGATAATAGCGTTTGAATGCTTATCAGCAATTCTATTTAAAAACAATCTAAACTTTGTTCTAAATCTTCTGTTGTTTAGTTTCCAGCTATCTACGCTGTGAGTTGTTGTAATAATGATGGGTACTTTAGCCCATATCGCTGCAAATCTGCCAAAGGTGTCCGCTTCTAAAAGATGAGTGTGAACGATATCTATTTTGTGGGATTTAAAGAATTGATACAGTTTGAACAGCCCGCGGATATCTCTTTTGTTGTACATATTTAAACAGCGTACTTTTACCCCTGTCCGCTGAAAATCATTTAGAAGCGCATTTTCTTTGAACATCGGACATACGGTAATGTCATATTTTTCTTTATTTAATTTTTTAACTGTTGAAAGTAATAATTTTTCTGCACCCCCTACAGTTAAATTATTTATGATATATGCTATTTGGGCAGCCACTTTTACATTACCTATTTTAACGTCGGGATGATAAGATTATGTTACTTATAATAGCACTTAAAGCAAATACTATAAATAATGAGACATTGTATTGTTCAGATAAGAATAGGGCATGTACCATGAATCCGATCAGACCAATCATTATTCCCAATGGGTAATAATAATATTTGGAGTTTATGGATTCTAAATATTTCCAACAAGTCCTTAATTTTTTTAATGTCATAAACAATAAAGCCAAAAAGAATGTGATTCCGAGTATGCCTGTTTCGGCCGCAACCTCCAAGTAAGAGTTGTGCGCGACTCGATGTATCAACGTGTTAGTATAAATCTTAGAGTGAGTTAAAAAATTACCCACTCCTACACCGAAAAGTGGATGGTCGAAAAACATTGCAACACCACCTTTTAAGATTTTTAGTCTTTGAATAATTGAAACGTCCGAAGTTAGCTTTGAAATACTTTTGATTCGTGGTAAAAATAAATCCCAGGGTACAATTAGGATCGCAAGCATAATTACGCCGAGTATTATGATAAAATTTTTGCGATTTTGGCCTTCTTTCAGTCCAATTAAAAATAGGACCGTAAATAAGGCTAACAAGCCGCCTCGCGAAAGCGTGAACAGGATCGCAGTTGCCATTGAGATTAGAAACAGAAAACTCAAAATTTTTAAAATCAAACGGTGTTCTGTTTTTATTAGAATGTACGAAAAAGCCACAAGGGGAACCAGTTTAATCGCAAGAGAGTTTGGATCTTCCACAAAACTGATCAATCGAAAATTCTGGCCCACGGAATCCGAAAAAAGGTAGGTATAGATGCCATATAGTATCATCAGAAATCCGGTAGCCGTCGCTATCCAAATAAATTGTCTAATTGAGTTCCATGAATTGATTAAGTTAATAATTAGGAAATAGAAAAATAGATATTTTGCAAAGCCGTACAAGGAATTCATGCTCATTTCGATATCGACTGCATACAGTGAAGAAAAAAGCATGATCGCTCCCCACAATATCAACAGCTTGTTTTGGGGCGCACTGACCAGTTGTTCATCTTTGCTACTTAAAAAATTTAGAATCCAGGCAAATGTTGTAAATAGGATAAGTGGGAGAAATAAACCTTGTAAAACACTCGAAGCAATACCTGAATACGCCGCGGCAGTGGAAAGATATAACCCCCAAATTGGCTTTAAAACAACCAGGGCCAAACCAACTAATAGAATCCCTAAGAGCAAAAAAATAAATTTCTCGAACAAAACCAGATATAGGATAAAAGCTTCACTCACAAAAATTAAGAACAATATTATTTTTGTAATAGCTTTATTCCCTAACGGATTAACGATCGCATTGAAATTTAAAATATTGTTTTTCATTTGACACTTTAGTCAATCATCAACTAAAAATCATTTTATCGGAATGTTCAAAATAGATATCTAAATATTGCCTGTAGTTTTCAACAATTTCTTGCTTGGCAGGGTTTGAACTAAACATATTATGAAATGTGATTAAATATAATGGAAAACACAATTTAATAAATTCTTTAGCAATATTCAATTGCTCACAATAATTTCCTATAAAATATCTTATAAAGTTTGTCAACTCTGATTGCTCGAAATAACTCCTTTTGAAAATAGTCTGCGTACTTATTTCTTTCACCCGTAGAAAAGGCATCAATGAAGTTGTTAGAATATGAAAAAGATCAAATAATGGTAAGTAAGTAAGTGTATAATTTTCCCAATCGATAACTTGAACATGTTCTTTATCCATTAGAATATTGCAGGCACAAAAATCACCATGTTGCGGAATTTTCGGAATAGATAAGTCATTTAGGTTTCTTGCTTGACGAAAAATATTTTCCATTTCATTTGTTAGAGTCTTCCCATTACTATTATCAAAAAATTGTTTAAAAGGTTTAGTTATTTTGAGTTCAAGTTCATCGGGGGTGAAATTAAAATATCCATTTTGAACTGATCGGTGAAATTTTATTAAAAAAGTCTTAACTAAATCTAATTTATGAAACCAAATTTTTTGTTCTTTCTCTTTGTGTGGATGCTTACATGCATTAAACAGTTCGTCTAACCGGATGCCGGGTAGGGTGTTTTGAATTAATATTTGAAATCCATCAAACTCATCGAATAGTAAGAAGCTAATGATTGAGTTTTTTAATTGTACGCTTATTTGATTTTTGATAATTTTTAGATTCTCATATTCTTGTTTTAAAGTGTTCTCGTTGTCTGTTTTTGAGCTTAATTTTATATGAAACAATGATTGGTTTTTGTGAAGTAATAGAAAGGATATTCCGGAAGCATAATTATGACCCAAAAGACTTATATTTTTTAAATGTTTTTTATTAAGATTTAATTTTGTCCAGTTGTTTTTTATATAGTTAATGATTTTATTGTCTGGGATTGGGTCGCTTTTCTGTGTAAAGATGATATAATCTCCGACAACATATTTAAACAAACCAAGGTTTGATAAAGCTTTTGTTAAAAAATAAATTACTCTTTTTTTGAAGTATTTTGACACGATAAATTGTTTTATATAATAATTTACTGCATTTTTCTTTAACTCGAAAATCAAGTTTTGTTTGTTATACCCCGGAAATGGACAATAGAAGTTGGTGTCTTGAAAACCGGCTTGCTTCAACAGCTTTTGATAACCGGAATAGGAGTAAGTATAGGTTCTGTAATCTTCATTCTTCTTTCTGCGAGTGTAAAGATTGGCAAGTCGCCGTGGCAGCAGGGAAGAGTATTTTAAATAACTGTGATCGACCCGTCCCAGGAAATAACTGTAGCCAATTCGGTTTTCGATTCCGATGTAAAGAGTCCCGGTGTTTTTAAGCACCCGATGAATATTTCGCAGCGCCAGTAGCTGCAGGTCCCGCGGATTTTTGCTTTGCTCCGAAAGTCCGACCCATTCGAGCACGCCGTTCATCACCACTAAATCAAAACTGTTCTCTGGAAACGGCAAATCAAGTAAATTGGCACGCACCAATTCCACGTTTTGGATGTTTTCCTGCTGAAAGCGAATTTTACTAAAAAAGAGCCGCTCCGGTACAGTTTCGATTGAGACGATTTTTTCATAATGCCTCGAAAGAGAATGCGAAATTGTCCCCAATCCGCAGCCAATATCCAGTACATGGGCGTTACTTGGCAGCGGTAGAAACAAATGCCAGTTCGCCCGCTTTAAATCGGTGACAAAATCATAAGTTTCTTCTTGATTGTGTTCACCAAGTGTTCTCTTAAGGACATCTTTCCAATTTTCTTTTTGAATTTGCTTGTTTATCTGTTGCATTAAATCCTGGGAGATTTCACCCCAGTAATGATGCTCCTCAGTAAATTGCGGAATGCCATCGATAATCGGCCACTGCTTTTCACATTTTTCACAAGTTAGACAATCATTATGCTTTTTAAGCAGGTGACCGCAGGTGGTGCAAACGTATGAAATATCTTGATTCATCATTTATCCGATTAACTGCTGGGAGATAATTTTATCCAGGCTTTTGATAAGAAATCGGCGATTATTTTTTTGTCGTTATCCGCCAGCAATTGGTAACGATAAGCGACGGTAATGTAAATTGCAAAGAAGAGTAATGAAGAAAGGAGGATGCTTAACAAAGGAGAGAGCGAAATAGATAAGATTGCAAAATAAACGATTAAGCCGATGAGTGCAGCGGCCGTAAAGTTTCTTAGAAAGTCGTTCCAGGGAAGCAGTTTCAACCAGGTCACTTGCAAAAGTTTTTTCGTTTTTGAGAGTTGCAGGTATGCCGTCAAGTACAGTGAAAACACGACAACCATTGGCGGCCCGGTGATGCCAAAAGCTTTGATCGACGGGAACATCAAAGCCGCCGCTACTGCTAAACTTGCAAAACAGGTTTTCGAAATATATTTTGTCTCTCCATATGCTCTTAAAATGACGCCGTAATTAGTCATTTGACGCGGCAGCAACAGTAAGTAAATCATTAAGATTGGAACGCTGTCTTGGTAGTTTTCTGTAAACAGGAAGACAACGATCTGGTTCGCGAGAATTAAAAACAAAACAAAAAGTGGAAAACCGATGAGACTCAATTTACTTGCAGCTTTTTGCCAAAGATTGTGCATTTTGGGAATATCAGATTCCTGGTGCAGTTTGGAAATCTTTGGTAGAATAATGTGAATAACCGGATCAAATATTAAAGCAACGATCGGCACTTGAAAGCACCCGATCGCATAAATTGCATAAATTTTTGAGTCATAAAAATAGGAAATAAAATACTTGTCAATTGTAGTCGTGAGAATAACGAAAATGCCTGCCAGCCCAAACGGCAGGCTGTATTTTAATTGAGTAAAAAAATAGCTTCTGCTGAAGTTACCAAATGACAGTTTATAATTTTTGGATAAATAAAAAATCAGGATGGCGACTCTTAAAACGGCAATTCCAGTGAGCGCAGAAAGTAAAACAAATACGTCGCGCAGAATAAGAGACGCTCCAATTAAAAAACAGAATCTAAAAAATCCGGTAAAAAAAGTCAGCAAAGATGCCTTCAGGGCGTTTTCTTCGACGATAAACAAAATTTCCAGGAAGGATGAAACCAGCATTAGCAGAAGGTAAATCCCCAATAATGGCAAAAGCGGCCCAATTTGAGGATTGTTAAAATAATCGGCGATTAGATTTTGAAAAAAGAAGAGACTGATTCCAAATAAAGTTCCTGCGGCGAGAAGAAAGAATAAAGTCTGGCTTAAAAGCGCTTGCCGTTTTTCAATATCCCGCGGGTAGAAATACAGCAGGCTATTGACCATCCCCAATTGCAGGACGGCAAAGAACGTGTTGAAGATCAATAAAACTTGCTGAAATAAACCGTATTGTTCCTGGGAGTAAAGTCTAACCAAGGCAATCGGTACAAAAAATGAAAACGTAAATGCGGATATTTTTCCAGCTATTAATATGAGGGCTTGGTTGGATAAAGAGGTTTGTTTCATTATTTAAAATATTAACTCTTGAGCTGGTTGAGGTTGGCTCGAAAGGGCAAAAGTGTTATTCAGGTTCTAAATATTGAGCCTTTCGATAGATTCAACATAAAACTTTCGTCAAAGCATATCGTTTTACACAGCCGTCGCGCGCCCCTTCGACTTTGCTCGGGGTGAAGAACGTTTTTAGACAGTTCCAATGAAGAAGCCTTACTTTCTCCTCAACAATTTCCGAAGGTCGCTTCTAAAACTTTGCAAAATGTTCTCAACCTTGCGGTAGTCTTCTTGCCGGTTTTCTTCAAGATACCTGATATATTCAACAAAGAAAACACCGGTGACGCTGAAAACGATGCTTAACAAACCCGCAAGCAGAACCATAATTGCTCGTTTCGGTTTTTTGCGCTTAACGGGTGTGACTGCTTTATCCAGCACCTGTACAGTGGGCGTATCTTTTGCTTCTTGAATTTTCGCCTGTTCATACTGCGGCAACAGAAATTCAAGAATTTTTTGCTGTAGAGACACTTCGCGATAGCGTCTTATATATTTTAGGCCTAAATCCGGGACATCATTTAGCGGGATAAATAATCGAGTATTTTGCGTTCCATTGTTATTTAAAATGTCCCCGTTTCTGCCCGTTTTCATTTCATTGAATTTTTTTCTTAACTCAGTCAGCTCACTTTTAGCCCGCGTGAGTTCACTGTGTGATTCACTTACATATCCGCTCAGTACCGAAACTTCGACTTCTTTGGCAATAATATTTGTGTTGATTTCAGCGGCAGTTTCGATGGTAATTGCGGTTTGCTGGGGCAAAGCAATGACGCCATGAGTTTTTTGAAATGTTTTAAGTTCTTCTTCCGCATTCTTGAGATCGTTGATATTTTGCTCATACCTCTTTTCTATAAAAACGCGGTTATTGTGGGCTTTTTCAGTTTTTAGTCGTGTATTTACTCTGTCTAATTCTTCGATAAAGGCGTTCGCCATGTCTCGTGCCAGAGTTCTTGCTTCGTTTTCTTCTTCATCATCAGGTAGAAATTTTGTACTTGCCATTGAAGAGAGTGTGATGGTGCCGTCTTCATTGATTTCTATTATAACATTTTGTCTGAGCTCCTTGACAGTGTATTCCATGTTGTCATAATCGTACCTTTGCATTAAATCAAATTTTTCGGCAATTGCTTCCATAACTGTGCGACTGTGTAAAATCGCCATAAATGTGTAAGTCTCTTCCGAGACGCCGCCGAATCCTAATGCACCGAGAGGTAAATTTCCAATTAGAGATGACAGCCCGAACGCATCAGCTTCGTTGGTTGGCGGGAGAATCGTTGAATTTGCCGAAAAGGTTTTTGGAAGAATCAGAGAAATGATTGCAGTGATAATACAGACAACAATAAAATTAACGAAAATAAGTTTCCGCCATTTCACAACGACCGAGAAATAATCTATGATGTTCGACTTCGTGCCTTCCATACAAATTCCTAAATTATTTTTTAAAACAGGAAACTGGCAAAATTGCTATTTAAAAGGCTGGGTCTTTAAATACGGACGGAAAATAAATTTAAACGATCTGAGAAATTCGTTGAATTTTCTTATAAAAAATTCAACGCTTTCATCGTGAGTAAAACATTGGTCACTGTGACAATTAGAGTAGTCACGTCTCTGAGGCCAAAAGTATATTTTTGTGGAACGTAAACCGTATCACCCGGCTTAATGATTAAACCTTTCGCCTTTAGGGTTTTCTCCGAATTACTGCGGATGAGCTGAACCTTTGACGGTTTCGCTGCTCTTTCGGTGCTGCCGGCGAAACCCATATAATCGAGGGCGGTTAGATTTGGATAATAGGCATACGGCCCGGGACTTCTAACCGCGCCAATGACATAAACTTCCTCGTTTCTTTGCGGAACCATAATGACGTCACCATCCTGCAAATATAATTCCGAGTGGCTGTTCCCCTGGTTTTTCAGGTATGGGTAAATCGGGATGGTTTCCGAGCCGCCGTTAGAAGCGGTTAGTCTCTGAATGTAAGCGTTGGTCAAGTCAGCACGCCGGTTGTAAGCGTCAACTCTAAGTAGGAAACTCTGCACGGTTTCATTTTCGGACAATTGATAAATACCGGGGTCGTTTACGGGCCCTTCAACGCGCACGGTTGCCCTGGAGAGGTTAATATGAGGGACGTAAATAACGTCACCACCTTTTAGAGTCAAATTTGCGTCTAAGTCTCCGAGTTTTGAGTACCGGTACAAATCCGCAATGTCCACGGTGCCGTCCAGGTGCCGAACCTCGATGGCGCTTTCGGAACCCCAGTTAGTTATGCCGTCGGCTGCTTCGATGAGGTTCGATACCCGGTCAACAGCCAGCGCTTCATAGGAGCCCGGTTTCATAATTTGTCCGGTAACATGCACCCGGAATTGCCGCAGGATTGCCAGGTTGGCGGTTATTTCAGAATTAAGGTATTTATCTGCCGCTGCCTCTTTAACCATAGTTTGAACGTCAGACAGCGTTTTGCCATCGACATCGAGGACAGCGACGGTCGGTATGACAAGCTTGCCGTCAGAGATCACTTGAAGTCGAAAAACGATTTCTTCACTTGAGGAAATTACTATTTGAAAAACGTCACCCGGCCCGACAATGTAAGATTCAGGATCGATTGCCGCTTCCAGGGGTTGCTGTAGAAATTCGGGTTGAGGGCGAAAATCTGATTCCGATTTGTCAGTCGGTTTGTTTTTGTCGAACGCTGATTTTAGCGGGCTCCTGAAATTCTGCTGCTGTTTTTTCTTCAGCCGTTTATCGAGTCTTTGCGCGGTCAAGTTCTGCCAACTGGAGAATATCAGGATGAGCAGGATTAAGAAGAGCTGAATTTTTGCTTTAAAATGCATTACTTAATTCGTTGTATTATTGCTTCCCAGGCGAATAATTTTTCGGTCTTTATTTTGGGCGGACTTGGTAGCGTTGCGAGTATCGATAATCAGGTTAGCGTGCTTAACAATATTCTCGAAATCGTATTTGTTGTGGTCCGTGGTAATAATGACACAATCGACTTGAGAAATAAGCTCATCGGTCAGTTTCTGACTCTTCATCGTGGTGCCGTTAAGACGCACTTCGTCTACATGTGGATCGTTAAAAGTAAGGTTTTGCGCGCCTCTTTTTAACAGGAGTTCCATAATTTTAAGCGCAGGTGAGTTGCGGATGTCGTCCACATTTTTTTTGAAAGCGACGCCTAAGAAAAGCAAGCTGCCGGTTTTAACCTGGACTCCGTTCAGGCTGAGTGAACGGATGATTAAATCCAAAACGTAGTACGGCATGTTTTCATTGGTTCTCGCGGCCAACTCAATGAAGTCGGTATGAAAATCATATTCTTTTGCTTTCCAGGAAAGATAGTAAGGATCGACCAGAATACAGTGTCCGCCGATTCCGGGGCCGGGATAAAATGGCATAAATCCGAACGGCTTGGTCGCTGCAGCTTGAACCACTTCCCAGACATCGATATTTTCCATGCGATCGCAAAGTTGGGCCAGTTCATTAACCAGCGCTATGTTTACACTTCTAAAAATATTTTCCAGAAGTTTGGCCATTTCAGCAACTCGCGGCGACGAAACCGTAACAATCTCGTTTATGATTTGCTGGCAGGAAAAAGTCGCGAGTTCGGTGCATTTCTTCGTAACACCGCCGACAATAATGGGCGTAGTCGCTGTTGTGAAATCCTTGCGGCCCGGATCAATTCGTTCGGGCGAGAAAGCTAAGTAGAAATCTTTACCCACTTTGAGGCCGGTTGATTCTAAAATAGGCAGGACCACTTTTTCTGTGGTTTCGGGAAAAGTAGTACTTTTAAGAATAACTAACTGTTCTTTTCGTAGATGTGCAGAAATGTTTTCCGTAGCCTGGCGGATGTATGAAATATCCGGTTCTTTGTTTGGCGTAAATGGAGTCGGGACGCAGATAAAAATTATATCAAGCTCGCCGACGCGCCCGTACATGGTCGTGCCTTCGAGCAAGCCGTCTCCCACCAGCGATCTCATTTTTTCACTGTCAATATCGTCGATGTAGTTTTCACCGCTATTGATCTTTTCAATCTTATTTCTATCGGTATCAATACCCAGCACATAGAAACCTTTGCTCGCGAACTCTACCGCTAACGGCAGCCCAACATAACCTAAACCAATAATGCCTATTTTGGCACTTTTATCTTTGACTTTTTGTTCTAATGTAATAGCGGCCACTTAAACTACCTCCTTGTATTGTTGTTTATAGTACTCCATGTACTCTCCATTTTTTAATTTTTTCCACCACCAGTTATTTTCCATAAACCAGCTGATGGTTTTATCCAAGGCTTCTTCAAAATTATCTTTCGGCTTCCAGCCTAAGTCGGCAATTTTGCTGCAATCAACTGAATACCGCCGGTCGTGCCCAAGCCTGTCTTTGACAAAGGTCATCAGACTTTGTGGCTTCTCCAATTTTTTCAGGATTCGGTCCGTTATTTCCAAATTGGTTCTTTCGTTGCCGCCGCCAATATTGTAAACTTCGCCAAGTCTTCCATTCTGACAAACGAAGTCGACCCCGTCGCAGTGGTCTTCAACATAAATCCAATCACGGACGTTTTTACCGTCTCCATAGATTGGCAAATTTTTGTTTTCGATGGCATTCGTAACGAATAGCGGAATGAGTTTTTCCGGATAATGGAACGGCCCGAAATTATTTGAGCAGCGAGTTATGATAACAGGCAAATCGTAAGTTACGAAATATGAAAATGCCAGTCGATCCGCTCCGGTTTTCGAAGCGGAATAAGGACTCGAAGGCATGAGCGGGTCATTTTCAGTAAACGAGCCTTTGTCGATGCTGCCGTAAACTTCGTCGGTGCTGATTTGAATGAATTTTTCTATCTTGTTTGTGCGGGCTGCCTCCAGCAATACAAACGTCCCAAAAACATCCGTTCTGATAAAATCATCAGGCGCCCCGATAGAACGGTCGACGTGACTTTCAGCCGCAAAGTTGACCACAAAGTCAATCTCGGTCATGATTTTGTTCACCAGAACTTCATCGCATATATCCCCTTTGATGAATTTATAGCGTGAATCTGCTTGGATGTCTTTGAGGTTGTCGGGGTTGCCTGCGTAGGTGAGTTTGTCCAGGTTAATAATTTCAACATCCCTGTGTTTTTTAAGCATATACCGGATGTAATTACTTCCGATAAAGCCGGCCCCTCCTGTGACCAAGTATCTTTTCATTGATGTTTCCCTTTCGATGTGTCGCTAACTGGTTAATTCTATTTAACAAGGTATGATTCTACGAACGTTTAAACTAACAAATCCAAACTTAAAAATCAATGATTTTGTTGGATTGGTTACTCTTTTGAATCGGCAGAATAGCGTTCTTATTTACATTCAAAAGTAAAGAATTAGCAAAGATAAAGAAACCGAATATTTTTGCACTGTTCAGCCTGAAAAAATAAAAATCTTGACTATTTGAGAAACATTTCATAAATTAGCTGCGTTAAAAATTCCTCGGTAGCTCAATCGGCAGAGCGGGTGGCTGTTAACCACTAGGTTGTAGGTTCAAGTCCTACCCGAGGAGCCATTCCGTGCAATAGGCAGAACTCCATCATCTGGGGGCTCTGCTTTTTTTTGTCGAAAGATATTGTATATTCAACGGTTATGTTAGGATGTTCGTAGTCGACGCGGTTAACAAAAGTTTTGATAAAAGTTCCTTGTTCGACTATTGTGCCTTGGCTCAATACCTCTCTCAGGTCGGAGACATATAACTTGATTACTTCGTCATCAGCCAATTGGATTTCTTCTTGACCTAGATTTTCGTTTAGCTCGTCCTGTTTATTTTCCAGCCCATCTATCTTGCTCTTGACTTCCTTGATTCTAGGGGCCAAATCCCCAATTTCAAGTTGCCCGCTCTCTAACGCGTCATAAAGTTTGTCAAGTCGTCCCTTTTACTTATTGATTTGATGTTCCCGGACTTTTAGCTCCTCGTCATATTGACGCTTGGATTTCCCAGGTTCTGCATTCGTCAGTTTCATGAGTTTAGTTAAGTTTTGCTCGGTAAGAATATTGTCTTTAATTTTCACGACTAGAACTTCTCAATCTTAGCTCGATTGACCATTTTAGCGGAGCAAATTTGCTCGCGTGTTGAGTAATTCTGACAAGCGTAATAGAAGTGCTGCAACGATTTGGCTGCGCTTCCAACCATAGAAGGCTCACATCTTGCACAAAAAAGTAACCCACTCAACAAATATTTACTATTAGTGGTTCGTGGGTGAGGTATCTTTGGACTTCGATTTTTTAAAAATTCTTCGACTTTGCTAAACGATTTTTTGTTCACCAAGGCTGGATGATTATCTTCAACTCTAATTACCTCATCGTGAGATTTGGTCTTAACGCACACACCTGATTTGTTTTTTTGATTCCAAAGCATCGTTCCCGTATAAACTTCGTTCTTTAGAATGTAGAAAAAAAGAAATTCTAAGGCTTGTGGCTATCGGTGCATTTTCTCTGCAATGTAATTTTCTCAATATGAACATGTGATGACGAAAATAAAACTCAAACTTCTCTAACAACGCACCTCGATCTCTCGACCACGATCTGCTGAGCGGATGATACTGTCGCCCAAACACTTGTCGAATAGAAAAGTTTCATTTTTTCCTTGACTATTATGGGCCGACCTTGTTAAATTATTGGAGTTCTTCCCGCTAAACATGTTGGGAAGGGATGGAATGATGGCGACGCAACTGAACAACACTCCGCACTTTTTTGGAGACAGTTTCAAAATTGTCTGCAGCCAACGAAAACAAATCTCTTTTTATTTACCCTCACCTCAGCATTTTTTGTGCAATTCAATGGCCTTGTATTTATTTATTAATGAATTTTGAATTTGTTTAACAACTTGGGCCAATGATTTTTTTCCTGAACACCTCGCTCCGCACCGGCTCGCTAAAACACGGGTTAAACCACGACCTATCCGCGGCTCTTTTGTAGGTTTTAATCGAACTATGGTAGGATTGAAATCCAGATGAACCGTTGAAAGCAGCATTGTTTGAAAATGAATGGCAAAGCAGGTTATACGTAGGGGTTATGCTGTAAGGAGAGTTGATGATAAAGGCAATCGATTTTCTTTGACTGCAAGAAAATGAAATAAGACAATTGACGTTCAGCTTTTTCCAAACGTAACATGGATTCCAGTTGATTCCACATCTCTCAATCTTGTTTTTGAAATGCACATGGTAAGACATTCACAACAATAACCACAAAAATCGGCAGGCAAAAATGAAACGTATTAACGCCTTTTTCGCAATCCTACTAACCATGCTTCTGATGTCCGGCCTGGTATTTGCGCAGGACACTACGCGGGTACAACCAGTTCCACAATGGGCACAGGATGGGTTGGCAAAGTGGTATGCCGCGTATAACACAGGAGATGCAGCACGACTAGCCTAATTGTACTCTGAAGATGCTGTTGTAAAGTTTCCAGATAGACCAGCACGTGGAAGAACTGCCATTGAGGCGTCTTTTAAAAAGGGCTTTAAAAGTGCGGATATCCAGACAAAAGGTGCAATCGATG
>Ga0209988_10000389_pt1 | contig 27225 bp, 20 predicted proteins | sample N075metaG_FD_183115 | JGI IMG/M metagenome (GOLD analysis project Ga0209988, IMG submission 183115) | Deep subsurface microbial communities from Kermadec Trench to uncover new lineages of life (NeLLi) - N075 metaG (SPAdes) (version 2) | ecosystem: Environmental > Aquatic > Marine > Ocean trench... | reverse complement strand
GATGTCGATGAGTACAGCGGCGTTGTGGAATTGCAGACTGAAAACCAGTCATCTGTACTGGATTCCAAGGAGATCGAGGCGCTGCTGGCCAGCAGCTTTGATCTGGACTCAGAGCAGGTACGACTATTGAACTGGTCACCGCTGCACTGACTCATTAACTGACCGCTTTGCGGTACACCGACTTCCCCCTGTATTGCCCGGTCCTAGTGACCGGGCTTTTTTTTCAATGAGCAGTAGGCACTCAGTGGCGTTGCCGCTGAGTGCCACTGCGAATTAATGCCGGGCGCCCCTACGGGGCGCATCGGCGCAATGAGATTTGCCTTGTGGCCCTCGATGGGCCGCGAGGCAAATAATCGCGTTGGCAGTAAAAGGTAGGGGTGTCGTTTATAGGCTTGTTCTATGGCTGCGAATATGGCTGCGAATTAATGCCGGGCGCCCCTACGGGGCGCATCGGCGCAATGAGATTTACGATTTGACCCATCGAGGGCCGCAAGGCAAACAGATGCATTAGCAGGCAAAGGCAGGTGCGTTAGCAGCCAAGGGCAGAATAGCTGTGACCGTGGTGTTTGCCGGCGAGGAGGCCGGGGAAAGCAAACTTTCCCCGGCATTAATTCAACCAAATATCTTTCCAGCCGTATTTCTGCCGGCTGGAAAGGTGGTCTCATTGAATAAAGCGGATCGCAGGGAGGCCATTCTGCCGGTAAAGCCCCCGGAAGCAGCCCGGTTACGATCACTTCAGGCAGGTGCATGAAGACCGTTTAAGTGCCGGTGAAATGCTGTTGATGTCCTGCACGCTTATGGGCAAACCTACGCCATTTCGTGCGAGAATCACCAACCCACAGATATTGAGATTGACCGCTAAGCCATGCCCAGCCTTAAAGGAATACCCATCATTGAATCAGGTGCCAAGTACCGGAACGAGCGTGGTGTGTCTGCCATTAAAAATGGTGTCAAGAAAAACAACGGCAATGTATCTGCTCTCATGAGCGGCAAACCTCGCTGGCTGAAAGTCCAGGTGCCGAGTGGCAAGACCTTTGCAAAGGTGCGCCGCAATGTGCGTGAGCATCAACTCAGCACGGTCTGCGAAGAGTCCATGTGCCCGAATATTGGTGAGTGTTGGAATAACGGTACCGCGACCATCATGCTGATGGGCAGCGTTTGCACGCGAGCGTGCAAGTTCTGCGCCGTTGATACAGGCAACCCCAATGGCTGGCTGGATAACGAAGAGCCCGTCAACACTGCAAAGTCAGTGCAGATAATGGGTTTGCGTTATGTGGTACTGACCTCGGTTGATCGGGATGATCTTGAGGACGGTGGCGCTGCACATTACGCGGCCTGTGTGCGGGCGGTAAAGCAGCTGAATCCTGATACGGCTGTCGAGGCGCTGACGCCGGATTTCAGGGGTTCTAAAGCGGCCGTGGAAACGGTGGCAAGCTCGGGTCTGGATGTATTTGCGCAAAATGTAGAAACCGTTGAGCGGCTGACAGGCCGCGTGCGTGACCCGCGTGCCGGTTACTCGCAGACACTGGATGTGCTTGGCTGGGCGCGGGAACTGGCACCGGGCGTGCTGACGAAGACCAGCCTGATGCTGGGTTTGGGCGAAAGCACCGACGAGCTTCTGGCGACTATGGATGATCTGCGTGCTAAAGGTGTGGATATACTCACTTTGGGCCAGTATCTGCAGCCAACTGCCCATCACTTGCCGGTCGAACGTTATGTTTCTCCCGATGAATTTGAGCGTTTCCGTGAGCAGGGGCTGCAGCGTGGATTCATGGAAGTAGTGGCCGGGCCGCTGGTACGTTCGAGTTATCGTGCGGATCGGGTGTTTGATAAAAATAATGCAGGCATTAAGGCTTGAGTTCTCAATTACTGTGAGCCGGATCACCGGTGGATTTAAATCTGATGATGGAATTTTTGCTCGATTTTTGCTTGTTTTTCCTTAAGGCGCTCACGATTGTGGTGGCAATAGTCGCGGTAATTCTGGTGATCGTATCTGCTTCGCGAGGCACTGAGTCTGCCCACGGACTTACTATAGAAAAGCTGAACGAAAAATATCAGAAGATGGCGGACACATTACGCCAGGCTGCGTTTTCCAAGACGGAATGGCGCGATTATGAAAAGGCGCAAAAGAAACAGCGTAAAAAGGACTCAAAAAAGTCGGGGGATGATCGCGGTAAACGAGTGTATGTGCTTCACTTCCTGGGTGATATGCGCGCCAGTCATGTTGACTCCTTGCGCGAAGAGGTCAGTGCTGTGGTTGCGGTGGGCACGCAAGATGACGAAGTTGTGGTGTGTCTCGAAAATGCCGGCGGCACGGTGCACGAACATGGGCTTGGAGCCTCACAATTACAGCGCATTCGGGACCACGGCATACCTCTGGTGGTCATTGTTGACAAGGTTGCGGCCAGCGGGGGTTACCTGATGGCGAGTATCGCGGACAAGATCATTGCCGCACCTTTTGCGATCATAGGTTCAATTGGTGTATTGACACAGCTGCCAAACTTTAATCGCTTTCTCGAGCAACGGGGTATCGATTTTGAACAAGTGACAGCTGGCAAGTACAAGCGCACGCTGACCATGTTCGGCAAGAACACCGAGGAAGACCGCGAAAAAACTCGTGAAGAGCTGGAGGAAGTGCATCACCTGTTCAAGGGTGCGGTCAAGAAGCACCGCCCCAATCTGGATATCGAGAGTGTCGCTACGGGTGAACACTGGTATGGCACACGAGCACTCGAACTCGGGCTGATTGATGAGTTGGGATTCAGTGATGACTATCTCATGCGGTTGGCTACACAGGATCACGCGCAGATTTTTTCGGTAAGTTATAAGGGTCGTGAGACTTTGTTGCAAAAACTGCAGGGAGCCTTTGCTGCATTCGCGACTTCGCTGGGAATCGGTCACAGCCTGTGAGAATAATGATAATTTGCCGGCAACCCTGCACGGTAAAACTTGTCCAATAATCCATGGCGCGAGCAAATTTTACGAGAGTCGGAAATCAGGCTATTTCAATACTTGCCTCCAGCGTTCTTGTGGCAGCAACGGCTGGCTGCATAAGTGCACAACAGATAGAACAGATGGCAGATGAGCAGTTTAAACAAATGCGCGTTGAGCTGCCTTTGTCGGACAATGCGTCAGACAAGGCTTATGTTCGTTGTATTTCCACGGCAATTATCGGCCAGCTGGATGAGCCCTATGCCAGTTATGACTGGGAAATAGTGTTGTTCGAGGATGAGGCGGTTAACGCATTTGCGATGCCCGGCGGCAAGATAGGTGTGTACACCGGCATATTCGAGGTAGCCGAAAATAAGGATCAACTTGCGACTGTTATCAGCCATGAAGTTGCTCATGTGACAGAGGACCATTCTCTCGAGCGGGCCAACCGGGAGCAAAGGACGAACGTCATTGCGATAATCGGATCAGAATTGCTGGATTACAGCACTGGCTTGGAAACGACGGATATAGTGGTTTATGGTGCCCAGCTGGGCTTGTTGTTGCCCCATAGCCGGGGGGATGAAAGTGAGGCAGATCTCATCGGGCTGCGTTACATGGCATCGGCAGGATTTGATCCGCGTGCCAGCATCGCCTTGTGGGCCAATATGGCGGCTAAAGCCGAGGGGGGGTCGCTCGAAATGTTGTCCACTCACCCGTCCGAGGAAACGCGTATGTCCAGGTTGTCAGCGAATATGCCTGAGGCTATGCGTCTGTATGAGCAAGCTCAGGCAGAAGGACGCCAATCCGGCTGTCAGCGCTGACGTACCAGCACCGGAGGGTCGCGAGAGGCCGCGGCTGCTCTCCTCCCTCGGTTATAATAGCCCCCGATGGGCATTCTGAATCGACATCTGTTGCTTATGCTTCTGTCGTGTGCGGTCCTCGGTGGTTGCACCAGCGTGCAGCCTGAAATGCTTGAACTGGTCGAAGAGCCGGCCGTAGATGAACAGTATGTAACTTACGTGACCGGTACCCCGCCGTTGGTAACCGACCGCTTTTTGCTGGATTCGCCCGAGCAGGAAATTGTTGGCGAGTTACAGGTGATCGAAGCGCGTTACGAAGACACCTTTGTAGATATCGCACGTGCTTACAATCTGGGGTTCGACGAACTGGTCGAGGCCAATCCCGAGGTAGATCCCTGGCTGCCCGGCGAAGGTACCCGGGTAATATTGCCGACGCAGTTCATTCTGCCCAACGCTCCGCACGAGGGTATCGTTATCAACCTGGCCAGCAAGCGGTTGTTCTGGTATTTGCCTGCTGACGACGATGGCGCTCGCGCGGTCATGACTTTCCCTATCGGTATAGGTTTGCAGGGTACGGCAACGCCGACGGGCATTACGACTATTACGCAGAAGGTTCAGGATCCTGTCTGGTTTGTGCCTGCTGCAATTCGTGCGGAGTACGCAGCCGAAGGCAATCCATTGCCCAGGCAAGTGTTGCCCGGACCCGATAATCCGCTCGGCAAGCATGTGCTGTTACTCGGAATGCCTTCGTATCTGATACACGGGACCAATCGTCCCGCAGGTGTGGGTATGCGTGTCAGTCACGGTTGTGTACGCCTGTTTCCCGAAAATATCGAACTGCTTTATAACGAGGTTCCGGTGGGAGAGAAGGTGACTATCGTTGATCAGCCGTGGCTTGCGGGTTGGCGTGACAACCGACTTTATCTGGAAGCTCATCAGCCGCTTAAGGATGATATCCGTGACTGGCCGGGGATACTTCCCGGCATGCTGGATAATGCCATGGCGAATGCTCCCTACAAGGTGGCCAGTCGACCCGATCGTGCCAGGGTCACCGCGATTACGGCCGATAGCCGGGGTATACCGCTGCCTGTATTGAGAGGTGAGCCAGCGACCAGGCGCTACCTGAATACAGCGGTGGTGGTGAATAATGTCATCGTGTTTCCGCCGATGATTCGTCAGCAGGTGGCAAGAGAAAGTCCGGACTAGTTTTTTCGCCGCAACGCGTTCAAAAGGCTATAATCCCTGCTTCCACATTTGCCCGTGGTTTTGCCGTCTATGTCGTCAGACACAAGTAACAGCGGGATTTACGTCGTTGAAGGCCCTGCCCAGGGTCAGCCAATTCCTGTCGATGGCGATTCTGTCACTGCGTTTGTAGGGCCCACACCCCGTGGTCCGGTTGATCATGCCGTCCAGATTGATGGCCCCGAGGATTTTCTAAAAATCTTTGGTGTGCCCGAATGTCACTGCAGGCTCGAATTTTCCGTCCGTCAGTTTTTTGCCAATGGTGGCAGGAATGCTGTTGTGGTGCGTGTCTCCGGTACCAGTATACGTAACTGCATCCATGTAGCCGCGGGTGGCGGAGAGCTCGTGCTTGAAGCACGCAATCCGGGGCCACTCGAGTACCTGCGTGCATCCGTTGATTACGACGGGATTGATGAAGAAGATTCAAGTAGCTTCAATTTGGTTGTGCAGCGGTTGCGCAGCGCGGGGTCGGCGTGGATAGATGCTCAGGAATATTACCGGGCCGTTTCTGTTGATTCGGGGAGTCGGGATTATCTTGGGTACATACTCAGCCAGTCCGATCTGGTAACGGTGATTGGCCAGCCACCGATGGTGCGTCCTGAAGCAACTTACAAACCCTGTACGGTACGTGAAGCAGGCTATGTAGAGGTGCTGACAAAAAGTGTTAACAGTCCACCGCCCTTGGATTACGACCTGATCGGTTCGGTAGCGCAGGGCACAGGACTCAACGCGCTGGAACAGTTTCCGGATATTGGTCAGATCGTGTTGCTCTCGGGAGCGGAGGGAGCCGCGCTTGGGCCGGTAGCATTACTGGCGGCCGACCGTTTTTGTCGCAGCCATCAGGCGTTGCTGATTATCGATCCGCCAGCGCGCTGGAATACGGTTGAGGATGTTTTGCATGATCAGGATCGGTCGGGCTTTGCCAGCCCGAACGTGATCACCTGGTTCCCGGGCATACAAACCCGCAATCTTCAGGGCGAGAAAATATTGACCAGCGCAGCCGGCTCGGTTGCGGCCGCACTGGTTGCCGGAGACCGCCGTGACGGAGTGATGCAACTGCATGCCGAATGGCCTGTCATGTTGCGTGGTGGTGTGCGTTTGACAGCCAAGGTGGATGAATCTTCGGTCCGGCGCCTCGCACGGGCAGGTATCAATACGCTCGTGCAACGCAGTGCTTTGCATCTGCAATTACAGGGTAATGTAACCCAGGCTCGTTATGGCAGTATTTCTGCGGATTGGAATGAACTGGAGTTTCGACGTCAGGTTCTGTTTATCCTGCGGCGTATCCGCGGTGGCACCCGTTGGAGTTTCTTTAAAGAATCGAATCCCGAAACCTGGCAGGAAATCACTACTCAGGTCAGTGAATTTTTGAGCGAGATGCATGCACGTTCCTTGCTCACCGGTGAACACGCTCACCAATCTTTCTATGTGAGGTGCGATCGCGACACCAATGCGGAGTTTGAAGGGCATTTGGGAAAGGTTGCCTTTATCGTGGGCTTCGCGATTCGACAAGCGGGCGATTTTCTCGCATTTCGTTTTCAGCGTTCCCAGGGGACCTGTCGTATCGCTGAACTGGGCTGGCAATCCGGCCTGGAACGCGTCAGCTAAGCCATTTTGTCTGATTTAACTAAAACCTGTTTTACGTGACCCGGATCACGATCAGCAAGCTTTTATAGCAGTATATTTAAGTCAGGAGGGTCGTATGACACGGATGTCTGGTCAGCCTGATAGCGAGCTCATGCAGGTAAGAAACTTGCGTGAATTCTTCCGCGATTCTATTGGCACGGCGATGAAAGCCAATCGGCTGACGGCCGATAATCATACTGCCCACTACGTCGTTAATCTCCTGACTCTGTTCGCAAGGGCTGAAGCCTTTCACGATCCTGCTGATGGTTCGGACGGGCGTAAGCCGCTTGCCCTGATGTTGGCGGATGCCCTGGATGCGCCGACGCCGGAGCAGCGGTGTTTTGGTCTCCAGCGGCTCGGCGATATTTCGTTGTTTATCGCTGGCTTTTTTGCGTATGACTTGCAGCACTCGGTTGTGGATATGGATTACTACGTGTCCATGGGCGGCAGCGCTTACTGCTCTCTCTCGATGGAGGCACGTGGCACGGTGCGCGGCAAGGCCTTTGGCTCTGTGTTTGCCGAACTGGGAGAAAAATTTCAGCATTTTGTGGACGTTTTAAATGAAGTCCGCGATGAGGCCAGTGCCTCCTCCGATGTTGATGTGCTGCGTCTATACGAGGTGTGGTTGAAAACGGGCAGCAAGCGCACGGCGCGGCTGCTCCGCCAGCAGGGTATTTATCCTCTGGGTGTGACTGGCTGCAACAGTCAGCACTGATCTTTTCGGCCTGTCGTTTAAGCGCGCTTGTCGGCATCACCGGCTTTGCTCTAAGCTACCTCTTCAATTAGGGCAATAACGCCAGCATCGGAACTTAAGGCTTGGGGAAACGCATGAAAAAAGTACTTTCTGTTGCCATGTTAATCGTGTCGATCATATTGTTGCAGGGTTGTGATAACGGCATTGATGTAACTCAACCGGTCGAACAGGATGAAAAATCGATCGACAAAATGGCGGCTGTTCTGGCAGGCGAACATCGTTCCGAAGACAATAAGGCCCGTGACAAATATCGTCACCCGGCCGAAACGCTGGCGTTTTTCAGTGTGATGCCCGACGCTACCGTGGTCGAAATATGGCCCGGCGGCGGCTGGTATACCGAGATACTGGCGCCTTATTTGTATGATGAAGGTCGCTATATAACGGCAGGGTTCGATGTTGCTTCCAATATCAAGTTTATTCGGCTTGCGGCCGAGCGTTTTCAAGCCAAGCTTGATGCGAACCCGGAAATCTATGGCAAAACTGAAACCACGGTGCTGATGCCCCCGAATCAGCTGGAATTTGTGCCGCCCAACACGGCTGATGTGGTGCTGACTTTTCGCAGCGTTCACAACTGGATGCCACGTGGCAGTCAAAACATGATGTTTGAGGCAATGTATGCGGCATTGAAGCCCGGTGGTGTGCTGGGCGTGGTCGAGCATCGAGGTAACCCTGCGATTCCGCAGGACCCGGAGGCTCGGACCGGCTATGTTAATCAGGACTACGTGATAGAGCTGGCGGAGGCGGCGGGCTTCGTATTAAACGGTAGTTCCGAAATCAATGCCAACCCGTTGGATACCAAGGATCATCCGGAAGGTGTCTGGACCCTGCCGCCAACTCTGCGGCTAGAAGAGCAGGGCTTGGAAACATGGTTGGGAATAGGTGAAAGCGACCGTACAACCCTGCGCTTCATCAAGCCCGAGTAGCGGTATATTCAGACCAGGCACATTGGCCAAACATTTAGTCCCGACGCAGCGTAAAGGTATAGCTGCATCTTAACGATTCAGTATCTTGTGTTATCGGCGCATAGCGAGCATGTTGTGCAGCGCGAATCGCCACGGAATCGTAAGCGGAAGATGTGCCGGCAACACGGATGTCCTCAATTTTGCCTGCATTTGTCAGCGTATACGTCAGCCTGACGATCTGTGTATTGCCCGGATCGAGTATGGGGCCATCCGGAACCCAGACTGCCTGACCCATCGAGATCAGACGGGCTTTGCAGAGCGCTGCCGGTGATTGCTCATTGGCGGATGAGGTAGGGCTCCGGTTCGTCGATATCGCAAGTGCGATCAATGCGATTACGCCCAGCACCATGAAGAAATTGGTGGCGGATTTGCTGCCGGGGCTCAGGCTGGTCATTGTGTATTTAGCGTCTATATAGTGAGTTACTTGGCGGCGTTTGTTTCGCTCACGGGGTTGCCGTCGACATCAATGAGCCGAATATCACCCAGTCCCAGTTCGGCGAGTTCGTCCTCAACAACTGCGCGATCACCGATAACAACCCAGGTGAGCTTTGCCGGGTTGAGGGTATCCCTAGCGGCGTCGGCAACTTGCTGCAATTGCAGTGCGTTCAGTCGTTCCGGATAGGTATCCCAATAGTCGTCAGGCAACCCGTAAGCGACAATCTTTCCGAGATCTCCAAGTACCGCCGGGTTGGTTTCCCAGCGTCCTGGCAGGGACAGAATATTGGAGCGCTGCACACGCTCAAGTTCTGCAGCGGTGGGTGGATTCTTGCCCCGAATTTCGGTGATTTCCCGCAGTATTTCGGCCAGTGCGGGGGCCGTTTTATCGGTTTGCACGGGCGCGTATGCAAGGAACGGGCGTTGGGCGCGCGTGGCCATGATCATGCTGCGTGCACCGTAGGACCATGCTTTTTCCTCGCGCAGGTTCATGTTGATACGGGCGGAAAACTGGCCACCAAGTACATCGTTCATGGCTTCAATGGCTATCTCGTTCGGGTTGGTCATCGGCACGATGAGCTGTCCGGCAAAAATGATCGATTGCTCGGCACCCGGTTTGTCAATGAGGTACACCACGTCGGCACCGGAAGTTTCCACGATTGTGACATGCTTCACTGGCACATCACGTGCCTCCCAGTCTTGAAACAGTTCCTCGATGAGCGGGGCGATTTCGTCAAGGGTGGTATCACCGACGATTATCAGCGTGGCATTATTGGGACGGAACCAGGTGTCGTGCCACTGGACTAAGTCTGCGCGGGTGATAGCGGCAACCGATGCTTCTGTTCCGCTGCCCGTCAGCGGCTGCGCATAGGGGTGGCCTTCGCCATAGAGCAAACCGGGCAGCAGGCGCAGCGCCATGCTGAAGGGTCGGCTTTTTTCCTGCTGAATGGCGGTCAGATACTGAGTGCGTAGCCGTTCCAGTTCCGCTGCCGGGAAGGTGGGCCGCAGGACGATGTCAGCAAATAACTCCAGTGACGGTTCAAGGTTCTCGGTCAGTGCGGACAGACCGACGGATGCCGTATCGAGGCCTGCGCCTGTCGACAGTTTTGTTCCAAGCAAGGCCAACTGTTCACTGATTTCCAGCGCGTCGCGATTACCAGCGCCTTCGTCCAGCATGGACATGGTGATGCTGGCTTCACCGGTCAGATTCGGCCGGTCGCTCGCATAGCCCGCGTCGAAGATCAGGTTCATATTAATGACCGGCACACTCGGTCGGTTGACCACAATAATTTTCAGGCCGTTATCCAGTTGTGCGCGCGTGAAGGCCGGGAAGAGTGCGGGTTCCGGCTGATCAGGCTGGGGCAACGTGCCCCGGTTGGCACCGGTGTCACTGGATGACAGTTCCGGGTAGGGGACGATATGGGCGATATACGGCGGTTGATCGAGCCAGCGGCGGGTTACATCGCGTACCTGTTTGGGCGTCGCTGCCGCAAAATCATCCAGTTCTTGCTGGTAACCACTCGGGTCGCCTCCATACACTGCGTTTTCGGCGAGGATGGACGATTTGCTGCCCGCTCCGCCGACCCGCTCGATACCACGAATGAATGCCGCACGCTCTGCCATCTTGACTCGTTGCAGTTCTTTCCTGGTAGGACCTTTAGTATAGAAGCGTTGAATCTCTTCCCTGGCGACACGTTCGACCGCATCGATATCAGCACCGGGTTTGACGGAAATTTCCAGAATTAAGATGCCGGAAATTTCCAGAAAGAATGCGGCAAGGCTGACATCGGTCGCAACCTGGTCGCGATAAACCAGCCGTTCATACAAGCGTGAGTTTTTTCCCAAAGCCAGTATGTTGGTGGCGAGCGTCAGTTGATGAGCATCGGTGGTGCCCCAGCGCGGCCCGGGCCAGGCAATGTAGATACGTTCCTGCGGTACCCTGTCCTGAATCAGCTGACGACGCTCGCTGGTATGCGTAGGCGTCCACTCCTGCTGCAGGATCAGCGGGGGTCCGGGCGGGATGTCGCCGAACCAGTGCGTGACCTTTGCCAGTACCTCGTCAGCTTTGACTGCACCTGCGATCACCAGTACCGCGTTATTAGGACCGTAGTAAGTGCGGAACCATTCGTGCATTTCCTCGAGACTGGCGGCCTCGAGATCGTCCATCGAGCCGATGGTTTCCCATGAATAGGGGTGGTCGGGCGGGAACAACTGCTTGAGCATTTCTTTCCAGATTACGGCGTAGGGCTCGTTATCACCCTGCCGTTTTTCGTTCTGCACCACGCCACGCTGTTCATCCAGCACGGCCTGATCAATCGCGCCGAGCATATGACCCATACGGTCTGATTCGAGGAACAGCACACGATCCAGGGCGTTGACCGGCACGGTTTGATAATAGTTGGTGCGATCGAACCAGGTGGTGCCATTCAGCGTCGTGGCGCCAACTTTCTCCAGCAGTTCCAGGTACTCACCCCCTGAGTTTTCTGACCCCTGAAACATCAGGTGTTCGAACAGGTGGGCATAGCCGGTCTGGCCGGGGCGCTCGTTGCGCGAACCCACGTGATACCACATGTTTACCGCCACAATCGGAGCCTTATAGTCTTCGTGAACGATCAGCGTCAGGCCATTGTCCAGCGTGAATAACTCGTAGGGGATCAATTCATCATCGGCCCATGCGGGCTGCAGCAGCCATGTGCAGCAGGCAGCCAGTGTCAGGCACAGCTTGGTGAAGCGAGAAAAAATCTGGATTACAAATTCGATCATTCGAAGTTCCATTGTGTGTTCTGGTTTGGTGTGCAAGCGTAAACCCGGTGATAAGCATCCAGTATACTGACTTGCTGTGAATAACGAGTAACCAGCGTCTAAGCAGAATACCTCAGTCTGGGCGAGATAGAACACAAGGAATAAGTTGATGGCCGATGGCACCTCGCGGCGTGGCCTGTACCCGCCGGTCGCTCCCTACAACAGTGGATTTATGTCCGTTTCTGGCGGGCATGAACTGTACTTTGAGGAGTGTGGCAATCCGGCTGGCAAGCCGGTGGTATTTCTGCACGGAGGTCCGGGCGCGGGTTCGAACGCAGCAGTGCGGCGCTTCTTTGATCCGGTACGATATCGCATCGTGGTGTTCGATCAGCGCGGTAGTGGCCGCAGCCGTCCGCATGCGAGTCTTGAAGACAACACAACCTGGCATCTGGTTGATGACATCGAAAAGTTGCGCATTCAGCTTGGAATAAAACGTTGGCAGGTGTTCGGTGGTTCCTGGGGCAGTACGCTGGCGCTCTGTTATGCGCAGACCCATCCGGAGGTTGTTACAGAACTGGTGTTGCGCGGAATTTTTTTACTGCGATTGCAGGAGCTGCGTTGGTTCTATCAGGAAGGAGCCAGCCGGTTGTTTCCGGACCACTGGCAGGATTACATTGCGCCTATTCCGGTTGATGAGCGCGATGATCTGATTGCGGCTCATCATCGGCGCCTGACGGGTGACGATCGGGAGGCCCAAATGGCATCAGCGCATGCCTGGTCGGTGTGGGAAGGAGTGACCAGCAACTTGCTGGTATCCGAAGCAGCACAGAAGCGCTTCCAGTCGGATGAATTTGCCCTGGCCCTGGCACGTATAGAGGCACACTATTTCGTCAACGGGGGCTTCATGGAGAGCCCGGATCAGTTGCTCAATAATATAGACAGCATCCGCTCCATCCCGGCCGTGATTGTGCAGGGACGTTATGATGTGGTGTGCCCGGCCCAAACAGCCTGGGATTTGCATACCGCCTGGCCGGAAGCGGATTTCCGTATCGTGCCGGATGCGGGCCATTCGTCGTTCGAGGCAGGCATCGTGCATGAACTGGTGGAAGCCACGGATCGGTTCGCTGCGCTTTGAGCGCATGGCCCACAATAATGCGACTGCAGCGACTGCCATGACAAATAATGCTTGCCTGATTACCAACGCGCGTATCGTGAACGAGGGGCAGGTTACCGAGGGCGACCTGCGAGTGCGCGCCGGACGCATCGAGACCATCGCCAGCGGCCTGTCAGCCGATGCGGGTGAAACGGTCATCGATGCGGAGGGAGCCTGGCTGATGCCGGGAATGATTGACGATCAAGTGCATTTTCGCGAGCCGGGGCTGACTGCCAAGGGTGATATGGCAACGGAGTCAGCGGCGGCGGTTGCTGGTGGTATTACCAGCTTCATGGAAATGCCTAATGTGAAGCCGGCCACTACCAATCTTGACGCATTGGCTGACAAGTACCAGCGGGCCGCGGGGCGGGCGAGTGCTAACTACGCTTTTTACCTCGGTGCCAGCAACGACAATATTGAGCAGATTCGGGCAGTCAGTTCAGACCTGGCTTGTGGCATCAAGATATTCATGGGGGCATCCACCGGGGCCATGCTGGTGGATGACGAGCAGACGCTGGGGCAGATTTTTGCCGATTCGCCGTTACTGATCGCCACACACTGCGAGGACACGCCGATGATCAACGCCAACGAGGCGGCGGCGCGGCGGCAGTACGGCGAGGATGTGCCCATGTCAGAGCACCCGCATATCCGGTCGGAAGAAGCTTGCTACAAGTCATCATCGCTGGCGGTGGAACTGGCCCGCCGGCATGGCTCGCGGTTGCATGTACTGCACCTGACTACGGCGCGTGAACTCGAGTTGTTTACAGCGGGGCCAGCAGCTGACAAACGAATCACTTCTGAGGCATGCGTGCACCATCTGTTTTACGCTGCCAGCGACTACGAGACACTGGGCGCGCGCATCAAATGCAACCCGGCCATCAAGACGGCTGCTGATCGGGAGGCACTGATCAAGGCAGTTGCAAGCGACCTGATTGACGTCATCGCCACCGATCATGCGCCCCACACGGCGGAAGAAAAAGCCTCCTCCTATTTCAAGGCGCCGGCAGGGCTGCCGCTCGTGCAGCATGCCTTGCTCATGACCCTGGAACATGTGCATGACGGTCACTTCGATATAACCACGGCGGTGCGCAAGACCAGTCATGCTGTTGCAGATGTCTTCGGGGTCCGCGAACGGGGTTATATACGTGAGGGCTGGTTTGCGGATCTGGTGCTGGTTAATCCGGATCGTCCCTGTAAGGTACGCGCAGAAGACCTGTTATATAAGTGTGGTTGGTCACCGCTCGAGGGCTATGAATTTCGTTCCAGCATCAGGGCTACGCTGGTTAATGGCGAGATCGTTTGGCAGGACGGCAAGCTGACGGGCGCGATTGTTGGCCAGCGCCTTGCCTTCAACTGACCCTTGAATCTCAGGCCTGTGAGGCCCAACGCCTCTTTACATATTCCGGACGAGTCTGCCGGGTAAAAAAAGCTTTGTAACCCACGTTCCTGCTGCTAATGTGAGCTTGTGGCGGAAGGGACTATTCTCCGTCTGATAGGTTCCGACAAGCCTCTAAGCTTGCCTGGAACCCCTGATTTTGAGGCTGGATAAAAGGATGAGCATAGGTCTCGGAAACGATTCTATTTATGGGGCGAAACTGTATAATCTCGCGCCTTGACAGGCTCTAAAGCATTTACAAACTCCTGTAACGAACCCCAATAACGAGTTATCGTCTCCCCTTTATTTTAGCCCCCAGCTTTATTGCAGGCACCCATTGCTATGCGTCCGACGGATACGTCAAACCCAAACTATTTCCACAAAGTTGTCGACTGCCAGTACGCGTGTCCGGCGCATACTGATGTGCCCGGATACATCAGGCATATTGCACAGGGCGAGTTCACGGAAGCTTACATGCTTAACCGGGAGTCGAATATTTTTCCGGGCATACTTGGCAGAGTGTGTGATCGCCCGTGTGAGCCGGCTTGCAGGCGGGTTCGTGTTGAAGATAAACCCGTTGCTATCTGTCGGCTGAAGCGCGTTGCCGCTGATAATCGTGGTGACGTTACAGATTTGCTGCCCAAGGCTGGGCCGTCGAACGGCAAGAAGGTCGCGCTGATAGGCGCGGGATGCGCTTCACTCGCGGTTGCAAATGACCTCGCGCCGCTGGGCTACCAATGCACCATTTTCGAGAAGCTGGATGTGACCGGCGGTTTGATGCGCTCGAACATCCCGTCGTTCCGTCTGCCAGTCGATGTGCTGGATGAAGAGATCAAAATGATTCTCGATATGGGTGTGGAACTCAAAACCAATCACCCGATTGAGAGCATGAACGCGTTGCTGGAGCAGGATTTTGATGCAGTGTTCGTTGGCAGCGGCGCTCCCCGCGGTAAGGAACTGATCCTTCCGGGTCGTCAGGAAGGTGGTGCCAATATTTACATCGGGATTGACTGGCTGGAATCAGTAGCTTTTAAACACACCGAGTCGATAGGCAAGCAGGTGCTCATCATCGGAGTGGGCAACACCGCCATGGACTGCTGCCGGACTTCGCTGCGTATCGGCGCTGATAACGTTAAAGTCATGGCGCGCAAGCCACGCGGTTTCTTCAAGGCCTCCGACTGGGAACTGGAAGATGCCGAGGAAGAGAACGTCGATATCATAATCAATCACTCGCCCAAAGAGTTTGTCATCAAAAACGGCAAGCTGGTTGGCATGTTATTTGAGTTGATTGAATACGATATTGACGACAACGGCCGTATTACGGACCAGCGTGTCACCGGTGAGGTAACGCTTACCTGCGATGACGTGATTCTCGCCATTGGTCAGGACAATGCGTTCCCGTGGATCGAGAAAGACATTGGTATCGAGTTCGATCAGTGGGAAGTGCCGGTTGTTGATGAGACCACCTTCCAGTCGACCCGCGAAGGGATATTCTTCGGCGGCGATTCCGCGTTTGGCCCCAAGAACATCATTTGGGCGGTCGAACACGGTCACCAGGCCGCGATTTCGATTCATAAATATTGTCAGGGCGAGGTTATTACTGATCGCTTGCCTGACGGTCAGACGCTGGCCAGCTCCAAGATGGGCATCCATGAGTGGAGTTACAGCAACAGCTATGATGGTTCTGACCGGGTCCTTATGCCGCACGTCAGCCTGAAGGAACGCTTCAGGAAGTTAAATATTGAAGTCGAGCTGGGCTTCTCGGCTGAACTTGCTGCTGAGGAAGTCGAGCGTTGCCTGAACTGTGATATCCAGACAGTGTTCACCGCCGATTTATGTATCGAGTGTGATGCCTGTATTGATGTTTGTCCGGTAGACTGCCTGACGATCACCCATAACGGTGAAGAAGACGATCTGCGCGCACGCCTGAGCGCGCCTGCCGATAATTTGACCCAGGATCTGTATGTTTCGGCCAATTTACCCCAGACGGGCCGGGTCATGGTCAAGGATGAAGACGTTTGCGTGCATTGCAGCCTCTGCGCCGAGCGCTGCCCGACCGCAGCCTGGGATATGCAGAAGTTCACACTGCACCACCCGTTAGCTAAAGACGAAGCCAACAAGCCGGCAGAAAAGGAAGTTGCCTGAGCTGATTAACCGTATTTGATTTTATGTTCGAACCCGGTATTTTGGGTTCGATGCATTTGTATGAACAATTGTATGAACATTTTTGTATGCCAAAAAGGCAACACGAGTCCTACAGCTGAATATTCCGATGAGTAAACCATCCGTCAATGAATTCACGCTCAAGATTGCCAACGTGAACGGTACAGGTTCGGCGAGCGCCAATGGCTTGCTGATGAAGAGCCTTTTCCGTATGGGCATTCCGGTCGTGGGCAAGAACTATTTCCCCTCTAATATTCAGGGGCTGCCTACCTGGTATGAAATCCGGGCCAGTGAGAAAGGTCATCTGGCTCGTTCGGGCAGGGTTGATGTCATGGTGGCCATGAATGCCGAGACCTACAAGCACGACCTTGCAGAAGTTGTGTCCGGTGGCTACCTCATTTATGACTCCACCTGGCCGCGCCACAGCCTGCTTAAACGTGATGACATCACGATCATCGGTGTGCCGCTGTCGAAGATGTGCAACGAGACTTTTCCGAATGCCCGGGCGCGCATCCTGATGAAAAACGTAATGTACGTTGGTGTGCTGGCGGCGCTGCTTGATCTGGATCTTGATGTGATCGCCCAGTTGCTTGATGAGACCTATGCCAAGAAAGCCAGCATGCTCGAGGCTAACCATTTGGCCATCCGCATGGGCTACGATTATGCCGAGGCGAATTTTGCGACTCCGCTGCCGTTTACCGCAAAGTCCAGCGACAAGACTGCCAACCACATCATCATTGACGGCAACACCGCCGCTGGTTTGGGATGTGTGTATGCAGGAGCGACCTGTGCGGCCTGGTATCCGATCACCCCGTCAACATCGCTAATGGATGCCTTCAGAAGTTTCTGTGCGGCTACGCGCAAGGATGCGGAGACTGGCGAAAATAATTTCTGCATTATTCAAGCTGAAGACGAACTGGCGGCCATGGGTATGGTGTTGGGCGCTGGTTGGGCCGGAGCTCGAGCATTTACGGCGACCAGCGGGCCGGGCGTGTCATTAATGAGCGAATTCCTGGGCTATGGTTATTTCACCGAGATTCCGGCGGTGCTGTTTAACGTGCAGCGCTGCGGTCCATCAACCGGGATGCCGACCCGTACCCAACAGTCAGATATCACGTCTTGCGCCTTTGCATCCCATGGCGATACGCGGCATGTGTTGTTGTTCCCGGCAAACCCGGAGGAATGTTTCTATGCGGCTCGCGATGCCTTTGATCTGGCGGATCGGTTGCAGACCCCGGTTATAGTATTGAGTGACCTTGATATCGGCATGAACGACTGGATGTGTCGTGACCTTGAGTGGGATGATAGCTACCAGCCGGATCTCGGCAAGGTGTTGCGTGCCGATGAGGTCGAGAAGCTGGATGTATTCCATCGATATCTCGACGTTGACGGTGATGCTATTGCTGCACGCACTCTGCCAGGGGATCACCCCAAAGGCGCTTACTTTACTCGCGGATCCGGGCACAACATGTACGGTGCTTACACAGAGAATGCAGATGAGTATCAGCAGGTTGTGGACCGGCTACGCCGCAAGTGGGACACCGCTAAAGCGTATGTGCCAGCTCCGGTTATTCAATACTCCAACAAGAATCGTATCGGCATAATTTCTATAGGCAGTTGTGACGACGCGGTGCGTGAGGCGATCGATATTCTTGGCCACGAAGGCGTGGGTATCAACTACCTGCGCGTAACAGCTTTTCCGTTCAATGGTGAAATACAGGAATTTATTGATTCCCATGACAAGATTTATGTTGTTGAGCAGAATCGTGATGCCCAGTTAAAAAGTCTGCTCTGCCTTGAGCTAAATGTTCACAAGGAACAATTGATCGAGATACTGCATTACAATGGCCTGCCCATGAACGCCCAGTTTGTGGTTGATGCCGTCAATGTAGATTTCGTAAAGGGAGAAGCGGCATGAGCTTTATGACTAAACCCACGGTTCGTCATCCGCAACTGCCGGTCAACGATCTTGGGCTGACAGTGCGTGATTACGAGGGCGGGATGTCGACACTGTGTGCCGGCTGCGGTCACGACTCGATCACCAGCGCTATCGTGACGGCAGCGTTTGAACTTAGTATACCCACGCATCGTTTTGTGAAACTGTCGGGTATAGGTTGCTCATCCAAGACACCCGCGTATTTTCTGCGCGATTCGCATGGCTTCAATTCCACCCATGGCCGTATGCCATCGGTGGCGACCGGTGCTAACAGCGCCAACCGCGAACTTACCTACATTGGTGTCTCCGGTGATGGTGACACGCTGTCTATCGGTATGGGACAGTTTGCGCATGTCATACGCCGCAATCTGAACATGCTGTATATCATCGAGAACAATGGGGTATACGGGCTGACCAAGGGGCAGTTTTCGGCTGCAGCCGACAAAGGCAGCATCGCTAAGAAGGGCGAAGTTAATCAGCAGCCCGCGATAGATCCCTGCCAGACAGCCATTGTTCTGGGCGCGACATTCGTTGCGCGCGGCTTCTCCGGCGATAAGGACCAGCTTGTGCCGTTACTGAAGGCCGGTATGAAGCATCGTGGATTTGCAATGATTGACATCATTTCGCCATGCGTGACCTTCAATGATCACGAGGGTTCAACCAAGAGCTATGAGTACAGTCGTGAGCATTTCAGCCCTGCTATAGTCGCAGACTTTGTGCCGCCGGCTGAAGAAATTAAAGTCAGGTATGACGAAGGCGAGGCTATGTCCATTGAGCTGCACGATGGCAGCCACATAGTTCTGCGCAAACTGGACAAGGATTTTGATCCGACTGATCGAGTCAGTGTGCTAAGTAACCTGCAGGAAGGTGTTGTGGCAGGTGAAATCACTACCGGCCTGTTGTACGTGGATGAATCACAGCCCGAGATGCACGAACTCAACAACACGACCCAGACGCCGTTAAGAGACTTACCCTTCGACAAGCTATGCCCTGGTAACGACACACTGCAGAAAATTCAGGCGCGTTATCGTTAATCGAGTAACGCCAACCGGTCTTACTCCAATTTCCCATATAGGCTGGACGTCGTGAGGACCTTGCCTCGATACTGTGTTTTGTCAGGGTTTTCGTAGAGTCATGCAATAATCATTCAAATCCGTTGTGGCTCGAGCGTCAGTCGCGCTTATAGATAGCGGTAGACGGCTGGCTATTATGCAAAATTGCCGATTGATTTTAGTGGAGGTTAACTGTAAGTTTCTTCGATCAAAGTATTTGTTGGAGTAACATGTTGAGTTCTCAGGAAGCTGAAACCAGATCACCACCAGCCGTATCAAAAAAGAGTTCCAGTGGCATAGGTCATATGTTCAAGGAAACTTTGCGAACAATGGTTCGCGCAATCCCTGGCGGACGAAAGGTGGTGGAGCCGTTGTTGCGGGACATGCGTCTGAAATTCAGACGATGGATGTGGGCTTTCAAATCTGATGGCGGTCAATACGGGATAGAAAATAATTTACTTAAGCTTGATCCTGCACTAATCGAGTTTTATCCGCCCGTAGAATTTGCCTATAAATCTTTCAAAGGCGGCGCCATGAGTGGTGACTGGGACTTGTCGAACAAGCAATTTGATCGCCTCGAATTGTACGAGGCTTTTGATCAGGTTTGTAAGCATAAAACAAAGACCTGGCAGGAAACGTCTTATTACAAAACCAAGATTCAGCATATTGAGGCCGGTCAGGAGTTTCATTGGTGTCGAACCCGGGAAGAGTTTGATGCACGTTGTGATGATCTTTCAGCAATTTATGAATCGATAGCGCAGAAGGGATACAAATCACAAACTGAATTAGGGCATGATCCGGAACACGAAATCGCAATCGCTATCGGAAGAAACGGGCAGATTCTATTCTCAGATGGCGCACACCGTCTTGCAATGGCAAAGCTGCTGGGCATAAACGAAATACCAGTGCTCGTGAGTGTGCGTCACCCGAAATGGGCCGCATTCAAAGCGCAGCTACTTGAGTTTGCAAAAACCCAAACACTTGGGTCGCTCTATCAGCAGGCTCTGCATCCGGATTTGCTGTCTATTCCCGCTGAGCATGGTTGTTCGGACCGATTTAAAATTATTCAGGAAAACCTTGTTCCACAGGGAGGCAAATTGCTGGATATTGGTGCCAATCTTGCCTATATGTGCCATCGTTTTGAAGATCAGGGATTTGATTGCACCGCGATTGAAATTGATGAAACGTATCTGTATTTCATGAAGAAGCTGCGGGCTGCTGCAGATAAGAAATTTGATATTCGCTTCTGTTCGTTTCTGGATGATATGGAAATAACCCAGCAGGACTTTGAGGTTGTGCTGGCATTGAATATATTCCATCACTTCCTAAAGGAAGAGCCAGATTATATAAAGTTAATAGACTTCTTGAAGCGCCTGAAAGCCAATTACATTGTTTTCGAACCGCATCTTACCGACGAGCCTCAAATGGCTAATGCACACAAGAACTATGCAGCCGAAGAGTTCTGTGCTTTTGTCATGGAACATACTGGCATGAATAGCAAGGCCAGAATTTATCAGGCCCATGATGGCCGAGAGGTTTATATACTCAGCCGTTAGGTGATTACAGACGCACGCATACTCCTGTGCTTTGATGCCGCCCTGCGCCGCTAATGCAATGCTGGCCAGACTTGTTCGCCGATCAGCTTAATCGCATCGGCAGGGTCATCGTGGACGCGTAAGGCAATCTCCGTTAGCCCGGCATCGGCGAATTGCTTCAGCGTATCGATGGCCGCGTCGATTTGGTCGAGTCCGCCGACAAACGAGATATTATCAATCATTTTTGTGACCAGATCCCCCGGTACATTTTCGATAACATCGGTGCTTTTCAGGAACGCGTTTAGAAAATCCTGTTCATGCTCGCGCATAAATTTCAGTTCATCGTCATCGAGAAATGGTGCGAAATATTTTTCGCCTAGCCAGCCGCGTAGCATCAGTTCACGGCGTGCCTCGGCGTAGGATGCCTCCGAGTCTTCCTTGATGTGCCAGGCCCAGAAATTGCTGATCCGAAAATCTGCTGATGAGCGGCCGGCTTCTTTGAGATCGACATGTATATCATCGATGAACTCTTTCATTAGCGGTACGACGAAGTCGCTTGTGATCAGGCCACCGGCAAGTTTTGTTGACAGTTTGCGGCTCTGGGGGTGGTTTGAGCCATAATAAATCAGCGGGGGTTCGTCGGTATACCATTCGGGCTTGTAGCCGTAAACCTTATAGATATCGCCGGCGTAATTCATCATTTTGTCCGGCGACGCACCGTTGAGAATCTCGAGGCACTCGCGTCCGCGCCCTATCATGCGGTCGCGTTTCATACCGATGGACTGTAGTACGGCACCGCCGCCGCCGAGCATGATCATCGCGCGGCCATTCGAGAGTTCGTTCAGGCTGAACAGCAGGTTTGCCATCTTCAGTGGGTGCAGTTCGGCCGAGCTGATAGCCATCGGGCCAAGACGGATTTTCGACGAGCGATCAGCCAGCAGCGACAGCGTGAAAAACGGGTCACGCGACCAACCGTAGTTGCTAGACCAGACACCGCGCAGGCCATAGTTCTCCGCCATCAGGCCGAGTTCAACGGCTGCATGCGGCGAAGTGAATTCATTGAGAATAATATCGATTTCCATTGGAAACTCCGGGCCGGATTCGGGAATGATGAGCCCGGAGTATAGAACCGCTATACCGCCAGGGTTAGATCAGAAAGGCTGGCAGCCCGTCACGCAGTCAACGTGCAGCGTTAAACATGCACCCAGCCATATGCCGTGTTACTCGGCTCCGGGCCCTGTTCGGTATAGGCTGTTTTCATCCTGGTGATCGCATCAAACGGGATCTCCTGGCGCTTTGCCTCGATGTCCACATTGTATAAACGCGCGAGGTTCTCGCCAAAAATCAGCCGGCGGTCTTCGTCGGTGATCGGCGCATAACCGAACTGGTCCTGCAGGTTTTGGGGAATCTGGAAACGGCGGAATGCTTCGATCAGCCATTGTGGCGAACCCCACCAGATACAGTCGGTACCCCAGATAACGTGATCGGCACCGAAGCTCTTGATAATTTGCCCGAGCAGGTGGCCGCAGACCTGCGGGTGGGTGATAACTGAGTAGCCGAATACGCCGCCGAGTTCCATGTAGACATTGGTCATCGCAGGGTCCGCATCACGTGCGCGACACAGGTCGGTTGTCCACGGCATGTACCCATCTGCATCGACGCCCGTGAAGCTTTCCGGCATTTGCGCCATCATGTGCTGCATGCCGGAATGATAGATGATGAAATTCAGGTCGCGAAATTGTTTTGCGGCAACCGGAATGTCGGTTGGTATGTAATACGGTTTTAGGCGTCCTCCCAGTGCGAGTCCTTTGTGGGTACTGACGTTGATGGTGCCAAGCTTGCGGACGTGCTCGAGTATTGGGAACGCGATATCTTCGTCGTCGAACATCCACGGGCCGGTTGGGTTGCCTGTGTATAGCTTGAAACCATCGATACCGAGTTCCTCTACCTGGCGCGTGGCCTCATCGAAACAATCAGGGCGTGTCGGGTCGACGATGCCATGGCTCAGCATGCGTTGCGAACCAGCGGCATTATTGATCGAATTGCGCGTCTTGATCATGTCCTCGATCGTCAGGATGTAATCCTTCGGCTGGCCGACCGCGGCACCGGAAATCAGACCCATGACGGTGTCTGAATCGAAAAAGATTTCCTTTAAAAAATTGGCGCGATGCAAATCGTCCGGTCGTGGTTCGATGCCCAGCAGGTCCGGGTTGAGTCCAAATTTTCCGGTCAGCCGGCGAAACATCAGCGGGCCACTCATCGAGTCTTTAACGTGGTGGTTCTGCGCGTCGAATATGAATTCACCTTTAGGCCATTTCTCTTTGTAGGCAGCTGTTTCAAGCGCCTCGGCCGCATGCACGTCGAACGTTGGCCCAAAAATATCGTTAAATGCAAGAAATGCTGTGGCCATACCGCCAGTCGTGCGTAAAAAATCGCGCCTCGATAATCCGAGTGTTTTGGCGTTCCGGTCAGCAAGTTCAAAAATTCGTGCCTCAACCTGCTTTTGCATGACCGACTGCGGCATCGGCGCGAATTCTTCGTTGCCGACGATTTGCGTTGGTAATGGCGAGGCGAGTCCGGTATCCCGATCCCGCTTATCTTTTTTTATCCACATGGTCAGCCTTCCTTGATTCGGTGCTGTAACACTATTGCAGCATAACCGCAGCCGCCGCATGCAGGACAGGAGAATCTATCGTGACCGCTGAGTCAAGTGGAGTCCCTGTCGTGAGCCTATACGGGCAACAGGTTATCCACAGGTTTGGGCTTTACCGGAACCATCGGGAACGGGGGTGCTGACTAGCGAGGCGTCGGTCAAAACCCAGCCACTGACCCGACGGCCAACATAGAAAAATGATGTTCAGGATAAAGAACGGCAGCAGCGAGGCATCGTAGTAGCCCCCGATCGCGAGGTTCGCCAGTATAAAGAAACTCATCCAGGCCGCCCATCGGGTAGTGATGCCGAACAGTAATCCGACGGCGGCATACAGTTCTCCGAATGCTATGACCCAGGCGACCAGTTGGTAGAGTGGAATCGCAAACACCTGCAGATACAGGACGGCAAAACTGTCGGGCGGCATTTCGGTTAGCCGATCCAGAAAAATTACTTTGAGTATGTCGGTGGTCAACCATCCTTTGGAAATTTTGTTAATAGCTGCGGCCAGCCAGAAAATACCAAACAGAGTACGCAGCAGCAGATGCAGGATGATGCCTGTAAAACGTACCGGATGCTGGCGGATCCATTGCCAGTCCCAGATATTTACTGGCTCGCTTGCCGTGGGCATCATGATTCGTTGTCCTCGGCAGGATGAAGGTGAATGGTGTCCAGCGCCTCCCACAATGGCAGGCGCTGACAAAAGCCGATCGGCTGCAAGCTTCCTTTCTCAAGCCAGCGTCTTGCCACACGGTCGATCGTTGCGTCGCCGATAACAATCGTGGCGGGATCCAACGATATGTGTGCCTCAAGGGTATGTGGTCCGGACCAGTGTGTATGGTCTACTTTGTAAACCTGTACGGGACGACTGTGGCCGCTCGCCAGCGAGTCTGAGTTGAAATTGCTAATAAACCATTCCCAAATAGTGCTGACCTGCGACCAGAATGTGCGCGTCTGTAAATGGTAGAGCGTAAAATTGCCCTCCTCAGGAATATTCTCGTACAGTGTTGCTTGATCGCCCGCTTCGCACAGTACGATTGCCTCGCACATGGTGCAGATTTCACCGAACCGACCGACCAGGAAATAGTCAGCATAAGCAGGATTGTTGATCTGACTCAACGCGGGCGCTGAGTGGATGGAAAGCGCGGCCAGGATAAAAAAAATATTTCTGCGTATCATTGTATATCGCTAAAAAATCTTATCCTGATACATTAATGCGGTAGTTAGTCAGTGACTCCCGATGCGACAGGCGTCAGCCGGATAATTTGGCTCCCCGTTTTGTTTTCGAGTAAAACATAGAGCTCACCCCCGGGGCCGATTTCTATGTCACGGAAGCGGGCCAGATTTTCCAGCAGCATCTCCACGTGTACGACCTCGTCGTCAATGACCTCCATTCGCAATAGATCGGTTGCGCGCAGTGTGCCGGCGATGATGTTGCCATTCCACTCAGGGAACTCAGGGCTGTCATAGAAGATGAAGCTGGATATCGCGATTGCAGGAGTCCAGTCGACGACGGGAAACTCGGCGTCCTCCGGATCCAGGTCGATGCCAAGCTTATCGGCTCCATCGACCGGTCTGCCGTCGTAATTCACGCCCGTTGTAAACACTGGCCAGCCATAGTTGCTTCCCGGCGCCAGGCGGTTGAGCTCGTCGCCGCCGCGTGGGCCCATCTCGGTGCTCCAGAGTTGTCCCGTTTGTGAGTTGAGTTCGAGCCCCTGGAGGCTGCGGTGCCCGTAGGTCCAGATGGAATCCAGGGCGTCCGGGTCATCGACAAAGGGGTTGTCCGACGGTATGCGCCCGTCGTCATGGATGCGGTGAATTTTGCCATAGGGCAGGCTGAGATCCTGGATGCCCATAAAATCAAGAACATCCTTCATGCCAACGCTGAGGTAGATGTAGCCCTCATCGTCAAAGGCAATGCGTCCACCGGCGGCTAAGTCGGAAGTATTGGTATAGGTTTCTAAATCCGCCTGCCAAATGATTTCTTCGTCTATCCATGCACCCTCTTTGATGCGACCACGGACGAGCCTGTTCATGGAGACTGGCTGATTGCTGCGACGACTCAGCTCATTGCAGTCACTACAACGATCCGTGTGGTGTATATAGATCCAACCGTTATCTTCGTAGTTTGGATGTAGGGCGACATCCAGCATCCAGCCGAGACCCATGACTTGTCCGAGAAAAATATTGGAGTCGTCATAAACCGGCGGAGTCCCGCTGATGGGCGCAGATTGTTCACCTTCTCTGGAGATGATGCTAAGGCCGCGCATTCGTTCAGACAGCAAAATCCGTCCATCAGGCAGGGGCGCGATGGAGAAGGGCATCGCGGCTAAACCTTCAACAATTGTTTCGATACGAAAGGCATGCCGTTCAGATGTTACGATGCCTGTAGGAATTTCCAGCTGGATATCAGCTCGTTTATCGAGAATAGTCGTACCCTGTCGCTGCTCCGCCACATAGAGCGCCAGATTCCAGAGCTGACTCTCATTCAGGGTCTCAGACCATGCAGGCATGCCCGTCTCGGGGAAGCCTCCCGCAATGCTCGCGGCAATCTCCTTAACGGAATCACCATGCCGCAGATCCACGCCCACCAGTGGCGTGCCCAGTGCCGCGCCGTTCAGATTCTCGCCGTGACATACCGCGCACTGTTCATTGAATTGCTTAATGAATCCATCGCGCATGGGTATCTTGCTGAGCGCCTCCCAATTCACTTTGGCAGGATCAAAACCCTGGGCAAGCACCGCTTCGGTGGTTACTGCAAGCAACGGCAACAGGCACAGCAAGATGCGTTTGCATAGAGATCGAATCATAAAAACTCCTTTCGGGAAGTTAGCACAGCTGTATACCCTTGTGCTTTATTCGTTGATTTCTCGTTTCGGGATGCGCTTGCAGAACTTGGCAAGGATGCCGACATAAACAGTTATTCGGAAGCGAAGCATGGATTCGCCAATCCGTCTGGAACGGGTTACAACCCGATTGCGGCAGAAGATGCGTGGGGGAAAACGACGGTGTTTTTGGCGCGGCATTTGCAATCGGAGCAACTTTTTTAGTTGTGTGACCTGTCGCGGCTGAAGCCGCTCCTACGTTAACTCACACCACATCTGCAAGTGTAGGAGCGGCTTTAATTGACGAGCAGCTTTCAGGCCGCATGGTGTCGGCTTGTGATGGACAGGATGCCCGAATGTCGCGGAGCGCAAGGATGCGCGTGAGCGACAAAGATCTCGTCGGAATTTATGCCGGCAAACGATTAAGTTTGCTCGGCGAGCCGCGACCAATGCAGGTGAGTAGCTGCGTGAAATGCTGATCTGCAATGTAAGGCGATCAGCTTATCAACGTCGGGCGTTCGCTTAAACGCGAGCCACTACATGTGTCCGAGTCAGTCTTTCAGGCCAAGTTAAACCGGCCCATTGACGTCAGGCTTTCGCTTAAACGCGAGTCCCGGCATGTGTTCGAGGTGATTTTTCAGGCCAAGTTAAACCGGCTCATTGACGTCGGGCTCTCGCTTAAACGCAAGACCCGGTATGTGTGCGAGATGATCATTCAGGCCAAGTTAAACCGGCTCATTGACGCCGGGCTCTCGCTTAGACTCGAGCCACTACATGTGTCGACCTAAGATATTTCCAGGCACCTGGAAATATGGTCTCATTGAAAAAAAGGGGCTGACACTGATGTGCCAGCCCCTGGGGGATTAACAGCGCGGTTACCAGTCACGCCGCTATTGCGATGACACGTGTGTCATCTGATTTGGATCCACCGGTAAGGGGGAGGAGACTGCAACCGGTGAATCCAAAATTCCTTGTTTGACAGTTCCTGGAGTGCTTTACCCTCTTTCGCGGTCAGCGACTGTTGCCTGAGCAAACAGCGTCGAC
>Ga0209988_10000386_pt1 | contig 27302 bp, 22 predicted proteins | sample N075metaG_FD_183115 | JGI IMG/M metagenome (GOLD analysis project Ga0209988, IMG submission 183115) | Deep subsurface microbial communities from Kermadec Trench to uncover new lineages of life (NeLLi) - N075 metaG (SPAdes) (version 2) | ecosystem: Environmental > Aquatic > Marine > Ocean trench... | reverse complement strand
GTGACTTCGCCCGATCCCGCCGCGGGGTCCTCGAACTCTTCCACTTCAGCCAGCTGACCGTGCGCGTCGGTGCGAGCGGTTCGGCGGTGCACCAGGCCATCGGGCAAGGGCAACGTCGTGGTCGCGCTGACTTCCCGCGGTGTATAGACGATCGCGCGTGTGGTTCCGTCCGGGTGGCTCGAGCCGGTGAGGCGCCCGAGGGCGTCGTAGCTGAACGAGGTCGGGTTCACGGCCGTCGCCCCGAAATCCCAGCGGGATTGTGAAACGAGACGTCCGGCCGCGCCATAATCGAGGAAACGGGTCACCAGCTGGGAGCCCCGCCCCGTGCGTGACTCCTCGACGGTCCGGCCCAGGCCGTCAAAGTAGGTCACCCGACGGATCGAGCTTCCGTCCAGAGCGGGATCCGGATTGCCTGCCGAATCCCAGCGGATCGCGATTTCGGTGCGCTGATTGACACTGGCGCGATCCGCGTCATGGTAGTCGACCGCCACCGCTGCGCCGTTCGGTGCGCTGCTCGAGGTCACCCGTCCGAAGTCGTCGTAGACGCTCGAGGCCGTCTGCAGGTTGGGATCCGTGACGATGCACGGAAGGCCCAGTCCGATAGGGCCACCGCAACCCGCCGTTTCGTATTGGATCCCGGTCGTCAGGTCCCAGCTCGAGTCGGTCTGGCTTCCCACCGTGATCGAGGTCGGGAAGGTCTGCGACGCGGCATCGAAGACGATCTCTTCGAATCCCTCCGGAGGATCCCCATTGAAAAGATATGCCGAAGAACTGCGCGTGATGTTTCCGTAGACGTCGAAGCTCCGGTCGACGGCGACGTCCTGGTCGGCTCCAGCGCCATCCTTCCAGGCCTGTAGCGTCTGGGTCGCGTTTCCGCGCACGAGGGGCTGTCCCCCGCCGGGCGCGGTGTTTCCGTCGTAGAGGATCTGCAGCGTCCGCGAAAGGACCGCGCCGATCGGCAGGAGGGCGGCCGCTTCGCTCGGCGCCGAGGTCACGATCCGGTAGGGGCGGTCCGCCAGCAGGATCGAGCCGCTGACCTCCGGATCGGCGACCAGATAGCTGAGGGTCGTAATCCGGTCGTCTTCAGGGGATCCACTCGGCGCCGGGTCGTCCCCGAGACGAAGGATCTGCATCACGTTGCCGTACTTGTCGTAGCGGGTCTCTGTGACCGACTCCGCTCCGCCCGCCGACCCCTCGGTCTCTTCGACGATCTGCTGGACCAGGAAAGCCTGGTGAGCCTCAGCGCTCTCGGGGGATCCGGACATCAATCCCTGGAAAGCCGTGAAGGCGGCCGGGGTGATGTTGTCGCCCAGATCCCCGAGGCTTCCCAGCACACCATCGTGGTAGACGACGGTCGCCGAGGCATCCGCGCCGGATCCGTACGCGTAGGCCAGCTTCGTCTCGCGCAGTGTCGACGCGCTTCCTCCCACATCACTCGAGTGAACGATGTGTTGCGGCCGGCCGCGGAGGGCATCGGAGGTGTGATAGACGGTGTCGGTGACGAGCCGCGTGTCCCCAACGATGGGCCCGAGCTCGACGACCCTCTGAAAGCCGCGGAAGGCCCGGTCGTCGACGTCGTAGATCGGATCGTAGTACTCGAATTCTCGCGTGAGGACCGGTTGCCCGAACACGGGTCCGGGATCCACATCGATCCGGGTCACGACCCAGCGGGCGTGAGGGTGCACGTACTGGCCGTCCACGGTCGGATTGTCTCGCGGGGCGGGCCCGAAGACAGTGTGCGGCTGGTAGGTGATGCTGGAGATCGAGCCATAGGGATTCTCGACGGTTTCGAGCCGGTCGGGGGGCTCGGCGAGATTCAGATACGCCCCGTCCGAAACGACGATATCGACCATGCCATCGTTGTTGACGTCCGCCAGCCGCACACCGCCAGCCGGCGCGTAGGCTGGCCGGAAGGCCACGGGAACTTCCCAGGCCGGATCGGCGTTGTCCCAGAAACTGAAGAACCCCGAAATCGGTTCGCTGAGCGACGCCCTCCAGGGAAGAACTCCGCGCGCGGGATTGTTCGCGCTGGACCCGATCGTTTCCGGGCCCCCATCTCCATTCAAGTCGACCATGCGGATGCCGTAGTCGACGCCGAGGCTATTCCCAGCATCCGTGCAGGTGGAGGGCGTGATGATGTAGGTCCCGCCGATCACCCCGTAGAAGACGATCGGGGCGAAGAAGAATTGCTCCGGAGAGATGCTGGGAGGCTGCCAGCCGTAGCCGTTGTTGAGGAAACGCCGGAGGTAGTTGATGAGAACCTGGCCGGAGGGATCCGGTGCTTGCACGGCCTCGAGAATGTCCGGTAACCCGTCTGCGTTGATGTCGACGAGCCGCTCCTTTCCCGTGTGTGCTTCGGCAAGAACATTCGAGGCCTTGCAGCTGTTCAGATTCGACCACGAGAATCCGTCCGCAGCACCGAACTCTGGAAGCTGCCAGCTCGGATCGCTGTAGCGTCGGTCGAAGGCGTGGCTCTCGATCAACGTTCCGTTGAAATAACCCCGGACGGCCGATCGATAGGCGAGATTGGGGGTGCTCGCCCCGAGGCCGGCCGATGAGTTGATCAGCGTTCCACTGCGGGTCGCGTCCGTCTCCCGTAGCAGCGACGCCGCAAAGTGGAAGCCCTTGAGACCTCGATACCAAAGGAGGTCGTCCCGCCCGTCTCCGTTCACGTCCATGACGCGCATGCCCTGGTCGAAGCCCGCCGAGATCCCCGACACGCGATCGGAGGTGGGCATGTACTCGTAGGGGCAGGATGCGAGGCCCGGATCGGCGAAAACGGTATCGGACTCGAACCGCGTGATGCCGGGATCCTGGGATGCATCGGCCGCCCATCCGCTGCCGGTGTTGACTTCGGAGCGTCTCGCCGTAAACGAGCCCTGGGAGCCGGTGACGACCTCGTGATGGAGATTTTCGGAGCCGGCGCCGCAGGCCTCGGTGTGCTGATTCGTCCCGGTGATCGTGATGTAGCGCTGGAAGATGTCCTTTCGGCCGTCTCCGTCGAGATCGGAAAAGACGACGCCGTGGTAGCCATTTCCGGCAACGATGTCGAAAGGCAGCTTCCAGGTCGTGTTGGCACTGGTATCGAATCCGCCCGGGCCCCCTAGGTATGTCTGTCGGGTACCCGACTTCGAGCGGACCACGTCGGGGTAGCCGTCCGTGTTGACGTCGATGAGCCGGATTCCCTGGTCCGCGCCCGCAGATAGGAACGCAAGACTCCCAGGAAGGTCCCAGCGCGAGTCCTTCAGCGACCAATAGGTCCCACCCGGCCCGACGTCTCCGCCGTTGCCGTAGGTGAAGGTGTGGACGAGATCGTTCCCGGCGAGACCGGAAGCATCCCGTTCGCGCACCGCGGTCAGTCGGCTGCGGCCCGAAACCGGGCTCTGCTCGTACTCCAGCAGGTAGCGGCGGACGAGGGACGCATCGACGGTCACATCGATCTGGTTCAGCCGATACGCGATGATTTGAACGAATCCGGTTCGGTACTTTGGGAGGAAGTCGGTTCGGGTGAGGTCGTAGCTGAAATCGATGCTGCGGGTTCGGGTGAGAGACCCGTCGTTCGGTCCTCCGAAGTTCGGAAGCTGATTCACGGCGCCCGAGACGTGTTCGGAGTACTCGATGGCGATCAGGTACCTGTATCCGGGGGCACTGAGGCGATCCCAGACCAGCCGGATCACGTTTCCGTTGCGATCCTCGATCCGGTCGAGATACCAGGCGAAGGGAATCGAGGCGGCGATGATGGTCTCGCGCAATGGACAATTGATGAAAGGATAGGAACAGTTGGAGGTGGTTGGATCGGTGGCCTTCACCTCCACGCTGGAGAGGACGGAGCCCTCGAGCGGATCCGAACCGGGGTCGAAGCCGTAGTAGAGACGCGTCCCGTCAGGGCGCAGGACGCGCCAATAGTCGGATCCGCCAGTCAGGTGTTCGACCCGAAGGAAGCTGTGGTTCTCAGTGACGTAGCGACCCGGTGTCCCGGTTTCCCGCAGTCGCATCCCGGCAAGCTCGAACTCGTCCGTGGCGTCGTACTTCGGTGCACCGTTTCGGGTCGAGCGTTCGATCACGGCGGGCCCGATGTCGATCTGCCAGCCGACTCCAACCGGGCCGTTCTGGCGGTTGTTGGCGGAGCTGTAGGCCAAGCGGACGGAGGGGGTGAGGCCGCCGGTTCCGGGCGGCGCGAGGATCAGGACCGAGTAGCTCGCGTCACCGGTGTTGGTGCCGGCCGACACCTGGAGACCGGACGTTCCACCGTGGCGGGTGAGGGCCGGCCCATCGACGGGAAGGCCCGCTGGTAGAACGAAAGCCGCCGCAGGAGCCGCCCAGAACAACTGCTGGACGATCAGCGTCAGAACGAGCGTGCGGGTGATGGCAGATTGCATGGACGGAGCCTCGGCACGGGGTGTGAGGGGGGCGTCACGCGCGCCTCGAGGGCGCCTCAGTCGAGTCGCTGCATGAGCCTCTCGGGTGGGGCAGCGAGATCCGCGGCCAGCGCCGGAGGCACGGGCTTGGGCTGCGGCCGGGGGGTGCCGAGCTCCGACTTTGTCGCCGCGGCGGCCGCGGCGGCGTTTCGGCGACGTTGGCGATCGTCGGGTGTGTCAGCCTTCATGGGACGCCCGACCAGCTCTGCGGCCGTGATTCCGGCTGGATCCGCCCTGACGAGCTTGGCGGTCAGCGATGCGATCATGAGAACGCAACCGAGCGTCAGGATCGCTCGGCTGAATCGCTGTCGCGTACGGTCTTCTGTCATGTCGGCGTCTCCATGCCGCTCATTGGAGCCTTGGAGAGAACGAGATCGGGTGTCCGGTAAGGTGTTCAGCAATATCCATGCCGCCCGGGAAGGGCCCTGCCGGCATTGCGGGCGGGCCCGGCGGCCAAACACGGGCCGCCAGTCGCCCATCTGCGCGTGACCGCAACAGGGCTTGCGGCTGCCGCTGCAGATTACGATGCCGCCTGACCCTCACATTCAAGTTGTGTCGCCGAGCTGCGCGGTACACACTTTGGCGTTACAACTCGGCCGCCGCTCAAGCGGACGGTGGAGCATCCAGAAACCATCAAATCTCGATCGATGACGCGAGCGACACGCCCGCTGAGGACGGTGAACCGCGAAACGGTTCCCCGATCGGTCGAGCCAGGGCCCGAGTCGGGCTCAGTCCGTGTCGAGCTCCACCCGGCGGAGCTTGACGCCCGCTTCTTCCAGCAGGTTGAGCGAGATGCGGGCCATCGGGTAGGCGGTGTTGTAGGCGACTTCTTCGATGCCGGCGTTGATGATCATCTTGGTGCACATGAGGCACGGCGAGAAGGTGGTGTAGAGGGTGGCGCCACGGACGGAGACGCCGTGGTAGCTGGCCTGGGTGATGGCGTTCTCTTCACCGTGGGAGCAGAGGCATTCGTCGAGGCGGGTGCCGCCTTCGGCGAAGCTGTTGCAGCGGGGGCAGCCGCCTTCGTTGCAGTTGCGGACGCCGCGCGGCGTGCCGTTGTAGCCGGTGGAGATGATCCTGCGATCGACGGCGATGATCGAGCCCACCCGGCGTTTGACGCAGTTGCTGCGGCTGGCGACCACCCGGGCTATGGACATGAAATATTCGTCCCAGCTCGGTCGTTCAAAAAAAAGGTTGTCCGCCAGGATCTCGTGGACGGAGCGTTGAAGCTGTTCGAGGCTGCCGGCGTTCGAAATGGTGAAGTCGGCCAGCTCGCGGACGGCCAGCAGCTGCTGGGCGGCCGGATCGTCGCTGCCGAGCTCGCGGCCTTCCAGGCTCTCGAGCTGCTCGGCTGTCTCGGGATCACCACCGCGCCCGCGCGACTTCATGCGATCGATCCGCGTTCCCACCGGCGCCTCGACCCAGAGCAGCTTGAAGCGCGACGTGTGCTGGCGGAGCACCTCGACCTCGGCCGGGTGGCGCACGGAGTCGATCACGTGATTGCGGTCCAGGGCGAGACCGTCCACCAGCCGTTGAGCCAGGGCGCCCGGGCCCTCGGCGCTGCGCACGGCGTTGCCGGCCTCGATCATGCGCTCACGGGTCTCTTCCACTCCCTGGCGCTTGAGCTCTTCGCGGATCACGTCCGAAAGCGAGAGCGGGTAGAAGCTGCGCGCCTCGAGAAAGCGGACGACTTCGCCCTTGCCGGCGCCGTTCAGACCTGAGACTCCGAGGATCATCGCGCCCCGCCCCCCGCATCCCCCGAAACGCTGCCGGGGTCTTCGGGTCAGGTAGCACACGGCCCCGAGGTCTGGCAGCCTGCGGTGCGTGCGCGTGTTCGTGACGGGGTCTGGGGGATTCGTCGGGTGCCACCTGGTGGCACGCCTCCAAGCCATCGGGCACCAGGTCACGGCGACCGACCGCGAAGTCGATGTGTCGGACGCGTCGGCGCTCGAGCCCGCAGTGCGCCGCGCCGCGCCCGCGCTGATCGTCCACCTGGCCGCCATCAGCTCGGTCCCCGAGTCTCGGAACGAGCCCGACCTGACCTATCGCGTGAACTTCCTGGGTACGCGCTGTCTGCTGGAGACAGCCCAGCGCGAAGCCCCGGACGCGCGCATCCTGCTGATCGGAAGCGCTGATACCTACGGCTCGTCCGAGCCCGGCGCCAAAGCCTTTGCGGAGGACGCCCCACTGCGACCGGGGTCTCCCTACGCGCGCACCAAGGCGGCCGCGGACCTGCTCGGCGCCGAGTACGCGGCCAAAGGTCTCGACGTCGTGCGCGCCCGCCCGTTCAACCACGCCGGCCCGGGCCAGAGCGACGCCTTCGTGCTCTCGAGCTTCGCCCGTCAGGCCGCCCTGATCGCGCTCTCCCAGATCCAACCGCAGCTGCGCGTTGGAAACCTCGACTCCGTGCGGGATTTTCTCGATGTCGACGACGTGATCGACGCCTACCTCGCCCTTTCCGACCCAAAGGTTCCTAGCGACGTCTACAACGTGGCCAGTGGGCGCGGCGTCCGCATCGGAGACGCCCTCGATGAGATCCTGGCGATCGCCGGGGTCAAGCCCGAGATCGAAATCGACCCCGAGCGCTTCCGACCCACCGACCACGCCGTGGGCAACGCGGATCGGCTGCGAAGCGCCACCGGCTGGAAGCCTCGTACGCCCCTGTCGCGGACCCTCGAGCGACTCGTCCAGGACTGGCGCGAACGCCTCAGCGCGACATGAGGAGCGACACCCAGACATCGCCCCCGTCGTGGTGCGAGCGCAGGCCGCGTCGAACGAAACCGGCCGCTTCCAGCTTCTGGACGACGCTGTCGCAGTCCTCCAACAGAAGCCCCGAGAAGACCGCGAGCCCGCCCTTCCGCGTACACCGGGCGATCTCGTCGACAAGCGACAGAAGCTCGCGCTTCAGGAGGTTCGCGACGACCAGCTCGAAGGGATTGCCGCGTACGGCGTCGATTCCTCCGGTGAAGACCTCGATGCGATCGGCCAAGCCGTTGCGCGCCGCGTTGTCGAGGGCTGCCATCGCGGCCAACGGGTCGAGGTCGAAGGCCACCGCGGTGGCATCACTCAGTCGCAGGGCCGCCAGCGCCAGCACCCCGGTTCCGCACCCGACGTCCAGGATGCGCGTCTCCGGCCCGAGCGTTGCCGCCACGCTGTCGATCCACTCGAGTGCCAGCCGGGTCGATGCATGGCCGCCGGTGCCGAAGGCCTGGCCGGGGTCGATCTCGAGTTCTTGCCGGCTGGGATCGACGCCGGCGGGTGCGAACGAGGGGCGGATTCGCAGGCGTCGCCCGATGTTGATGGGTTCGAGCCCCCGCTTCCAGCTCTCGGACCAGTCTTCCTGGACGACGGGATTCGCGCCGCGGAGCTCGATGCCGTCCACCCCGAGCTTCTGGAGCACCTCACCGACCTGGGCCGCGCGCTCGGTGCGTACATAGAGGAGCAGCGTCGTGCCGTCCGGGTCTTCGCGTTCCTCGAGCCCTTCAGCACCGGCCTCGAAGGCCTCGGCCGCCGCCAGCTCGGCCAGCGTGGCATCCCGCGCGCGGATCTCGAGACACATGAAATCGCTGTGGCACCTGTCGCTGCTGCTGCCGCTGCTGCTCACCCCGGGTTGCTACCTCAGCCACATCGCTGCCGGCCAATTTCATCTGCTCCGGGCCCGCCAGCCGATCAGAGCCGTGCTCGAGGACGAGACGACTGCGGCCGACGTGCGTGAATCCCTGTCTCACGTCCAGGATGCACGACACTACGCCCGTTCGCTCGGTCTCACGATCGACGGTCAGTACACGACCTACGTTGCGTGGCCTGGGGACCGGATCATCACCACTGTCGTAGCCACGCGTCCCGGCGAAGTCGAGCCGGCCGGCTTCTGGTTTCCGATCCTGGGGACCCTGCCGTACAAGGGTTTCTTCGATCCGGAGCGCGCCGGACGCGAAGCCGAGCGTCTCCGCCGGCAAGGACTCGACGTCTGCATCGTGCCCGTACGCGCGTACTCGACCCTGGGCTGGTTCGACGATCCGGTCACGGAACCCATGTTGCGCGGAGGCACCGGGGCGCTGGTCGAAACGATCCTCCACGAGCTCGTGCACGCGACCGTCTACGTACGCGAGCAGATCGACTTCAACGAGGGCGTCGCATCCTTCATCGGCGAGGAAGCCAGTGTCCGCTTCTACCAGGACCGTGGCGAAGCCGACGCCGCGGCCCAGCGCCGCCAAGAAGTCACCGACGCGCACCGAATCGACGCGGCGATCCTGGACTTCCGGGAACGGGTGATCGAACTCTACGCGGCGGAGCCCGCCGGGCCCGACCGCGACGCCGCCCGGGCGAGCGCCGAGCAGGAGACCCGGGCTGCCATCGCGGCGACCGTCTTCGAGACCCGGGACGCGAACCAGCTCTCTCAGGAGCTGCGCCTGAACGACGCTTGCCTGGCCCTGGCGGCCACGTACACGGCCGATCTCGATCGATACGCCCGCCGGCTCCAGCAACTGGACGGAGACCTGTCTGCCTTCGTCGCCCGCCTGATCGAGGTCGCCCAGGACCCCGAGCCTCGCGACGCCCTGCTCGAGAGCCAGTGACTCCGGCCCGGCTGGGCTTCGCGGCGCAGTTGCACATCCGTTGCCACCCGCCGTGGGCAGGCACCTTCCCCGCTCAGGACCGCGGCGAAACGGGCCGAAGAATCCTCGGTGCAGCAAAGACATTCCGGGAAGATGGATGGGGCTTCCGACGGCGGGGTTCGCCTGACGGCGACCCAGGCGGCCCGCCACGCGGGCCTGCTCTGCGCCAATGTGGAGCGCGCACTGCTTGGCAAGCCCGAGGTCGTGAGGCGCGCCGTGGAGACGCTGATCGCCGGCGGGCACCTGCTGCTCGAGGACGTTCCCGGGGTGGGCAAGACGACGCTGGCCCACGCACTCGCCCGCTCGATCGACGCCAGCTTCCGGCGCATCCAGTTCACGAGCGATCTGCTCCCCAGCGATCTGTTGGGCGGCTCGATCCCCGACAACCGCAGCGGCACGCTCGGAGCCTTCGTGTTCCAGCCAGGCCCCATCTTCGCGAACGTGGTCCTCGCGGACGAGATCAACCGCGCCAGCCCCAAGGTCCAGTCGGCCCTGCTCGAGGCGATGGGCGAAGGTGCGGCCACAATCGAAGGCGTGACGCACGTGCTGCCGCGACCCTTCTTCGTGATCGCCACCCAGAATCCGCTCGAGCACCACGGCACCCATCCGTTGCCGGAATCCCAGCTCGATCGCTTCCTGATGCGATGCTCGATCGGCTATCCGGACGCCGCCGACGAAGCCGCCCTGCTTCGCGAGGATCCGGCGGCCACGGCACTGCCCACTCTCGAACCCGTTGTCGACATCGACACCGTGCTGGCCATGCAAGCCGTCGCCAACGCGGTGAAGTTTGGCGAAACCCTGGCCGACTACCTGCTCCGGATCGTCCATGGGACCCGCGAACACGACGCCCTCGAGTACGGCGTCTCGCCCCGGGGTGCCATCGCGTTGCGCCGTGCGGCCCAGGCCCGAGCCTTGGTCGACGGCCGCGACTACTGCATTCCCGAGGACGTCCGGGAGCTGGCGGTCGACGTTCTCGCCCATCGTGTTCTGCTCGACCCGCGCACCGGTCACGCGCGCGGCGGAGAAGAGACGGCGTGGATCGTCCGCGAAGTGCTCGAGCAGGTGCCGGTCCCGCTGTGACGCCCGAGCCGAGTCGGCTCGCTCGCGCCCTCGCCAGCGCCCGCCGCTGGCTGCGGCCGCCGCGCGTCCTGCGCCCGACCCGGGCCGGATGGATGTTCTTCCTGATCACGTTCGGCGTGGGTTTCGCCGCGCTCAACACGGGCAACAACCTGCTCTACCTGGTGCTGTCGCTGATGCTCGCCTTCCTGGTGCTGTCGGGTGTGTTGTCCGAGTCGACCTTGCGCGGCATCCGAGTCCGGCGCCGCCTGCCCCGCGAGCTGTTCGCGGGCGCAGCCGCCACGGTCGGACTGGAGATCACCAATGAACAGGCGCGGGTGGCTTCGTTCGCCATCCTGATCGAAGACAGGGTGCTCGAAGACGGCGACGAGAAGCGCGAAGCGGGTCGGTGCTTCGCACTTCGGATCGGACCCGGTGAAACCATTCTGCGCTTCTATTCGTTCACAGCGAAGCATCGAGGCCCGATCCGCTTCGTCGAGTTCAAGGTCTTCACTCGCTTCCCGTTCGGGCTGTTCTCGAAGTCGCTCAGCTTGGAATCCGAGGACTCCGCGCTGGTCTATCCGGGCATCGAACCGTTGTCGGTGCCGCCCGACTTCGGCGGCGCCCGCGATCTCGGCGACGGCATCTGCAGCGCCGTGGGTGCGGGGGCAGCCGTTTCGGGTCTGCGCGAGTACGCCAACGGGGACCCGCTGCGCCGCATCCACTGGCGCAGCTCGTTGCGACGCGGAACGCTATTCGTGCGCCAGGTCGAGAGCGAGCAGCAGCGCGAGATCGAAGTCCGCCTGCGGACCGCGGGACAGCGACCCGGCGAGGCCTTCGAGCGTGCCGTTCGTTGGACCGCTTCCGAGGTCATCGCCCTGCTCGAGACCGGTTCCCGCGTCTCGCTTCGAACCGACGAAGCCCTGATCCCGGCCGACCACGGCGCCTTCCAACGAGGCCGTCTGCTGGGCTTTCTCGCCGAGGTCACAGCCGGTGCCCGGGTGAGCGAAGCGTCATGAGCCGACGAAGCTTCCGCGCCGAAGTCGAAGCGCCGCGTCCGGCCGCAGCCTGGATGCTGGTGATGGTCGCGAGCGCGTGCTTGTGGATCACCCAGCAGCTCGACGTCTGGGTAATTGGAGTCCAGACAACGGCCATCCTCTTCTCGCTCTGGCGCAGGGAGACACCGTTCCGCTGGCAGAAGAGCCCGATCATGCTGAACCTCGGAATGATCGGCATCGTCGCCGTCACCATCGAGGTGGCCTTGCGCAACGTCCCCTCGACCATCTCGCTGGCCCACTTCGCGGCACTCACCCAGGGTCTCCAGCTTCTCGATTCCCGACCGCGAAAGACCGAGTTCCTGCTGGTCACGATGGCGCTCTTTCAAGTCGTGCTGGCTGCGAACCTGACCGACAGCATCTTCTTCCCGCCGCTGCTGATCGCCTTCGTGGTGTCGACGACTTGGACCCTGCTGGTCCACACACTCCGAACCGAAGCCATCGAAGCCGGCGATCCCCGTGGCGTGAATCGAGCCGTTACCCCCGGTCTGCTGCGCATGGCCCTCTTCGGATCGACACTCTCGATCGCGCTGGCCCTGCTGATCTTCATGCTCCTGCCTCGGATGCGTTCGAGCGTCCTGACGGCGTCGAGCCTGCGGCCCACCGTGGCGACCTCCGGCTTCTCCAACCGGGTTTCGCTCGGCGACATCGGCAGGATCCGCTCCGACCCGACCATCGTGATGCGCGTCGAAACCCTCAAAGGCCACGCGCCGGACCCGAGACACAGCTACTGGCGCGGGCTGGCATTCGACCGCTTCGATGGGGCTTCCTGGTGGATCACGCCCTCCAGCCACATTCGGGTGCCGGGCAGCGCCGAAAGCGGCATCCATCTCGGACGCCGCGACGAACCGGTGGACCTCGTGCAGCGCATCGTGCGCGAGCCGGTCGAAGCTGGCGTGTTGTTCGCCATGGGGCGACCTCGACACTTCCAGGGGACCGTCCGCGTCCTCGAGCGCGACTCGAGCGGCGGTTTCTACGCCGCCGGCCAGCGGGACGAGCGCATCCGATACATCGTCGGCAGCCAGCGTCCGAACCCCAGTGAAGAGTCCCTGCGCGAGGATTCTACGGTTCCCGAGCCTCGAAAACACGGCCGGAACCTGCAGCTTCCCCCCTTCAGCATGGACGTCGCCGGCTTGGCCGAGTTGATCGTGTCGCAGCAGACGCGCGACGCCGATCGGGTCCGGGCCATCGAACGCTACCTGATCGTCAACGGCCGTTACACGGACACGCCCCCGGAAGCGGATCCCAACGGAGCCTTCACGGCCATCGAGATCTTCCTCCAAGGCGGAATGGCCGGCCACTGCGAGTACTTCGCATCTTCCATGATCGTACTCGCGCGCTCGATCGGCATTCCGGCCCGGCTCGTCAACGGTTTCGCGGGAGGGCACGCCAACCGCTTCGGCGATTTCATCGAAGTCGCCCGGGCCGACGCCCACAGCTGGGTCGAGATCCACTACGAGAAGGCCGGCTGGGTGCGCTACGACCCGACGCCCCCGGATCTGCGCGCGCGTCCCGAAGTGTTGCTCTCGTTCTCGGAGCAGATGAAGGACTTCGCCAGCGCCGTCGAACTCTACTGGTACCAGCATGTAGTCGGATTCGATCGCTCGGACCAGATGCACGCCGTGAAGCGCGCCTGGCTCGTCTGGCGCGGAGCCCGGAATCCGCAGAGCATTCCCCAGCTGCCGAAGAAATCCACGGGATGGACCGGCATCGACTATCGCAAGATCCGCGACTGGCTCGCGCCCGCTGCGGCCCTCGTCGCATTGTCGGTTCTGTCGATCGGGTTGCGATACCGCCGGAGCCAGCGAACCGACGTGCCCTGGGTCTATCGCGAAGCCCTGCGCCTGCTCGCCAAGCGCGGGATCGAGCGAGAGCCCCCGATGACGGCCCGGGCCTTCGCAGGCAGCGTCCGGCGCAAGACCAGCGCCACGGTCGCTCGAGCGTTCGACGCGCTCACCGAATCCTATCTCTCCGAGCGCTTCGGGGGACGCACCTCACCCACCTTTGCCGAGCAGCTCAACGCCCTGCGCAACGCCTTGCGCGCGGGCTAGAGCCCGACCGGATCCCAGCCGCGTTCGCGGCCGTCGACACACCTGCCCGCACCCGGCAATGACTCTGGGCGATTGCTGCGTCGCTGCGCGTGCCTTAGTTGGGAAAAGACTCAGCGAATCGCGAGCAGGGGATGTGTCTGCGGAATGAGTCGTAGATTGCCCAGCGACTTCGACAACCGCTCCATCCATCCCAGCAAGACATCGGAAGATGGACGTGCCGTCACACTCCCCATCGGCGTCACCGGTTGGAGGACGACGGGAAGCATGGGATCGACGGCGCAGATTCGTTGCGCCATCTCGTCCAGCTCGGAATCGCGTGTATTCGGGGTCACCACAACCTTGATGACGACTTCCGGGGCGCGTCGAGCGACATCCAGAAAGTGGGCATGTTCGTCGTGGAACGACTCCTCCGCATCACGGGTCGACCGTCCAGCGCGCCTCACGTCGCTCGACAGCTTCCAATCCATGGACACCACGTCCACGACGTCGACCACTCGCGCCAGCGCCTCGTGGGCGAGTCCATGGGTCTCCAAATGGATCAACGGTCCGCGCGACCGCAGGCCTTCACCGAGGGCGCGCACCGCATCGGGCTGAAGCAGCGGTTCGCCCCCTGTGAGGCTGGCATAGCGGTGGGCCGAAGGGTCGAGTGCCGCGGCGGCCTCGAGGGCCTCTGCGATCTCGATCGGGTTGGGTCGCGTCCGGAAGCGTCCGGTGCCTCGGGCTTCTTCGAAGCGGCAATCGCGGGCGGGCTGCCACGTGTGCGGCGAATCGCACCAGGAGCAACGCAGATCGCATTCCCCAAAACGCACGAAGAGTGTCGGCACACCCACCTGGAACCCCTCCCCCTGAACGGAGGAGAAGATCTCGACCAGGTTCACCTGGGGCACGAGCGGTCAGCCCTCGAGAATCGAGCGACCCATGCCAATGTCCGCAAGCACCTCTTCCAGCCGCTCGGGTCGGGAGGGCAAGTCGTGGACACGTATCCGGGCCACGCGGTCTTCATTCCGCAGAGCATCCACCCATTCGTGCTTCGATGCCAGGTGCCCCACCATCGAACCCAGATCGAACAGCCGCTTGCCACGGGTCTCATCGCCGCCCAATACGACCAGCTCTTCGCCTTCGTGGAAGGCCAGGGACATCCGAATCCCGAAGCGCTCACGCGCCACGCGGGCTGACAGGTGAAGGTCGAGATCGTCGGGCACGGGCACGACCACCAAGCTGTTGCCTCCGAAATGTACGACCCGGAAGTCCCGACCGGCCACGTAAGCGACCTCGGGCGGGGGAGGCGGCAGCTCGGCGTTCATCGCCTCCTTGGCCAGATCGCTGGGACGACCCGAAAGCAGGGGCGCAATGTCGGACTTCCGATCGCCGGGCCGGCTCGCGATCTCTCCCAAGCGCTGCCACCAGACGCGACCCCATCGTTCGTAGTCGTGCTGGCTGAAGCCTCCCGTGATCAGCTCGACCAGCTTGTCCGAGAAGCGGCTGCGGCGCGCGCGGTCTGCGAGCACCGCGGGCACCGAGCTTCCAGTGCCGACCTCGACGGTCAGGTTCTCGGCACCGATCGCGTTGCGCATCGCCTCGAGATCTTCCGGCGGCCAATCGTGATGATCGAACCAACCCAGTCGACCGGCGTAGAGCGAGGCGGCCGGGACCGTGTCGATCGCCGGGCGCCCCGTGAAGCCCACCAAGTAGATTGGAGTCTCCTGCCGCAGATCGGTGGCGATGCTGCGGAAGAAGGTCATCAGCTCTTCTTGGGGATAGACCCAGAAGCCCTCGATCTGCCGGATGTCGCGGGCCAGGAGAATTGCGGCCGTTACGGAATCACGATCGGCGTGGGCGACGATGGCCGCGCGGCGCCGTGGCGCCTTGCTCGGCTCGTCGGATTCGGGCTCGGGCTCGGGCTCGGGCTCCAAGTTGGCCAGGCGCGCCTGCTTGCGGGCTTCCCGCTCGGCGATCCAATCGTCCTCCTCGGCCTCACCGTCAGCGTAGACGGCAGACTCATCGGTCTCCGCCGAAGCGTCATCGCCCATGGGATCGAGCGTCGCCGCGGGATCCAACGCGTCACCGGATCCCAGCAAAGCGTCGACTTCATCCTCATCGGCGGCGACGTCAGCCGCTGGCACATCCCGCTCTTCGGAAGTCGGTTCGGCCGAAGCTCCGCCGCCGTTGCCCCGACGCCCGCGTCGACGACGCGGTCGTCGGCCTCGTGACCGTCCTCCGTCAGCGTTCTCCTCGCCTTCAGGACGAACGTCATCCTCGAGTTCGAAGAGCGAGATCTCTTCGAACTGGGGGGCCTCTTCCCGCTCGGCTCTGGACGCCACGGCGTCGCCATCATCCCCTTCACGCCCTTCCACTCGGCTGGCGTCTTCGCCAGCGCCCGAGCTGCCGCGACCGCGTCGTTTCGGACGCCGTCGCCGACTGCGTCCGCCATCGGAGGCGCGAGCCGGGCGCGCGCCCTGCCCCTCTTCCCGCAGCGACACGCCGGCACCGTCCCCGCGCTGGGGCTCGAGATTGTAGACCGCGTGGTCGAACACCAGGGCTCCGAGCACGCGCATCACGGCATCCTCGACCTCGGCCGTCGCCAGCAGCAGACGGGGCGCATCCAATCGGATCGGAGCCGGGGTGTCGGTGAACAGCAGCGAGAGGCCAGGGCGCAGCCGGAGGATCGCATCCAGGATCTCGCCCAAGCCGGCCAGATCCAGCCGGGATCGCACGGCGACCAGCACTGGACGCCCTTCCGCGTCGATGCCGACCATGTCAATGACTTCCGAATCGGATCCACCCAGCGGCCAGGTCACGACCGCCCGAAGTCCGACCGTCTGCGCCAGCCCGGGCAGCGCTGCGGTCCGGTGTCCTTCTTCCCCGGCGATGATCCGTCGATCATTCAAGCGCTTGCGCAGCTGACCCTCGAGACGGTCCATGGCGGCGGCAAGGCCTTTGGAATCCAAGCTTGTCGTGGATCGTTCCGGCAGCAGGGTTTCCAATACGACGCCGTCGTCGCCGGCCCGAAGCTGTGCCACCCGGCGCGCCAGCAGCACCAGCTCGGCACACTCGCCTGCGCCACGTACGGCACCGCCGTGCTTCGCTGCCAGACCTTCGAGCGCGCTCAGCGCGCGCAGAAACAGCTCGCGGTCTGCGGGGCGTGCCAGCCGATTGGCGACCCGATGGGCCGGCAGAGCAACCACGGGCTCGGGCGGCTCGGCCTCCACCGCAACTCCCTTCTCGGCCAGGGACGACGCCGCTACGGCACGAAACGGAAAGGGCGTCTCACCCAGCAGCGGCAGCCAACGGCGCGCCGCAATCGACCATTGGGGCGCGATCGCCAACACCGCTCCCTCGAAGCCCTCGTCGGCGTGCAGTCGCCGGGCATGGGCGAGCACGGCCAGGGCTGCGTGGCCACCATGATCGGGAGAGAACCCGACCAACACCCGCTTTCCGTCTTCGGTCTCGCCGCTTCCGAGAATCGCAAAGGTCTTGGGAATGTCGGGCAGGTCCAGGGGCACGAGAGTGCTCGCCCCGGAAATTCCGTCCGCCACGATTTTCTCCAGCCAAGGCCCCGCGTCAATGGCGGTCTTGGCGCCGTCAGTTTTCCGGCCTCTGCGTCCACGCCCAAAGTGGCGTCTCATCCTTTGTCCTCCGTGCTCTCGCTCAGCGACAGCACCAGCAACCCCTCTTCCACCAGCGCCGCTGTCGCGTCCAATGCGATGCGGCGCAGCTCGCTGAGCAGTCGGTCGTTGCCAATCACGACGCTCACGAGTTCTGCCTTACTGGCGAAATTGAGCAGCAAGCCGCCCAGCAGCTTGCGATCGGAGTTCAGGTTCTTGATCAATCGGTTCCACCGAATCAGTGGAACCTCGATACGAAAATCGCGCAGCTCCAACAGGTCCTCGGGTAGAGAAGCCTTCTGGATCACCAGCGTAACGGATTCCTTGGCGCTGCTCACCCGCCAGAATCGACCTTGGGCAAGAATGTTCACGACCGCCGGATCCCCATGCCTATTGCCTGCCTTCCGTGCGGGTCACGCCTTCGGTCCTGACGCTTCGGCATCGTCGTCCGGCACCTCTTCTGAAACCTTTTCGAGCACGGGGGCCACCACGACGTCGAGCATGGCGCGGGCAACAGGGTTCTCCTCCACCCCACCGGCCCGAAAAGCACCGGCAGCAGCAAGACAGATTCGAGCGTCCGCTTCGCGATCGTTCTTCCATAAGACGTAGGCCATCTCTTCGAAGCGCGCCGCCGTCCGTTCGCAAAACACGTCGTCGAAGACGTCGGCAATCGACTCCCCGACGATCTCTTCGGCCTGGGCGCGGCGCTGGTCCGCGCTCAGGACGATCGTGCCTTCCTTCAGCGCGGAGAGCTTCTCCGCCAGGTCGGCCAATACCGCCGGATCCGGGGGCCAGGGGCCCACCGCACCCTTGCGAACCAGATCGGCCGCCTGTCGAATCTTGACCGGGTCGGTTGCTTCGCCGAGCGCTTCGCGCGCCAGACCGCCCGGGGTCACTGCGCCCTCGGGTGCGGCGGATACATGAGACTTCCATTCCGAGAAGCCGCGCGGCGGCGGGCGCTCCGGCGGATGGGTCGCGGCCACCCGGGCGACCAACGCACGCACGGCCTCCGAAGGCGCCTCCACCGCCGAGAAGCGGTCCCGCTTGGTGAAGTCGCGCATGAAGCGTCGCACCTTGCTGCGGCCCGTGTTGTACACCCGACACTCGAGGATGCCGCGATCCTCGTCCAACAGAAGCTCGAACATCCGCGCACCGCCGGAGGGATGCGACTCCACCAGATAGGCCGCGCGGGCGCCACGCGGGTCGAGCGGAGAGACCAGGGCCAGATCCAGGTCTTCTTCCAGGTTGGGCAGGGTCGCGATCACGGGCCTGGCGCTCTTGGGTGCCTGGACCTCGATGCCGCGGGACCGCAGCCGATGACGTGTCCTGCGCAGCGCCTTGCGGCCCGCCTTGGCGCGTTCAGACTCATCGACCTGGAGAACCGCCTGGATTCCGGGCTCACCGGCCTCGGACCATGCATCGGCGAGTTCGCCGCCATCGGCCGGCTCGTTGTCCAGCAGCCAGGTCAGCACCCGGATCGCCGCCTGGGCGTCCAGGACTTCTAACAGCCGCATCGGGTCCCCGTTGGCGGGTCGAATCACATCGGCATCTCCCGCGAGCGCGGAGGCGGCGCGTTCGAGGGCTTCCGGCAGCCCCACACCTGCGTACGGATTCATGACGACGACTCCGTTCGAATCCAGTCGAGATAGGCCTGGCTGCCACCGATGACCGGCAGCCCCAGGATTTCTGGGAGTTCATAAGGATGGAGCTCCTGCACCCAGGACGCTAGTGCCTCCAGGCGATCGGCGCGGGTCTTCACCACCAGCAAGACCTCGACATCGTCCTGCACGGCACCCTTCCAGCGGTAGAAAGAGCGGATTCCGGGAATCAGGTTGACACAGGCCGCCAGGCGCTCCTCCACCAGGCCGCGGGCCAGCCGCTCGGCGACCTCGACGTCCGGAGCGGTCACGAGCACCACGCGAAGATCGTCCCCCCCCGTTTCAGTGCTCATGGCGTGCCTCCGCAGAGGCGTTCATGCTCGTCGATGGCGAACCGGTCCGTCATGCCAGCCACGTAGTCGCAGACGGCCCGGGCCTCGCCATCCTGTTCGAACCGCCCGCTCACGTGCTCGGGCAGCAGACCCGGATCCGCGCGGAAGCTGCGGAAGAGATCGCCCACGATCCGGGTCGCGCGCTCGTTCATGGCCAGCACCCGCGGATGCTGGTAGAGCTCGCGATTCAAGAACTCCTTCAACTCGCGCTGGGCCTTCTGGATCGCCACAGGAAATCTCACCAGCTCCTCCCGGTGGTTCCGTACGGCATCGACCGAAGCGACGCCACTCTGCTCGAGGTGCGCCGCGGTTTCCTCCACCAGCGCCGTCACCAACCGGTTGAGCAGCCCGATGATCATCTGCGCCCGGTGGACGCGGGGCAGAAGCTCTCCCATTTCCTCCCGGAGTTGGTCGCGCATCTCGTGCCAGAAAGGCACGCTGTCGAGCTGCTCCCAGGTAATCAGGTTCGAGCGCAGGCCGTCGTCGAGGTCGTGGTTCGCGTAGGCGATCTCGTCGGCGTGATCGGCCACCTGGGCCTCGAGACTCGGCTGCGCCAGCAGGTCCGGCAGCGGAGTTGGGTGCTCCCAATTCGCGCCGTGCTTCAGGATGCCTTCGCGGGTCTCGTACGACAGGTTGAGACCCCGGAAGCCCGGGTAGCGATCTTCGAGCAGGTCGACGATTCGCAGGCTTTGGCGGTTGTGGTCGAAGCCGCCTTCGTCGCGCATCAGGTCGGCCAGCACGCGCTCTCCCGCGTGACCGAAGGGCGTGTGTCCCAAGTCGTGGGCCAGCACGATGGCCTCGGCCAGATCTTCGTTCAGGCGCAGGGCGCGCGCGATCGTACGCGAGACCTGGCTGCCTTCGAGCGTGTGGGTCAGCCGATTCCGATAGTGGTCGCCCTCGTGATAGACGAACACCTGGGTCTTGTATTCCAGACGTCGGAACGCCCGCGAGTGGACGATGCGGTCGCGATCGCGCTGGAACGCGGTGCGGTACGGGTGCTCGTCTTCCGCGGTGACGCGGCCCTGACTCTCGGCGCTCTTCGAGGCGAAGTTCGCCAGACGCTCGCGCTCCTCCTGCTCGAAGGCCTCGCGATGGCGCACCAAACTCACCGGGTCGGCGACTCCGACGACTCGAGGACGCGCTCGAGGCGTTCCCGGGAGGCGTCGTCGATCTCGCCCATGGGCTGCCCGGCTCCACCGATCAGCAGGAACCACACGGCCAGCGCGGCGACGCCCAGCCCCCCGATCAATGCGATCCAGCGCTGCACCCGCCCCGGTCTCCTCTTGGCTTGTTCGCGCTCTTTCGGAACCGGTCCCTTGTCGGCGACTTCGACCTTTTCGGCGACTTCGACCCGGTCGGCAGGCGCAAACTCCGGGAGATCGCCCGTCGATCGCGGAAGAGGGGATGAACGGAGCTTAGAATGCCCCCCGCGGGTGTCAATCCATCCACGGGCAGCTTTCCCGCGAGAATCCGCAGGCTTCCGCGTACAATCACACCATGGCGCGCCTTCCGACCGAAGCGGTCGCCTTGCCCCGGCGCCTGCTGCTGGGACCGGGCCCGTCGAACGTCCATCCCCGGGTGCTCGCGGCGCTGGCCCAGCCGATGATCGGTCATCTCGATCCGGTCTTCCTGGCCATCCTCGACGAGGTCCAGGAACGCCTGCGGCGCCTGTTCGGCACCCGGAACCCCCTGACGCTCCCCCTCTCGGCCACGGGCAGTGCCGGCATGGAGGCGTGTCTGGTGAACCTGCTCGAGCCGGGCGACGCGATCGTGGTCGGGGTCAATGGCGTCTTCGGACAGCGGATGTGCGACGTGGCCGGACGCGCCGGCGCCCGGGTCATCGCGGTGGAGGCCGAACCGGGATCCCCCCTGGATGAAGACCAGATGGCCGAGGCCATCGCCCGCGCGCAGCCGAAGCTGGTGGCCTTCGTCCACGCCGAGACTTCGACCGGCGTCTGCCAGCCGGTCGAGAACATTGCGGCAGCGGCGCGGCGCGCCGGGGCCCTGACGGTGCTCGACTGCGTGACTTCGCTTGCCGGAATCCCCGTCTGCCTCGACGCCTGGGGGATCGACGCAGCCTACAGCGCCACCCAGAAGTGCCTGTCGTGCCCGCCCGGACTGTCGCCGGTCAGCTTCTCGGAGCGTGCGGTCAAACTCATCCGCACACGCTCCGTTCCGGTCCAGAGCTGGTACCTCGATCTCAACCTGCTGGCCGACTACCTGGGCGAGGAGCGTGTGTACCACCACACGGCACCGATCTCGGCGATCCTCGGCCTGGCCGAAGGTCTGCGCCGGGTCGAGGCCGAAGGAATGGACGCACGCACCGAGCGCCACCGGCAGGCGGCGACCGCGCTGATCGAGGGCATGGCCGAGCTGGGCTTCGAGCCGTTGGTGAGCGAGCCGTTCCGGCTTCCCATGCTGACGACGCTGCGCCTGCCCGAGTGGGTCCAACAGAGCGGCGAGGCCGAGCTTCGCCGCCGGCTTCTCTCGATCTACGGCATCGAGGTCGGCGGTGGGCTCGGCAAGCTCGCCGGGCAGATCTGGCGAGTCGGCCTGATGGGCGAGAACGCCCGCCTGACCAACATCGAGTGCCTGCTCAACGCACTGCGGCGCGAGCTTTCCTAGCTCGCGCGCTTTCCTAACCCGCCAGCTCCTCCTTGAAGAGCGTCATCACGCGTTCCCACGCATCCTCCGCCGCTTTCTTCTGATACGCCGGGCGCTGGTCACAGTGGAAGCCGTGGTCGGCGCCTTCGTAGACGACGACCTCGTAGCGCCGGTCGCATTCGCCCAGCTTCGTCTTGATCGCTTCGACCTGGTCCGGGGGAATGGCAGCATCCTTCTCGCCGAACAGGCAGAGGATCCGGGCATTCATCTTCTCGGTTCGACCGATCGTAGACGCCTTGCCTCCCATTCCCTTGGCTGCCGCGATGCCGCCTCCGTAGAAGCTCGCTGCCGCCTGAATGTCGGTCTCACAGGCGGCGAGATAAGCCATGTGACCGCCGATGCAGAAACCCATGCAGCCGATCCGATCGCCCCGCACGTCGTCGCGACTTCGGAGCCACGCCACGGTATCGCGCGCGTCCGAGATCATCTCGTCCGCATCGAGCTGGCCCAGCAGGATCATTCCCGCCGCCATGCCGTCGTCGTCGTAGTTTTGCTCGGCGCCGGGATCCGTGCGATGAAAATAATCAGGCGCGATTGCCACGTAGCCTTCGCGGGCCACGCGTTCTACGACGTCGCGGATGTGACCGTTGATGCCAAAGATCTCCATGAAGACGATGACGGCGGGGCGCACTGCGTCATCGGCCGGCCGTGCCAGATAGCCGCCGATGGTTCCGCCGCCATTGGCGGGAATCTCGACGCGTTCGGTGGTGATGTCCATTGAACTCTCCTCGATGTGGCGCGGCGCGGCCGCCGCTTCAGCTGTGCATGCGCGGCTCGTCTGCCGGCTGCTTCAGGATTTCCGCTTCGATGCCCGCCAGTTCGGCGAGCCGATCTCGAAGCTCGGACTCGGATGCGAGCTGCCGGGCCAGCTCGATGAACATCCCGTGATGGCGCGACTCGGCGGCCAGCAAGCCCCGATAGAGCGACGCCAGCTCCGCATCGTTCACGGCGCCGGCCAGCAGCTGGAAGCGTTCGCAGCTTCGAGCTTCGATCAGCGCACTGCAGAGCAAGGTGTCCAGCAGCTGGTGGGGTTCACCGCCCCGGATGGCCCGGTGCAGCCGGCCGGCATAGCGGCTTGGCCGTTGCCTCTCGAAGGCGATGCCCCGCGTCTCCATCAAGCGCAACACCTCTTCGAAGTGGGCCAGCTCCTCCCGGGCCATCCGCGAGAGCGGCTCCATCAGAAAACGGTGCTGGGGATACCGGAAGAGCAGCTGAACGGCTGAGCCGGCGGCCTTCTTCTCGCAGTGGGCGTGGTCGAGAATCACTTCCTCGAGGGCTCCGAGGGCGCTCTCGAGCCAGGCGGGGCCGGTATCGGTGGCGAGGTTCAGCATGACGCCGGAAATTAGGACGCACGCAGGCCCGGGGCCAGCCACCCCTCAATTGGCACAGCGCCAATGATAGAATGTCGGGCCATGGAATACCGAAAACTCGGCCACAGCGGCCTGCGGGTGAGCGAAGTCTCGCTGGGCTCGTGGCTCACGCTGGGCTCCCGGATCGACCGCGAGGGGACGAGAGAGATCGTTCAGCGGGCCTTCGACCTGGGAATCAACTTCTACGACACGGCCGACGTCTACGCCAACGGCGAGGCCGAGACAGCGTTGGGCCAGGCGCTTCATGGGATCCCGCGCCCCAACGTGGTGATTGCGACCAAGTGCTTCTTCCCCATGTCCGAGCGGCCCAACGATCGGGGCCTGTCGCGCAAACACATCTTCGAGAGCGTGGACGCGTCGCTGCGTCGCCTCGACACCGACTACATCGACCTGCATCAATGCCACCGTCCCGACCCGGACACCCCGATCGCGGAGACCGTCCAGGCCTACGAGGACCTGATCCGGCAGGGCAAGCTGCTCTACTGGGGCGTCTCGGAATGGCGCGCCTCGCAGATCGTCGACGCCTGCCGCCAGGCCGACCAGCGCAACGCCGTGCGTCCGATCTCGAACCAGCCACAGTATTCGATGCTGCGGCGGGGCATCGAGAAGGAAGTCCTCCCCGTGTGTGAGCGCGAAGGGCTGGGGCAGGTCGTCTTCAGTCCTCTCGCCCAGGGCGTCCTGTCGGGCAAATATTCGGGCGGCGCCAAGCCCAGCGGCTCCCGGGCAGCCGACGCGCTTCGCAACCAGTTCATGGGCGACTTCCTGCGGCCCGAAGTCGTGGCCCGGGTGGACGATCTGAAGCCGGTCGCCAGCGACCTGGGCATCAGTCTTCCGCAACTGGCCCTGGCCTGGTGTCTGCGCCAGTCGGCGGTGAGCTCGGTCATCGTGGGCGCGACCCGCGTGGCCCAGCTCGAGGACAACGCCAAGGCTTCGGGCCTGCGGCTCACGCACGAGACGCTGGCCCGGATCGACGAGATCCTGGCGCCCAACCCCCGCTAGAACCCTCCTTCCAACGTTTCGACCCGTTTCTCGAGGAGCCTATCTATGTACCCGGGAGAGATCGCGAAAACTGCCCCCGATCGAATCGCCTACGTGATGGCCGGCAGCGGCCACAGCGTCAGCTACGGCCAGCTCGACCAGCGTTCGAACCAGGGCGCCCACTTGATGCGTTCGCTGGGTCTCGGGCCCGGCGGCGCCATCGCGATCTGCCTGGAGAACCACCCGCGCTTCTTCGAGATCGTCTGGGCGGCCCAGCGCTCCGGTCTCCAGTACACCACCGTCAGCTCGAGGCTCACGGCGCCCGAGGTCGAGTACATCGTCAAGGACTGCGGCGCCCAGGTCTTCATCACCTCCAAGGCCAAGGCGGAAGTGGCCACTGAGCTCAGCGACAGTCTCGGTCAGCTCACGGCTCGCTACATGCTGGACGGCACGATCCCCGGCTACCGGGCCTTTGAAGCGGAGAACGACGCGCAGCCCACGACGCCCGTCGCCGACGAGATGGAAGGCGTCGACATGCTCTACTCCTCCGGCACGACGGGTCGGCCCAAGGGAGTCAAGGTCAAGGGCGCAGGTCAACCGATCGGAACCCCATCGCCGCTGCTGCTGCTCATGAAGGGGCTCTACGGTGCGGACGAGAACAGCGTGTATCTCTCACCCGCCCCGCTCTACCACGCGGCTCCGCTGCGCTTCAACCTGGCGATGCAGCGCATCGGCAGCACCTGCGTGGTGATGGAAGACTTCGACGCACGCTGGGCCCTGGAGCTGATCGAAAAGCATCGCGTCACCCACAGCCAGTGGGTTCCGACGATGTTCATACGCATGCTCAAGCTCCCCGAGGACGAGCAGACCCGCTATGACGTCTCGAGCTTGAAGGTCGCGATCCACGCCGCCGCGCCCTGCCCGATTCCTGTCAAGGAGAAGATGATCGAATGGTGGGGGCCCGTGCTCTACGAGTACTACGCAGGAACCGAGGCCAACGGCTTCACCTCGATCAACTCGGAAGAATGGTTGGAACATCGCGGCTCGGTGGGCCGGGCGCTCACGGCCGAAATCCACATCCTCGATGACGAGGGCAAAGAGCTTCCCACGGGTGAAACCGGCAGCATCTACTTCAGCGGCGGCGGCGAGTTCGAGTATCACAACGCTCCCGAGAAGACGGCCCAATGCCGTACCGAGCAGGGCTGGACCACGCTGGGCGACATCGGCCACCTGGACCAGGACGGATTTCTCTACCTCACCGACCGCAAGGCGAACATGATCATTTCGGGCGGCGTCAACGTCTATCCCCAGGAAGCCGAGAACGCGCTCGTCACCCATCCGAAGGTGACGGACGTGGCGGTTTTCGGAATTCCCAACGAGGACTTCGGCGAAGAGGTGAAGGCCGTGGTGCAGCCGGCCCGCATGGCCGACGCCGGCCCCGAGCTCGAGCAGGAGCTGATCGCCTATTGCCAGCAGCAACTCTCGAAGATCAAGTGCCCGCGCTCGATCGACTTCACGGCCGAGCTGCCACGGCATCCGACCGGCAAGCTCTACAAGCGCTTGCTGCGGGATCCGTACTGGGAAAATCGAGAGTCCCGCATCGTCTGACCTCCAGATCGCCGGCCAATCGAGCGTGGCTGCGGAGCGGTTAGCGCTCGCCCCGATCCACCGCGCGATGGAACCTGCTGATCGGGGGGTTCTTGGGCTCGGGGTGGTCGGCATCGAAGAGTTCGAGAGCCTCTTTCGCGTCGCTCTCATCGAACTCTCGGGTGGTGGTGCAGAATTCGACGAGGATGCCGTTGGGGTCGTCGGTGTAGACGGAGCTGCACCAGCCGTGGTCGATCTCCATCACGTCGTGGCCCTGTTCGAGCCAGCGGTTCTTGATCTCCTCGAGAGCTTCGAGGCTGTCGGCGTCGAAGGCAATGTGGTTGCTCCAGTGCGGCAGGCCCAAACCGTCGGCGATGGCGGGCGACCAGTCTTCGGGAAGCGTGGCGCCGTGGAGGTCCCAGAAGGCGATCATGCCGTCGCCGCCGGTGTCGTAGAAGAAGTGCTTCATCCAGCCCCCGGGCACGCCGGGCAGCTCTCCGACTTCCACCTTGACCAGCTTGAAGCCCATCGCCTGGGTGTAGAAGGCGTGGGTGGCCTTGGCGTCCTTGACCGCTATGGCGACGTGATGGAATCCCATGGGCTGCGCTCCTGATCCGACCGTTTTGCTAGTTTTATCATCGGGAGCGCGCCCTGCCAACCGCATCCAACAAGCCGGAATCCAGCATCGGATGCCAGGCTGGCTACCTTCCTTCTCTCGTGGCAAAACGTGTCGTTCTGCTCCTGCTGCTCATCGGAATCGGTGTCGGCATCTACGCCAGCGGGCTACACGAGCAGATCACGGTCGAGGCGGTCCGCGAGCGCGTGGCCCGTGCCGGCGTCCTGGGCCCCGTGCTGTTCGTCCTGCTCTTCTCGCTGGAAGGCGTGGGCGTACCGGGCTTGATCTTCATGCTCACGGCCATTGTCGTCTGGCCGCCCGGATTCGCGTTTCTCATGAACTGGCTCGGTGCACTCGCGGCCAGCATCGTCGGCTTCGGCTATGCGCGCTACGTGGGCCGCGATTGGGTCGCCGCGCACCTGCCGGACAAGATCCGGCGCTTCGAGGCGGCCGTCATGCAGCGCAGCATTCGCACGGTGATCGTGATCCGGCTGCTCTTCTTCCTGGCGCCGCCCGCCCACTGGGCGCTGGGGCTCTCCCCGGTCTCGTTCCGCGATTTCATGATCGGCTCGGCCGTCGGCTTCGTCCCGGCCATGCTGCTCTTCAGCCTGGTCGGAGCCCCCGTCTTCGAATGGGTGCGACAGGATTCGGACGCGATCTGGGTGGTCGGCAGCGTCGCCATCCTGCTGGGTGCGCTGGGCCTGTGGGCGGCCAGTCGCTACATCGCCCAGCATGGGACCGCCCCGGAACCACCGTCGGATTGAGCTGGCCGGATCCATCCGGCGGCGTTTCCCCGGGTCTACGGTCGACTCGAAGTTCCCGTCCGCTTTGCACTCGTGGAGCGCAGGTAGATCACCAGCTGCTGATCGGGGTCGTCGGTCGTCGCCGTCTCGAAGCGGTGCGGATCGGGGATGAATCGCGATCGACTGAGAGCCGGGATGGTGTTGTGGTGCAGGTCGCGCACCGGCAGCCGCACTGCCTCGAAGTCCCCGTCGCGCAGGAAGGAGCCGAGCTCTCGCAGGCTGTGGGGCCAACCCCGGCGCGGCACGACCACGTCGGGCTCGAGTGCGAGGTCCGCGATCAGATTGTTGAGCGAGAGCCCGATGATGGTGTGGCTGCCGAGGTAGTACATGAAGGCGTACTCTTCGTAGTTGGTGGCGATCACCAGCTTTTCCGTGTCCGCGTAGCTGTCCTGCAGAACCGAAATCACGTGGTCGAGGGGTCCGTGTACGGGGGTCACGATTTCCTGTACCCGCCCACGCACAGCCGCCAGACCCGGGACGCGCAGCAGCAGCGTGA
>Ga0209988_10000384_pt1 | contig 27323 bp, 26 predicted proteins | sample N075metaG_FD_183115 | JGI IMG/M metagenome (GOLD analysis project Ga0209988, IMG submission 183115) | Deep subsurface microbial communities from Kermadec Trench to uncover new lineages of life (NeLLi) - N075 metaG (SPAdes) (version 2) | ecosystem: Environmental > Aquatic > Marine > Ocean trench... | reverse complement strand
ATCCCGGGCAGTAAAGGCTCTTTTCTAGCCAGCGGGCATCACCGTCTTGCGCTGGTAGAGCCACGCTCTACGGATTGCTTCCGGGATCCCAGGGGGGGGCAATGAGAACTCAGGCAAAGGAGACCTATGAAAAGGATTTCAATTCAATTCATGCTTTGGCTCGTCCTGGTGGCGATGGCGTCTTTCCTGGCGGAAGCGCAAACGAGCCATTCAACGGTCAGAGTCTTGCCCGATATCGAGTACGCGAGCGTCGATGACCAACGTCTGTTGCTGGATTTATACCTTCCAGAGAAGGTGGAGGGTGCCCCACTGCTGGTGTGGGTCCACGGTGGAGCCTGGCGGGGTGGTTCGAAGTCGCGGATGCCTTTGGAAGCACTGGTCGAGGAGGGCTGGGTCATTGCCAGCGTCGATTATCGGTTGACGCCCGTGGCCCGCTTTCCAGCTCAGATCCACGACATCAAGGCCGCTTTGCGATTCCTTCGTGCCAAAGCCGCCGATTACGGCTTTGACGCTGAGAGAATTGCCATCGCAGGCAATTCCGCGGGTGGACACCTCGCAGCCTTGGTAGGGACCACCAACGGACACCAGGAGCTCGAGGGTTCGGTCGGTTCACATCTTGAGGAATCTTCGAATGTGCAGGCCACCATCAGTTTATATGGGGCCAGCAATCTGACCACCATTCTGAAGCAATCCACCCCTTTTGGATTGGGAGTGCGCATTCCTGCGTTACAGCTTCTGCTCGGTGGGCAGCCCGAAGACAAAACGGAAATCGCCCGTCTCGCCAGTCCGACCTTTCACGTCGATCCTTCCGACCCTCCACTGTTGTTGATTCATGGGGATCAAGATCCCCAAATGCCGATCAGCCAATCGCACGAACTGGACGGGCTCTATAAGGAACTGGGACTTTCGGTACAGTTCGAAGTCGCTCATGGGGCAGTTCACGGTGGGCCCCAGTTCTATGATGAGATTCGTTTGCCGATCATCAAAGAGTTCTTGAAAACCCACCTGCTTTTGAAAGGAAGCAGGTGATCAAGTAGAGGATCGGCCAAGAATCATGAATCGTTCTTTCAGACCCTGGCTCTTTGTGATACTGGCCGGCAATCTCCTGGCTGCCTCCCACTTTTCTGTGGGCGTGGCGAGTCCCCAAGCTTCTTCTTCTTCTTCGGTGGATTTCAGAAGCCCTTTTGAAACGCTGTCTCAGATCGTTCAGGCGGACTCCATAAGAATCAAAGACGAGTGGGAAGGGTACGGTCCCTACTCACCCATTTCTGCTTTTTGGGATCTCCATCGGTCCCAGGACGGGTTCTCAGGTACCGCTACCTTCCGGGCCCAGCCCCACTACTCCCTCTATTTTTCGCGCCCCGATCTTGAGGGTAAGGTCTTGACGGACAAGGCAGATATTTTTGTCCCTGCAGGGAATATGACTAGCTTCCTGAGCAGACTTTCCCGGGCGCGTCTCTTTAAGGGGGAATACGTCCCCTCCATTCCCAGGATAGCTTCCTACCCGTCCATTAGTATCGAGATCGAGGTGGGTCCTGAGACCATCACTTTCTTCACCCGGTCTCAAGGGAAGGAGCACATACCCTGGGGCGTCACCATCCAAGGGGAGACTTATGTGGTGGTTTCCTCTGATGTGCCGGCCGGGGCCCTGGAGCAGCACCTCGAGCCCCACCTGAAGCGGGGGCTGTTGAAGGAGCTACTCAACACCGTGAAATAGAGCTGGAAAGCGACTACCCTGGCGTCCCGCTTTGCCCAGATGATGCATCGTCCTTTGTTATATCTTGAGCGCTGACCCGGAGAATGATATTTTGCTACCCGACAGGACTCTAAGACCCTTTGATGAATCATTTTGGAAGGCGGTTCACTATGTCCGAAAGTAGAAATCCGTTTCGAAAAATAACTCAGCGATTCCAGGTGATCCTGGCCTCTCTTCTGGCAAGCCTACTCCTTTCGCCCACATTGACGCCTGTTCTTGGTCAGGAAACGGCACCCTTCCAATTAGTGGAAGCAACCATCGAGGATATCCATAATGCCATCAAGACAGACCAGATCACCTGCCAGGCATTAGTCCAGCTGTATATCAATCGAGCAAAGGCCTACAACGGTGTCTGCACCCAGTTGATCACTGGAGATGGAGCTTCTGTTTCTCCTGCTCGAGGCGTGGTTAGCGCGGGTGCACCTCTAGAGTTTCCAACCGAAACCGTTGCGGCATCAAGCTTGTACCCCGATTTTGATGAGTATGTCGGAACGCCCTTGGACTTCGGGAGAATGGAAGCAACGTTATCTGATCCAAGTGTTCAGCAGCAATACGGAATGAGGGTCGGGATCCCCAACGCAGGCCAGCTCAACGCACTGGAAACCCTCAACATCCGCGGTGAGCGCTCCGTTACCTGCAAAGGCGCATTCGATGCCCATCCCTCAACAGGTCCTCTTCCAGCAGGAGCCCCGGAAGTCTGTGAGGACTTTCGACAGCGGCCCGATGCTCTGGAAAGAGCGGCCGAATTGGATGCCCAATATGGAAACGATCCTGACCTGGAGAATCTGCCCCTCTATTGCATTCCCTTCTCCTTCAAGAATTGGTATGACGCCAAGGACATCCGGGGAACAGGTGGGAATGACGTCAACTTCGCCATGGATGTACCACCCACTGACTCCGTCCCTGTGGCTCAGGTGAGGGAGAAAGGGGCGATCGTTTATGCCATCGCCACCGCCAGCAATAATCGTATTTCTCTGTCTCCCACTCCCGCCGGCGTTCCACCAGCAAAGGTCTTTTCCCCTGCCGGACCGATACCCGGGGACCGCAGGCCGACCACCTCGATCAGTACCTGGGGAGGGCAGCCCTGCAATCCCTATGATACAGAGCGCGAGACCAGGGGAACGAGCTCCGGCTCGGGTGTCTCTGTAGGCGCGAATCTGGTGGTGTGCTCCATCTGCGAACAGACCTTTGCTTCCTGTCAAGGTCCTGCGGCCAGGAATAACATCGTGAACTTCCTGACCACCAAAGGGGTGAATTCCGACGGTGGCATTCTTGCCCGCAAGATGGATGACCGGGCGGGCATCCATTGTCGCACGGTCCAGGACACAGTCCGGGTTCTGGATGCCATAAAAGGGTACACATCAAGGGAATATTTCACCGCCATTCCCAAAAGTCTGATCCCGGAAGAACCCTATACCAGCTTTGTGATTGATGAAGACGACCTTGAAGGCCAGGCTAAGCCTCTTGAGGGAATGCGTATCGGGATTGTGCGTGAGTACATGATCAAACATAGTCGAAATGATGTCGCCATAAGCGATCAAATCGACCAGGAGATCAAGACCATTTTGCGCGATAGGCTGGGAGCAGAGCTGGTTGAGTCCGTCGATCCACTCTATCCTGATGATCCCGATGTCCCCAATATGAAATATACCTTCCAGGACGCTTTCGCCGAGATTCTGCCCATGAATGTGCCCGAGTATTTCTCCAGAACAACGAGCTCGGGAGATCTGGAATTTGCAGTACCCGGCTTTGATGTGACGACCAAGGATTATCTGGTCCAATTGGCGATGGGCCAGGCGCCCTTATCGGACAGTGTCAATCTACGCCGCATCACCACGGGCTTTGACAATACCGGGCGAGGGCACTTCAATACGGCCAAATATCTGGCGGAAAGAGGCGATGCCAGGGTATTTGATTGGGCGAGTTGGGTCGCTAACGAGAAACCGGTTTCTGACAGTGATCGAAGGAGCGCCGAGAATGCGGTCGATGTACAAGACCTTCGCCCAACCAGAGGCCTCGATATGTTTAAGATGCAGACCGTGGTGAGGCTTGTGATTCAAAAGGTGATGTATGAAAACGACATCGACGCCTTCGTGAATCCGGAAAATACCCTCCCCCATCGAAAGATTGGCGGCGCCAGCGAACCGACCGCCAATGATCGAAGTGCAGTGAGTTGCTGCGGACGCTTCACCGCCTTTATTGGAATGCCTCAGATCATCGTTCCTGCCGGCTATAATCAGATCGTCTACGAGCCCGGGTTTGCACTCAGCGCAGACAGGACGAGATACAACTACGTCAGTGGCACCCAACGCTCGTTGCTCCCTCGTCCCATGTCCATCAGCATGATGTTGTGGTCGGGTCCGGGTGAGGAACCGGTGCTGATCAAGATCGCTTCAGCCTATGAAGCAGCAACGAAACACCGAGTTCCACCGCCTGACTTTGGACCACTTCCAGAAGAGCAATAACCTTAGATCGGATTCTGCATCGTCCGGGTTAGGGTTCGAAGCGGTCTACTCTAGTTCCCCGACCTTCACCATGATGTGGGCGTAGGGGGTGTCCTTCCACATGACGTAGACGGGGTCCTTCGGATCGGTAGAAAGTCCCTCGAGCGCCGCGGGATCAGGCACCAGGATCATCACATGCGGCCCTTCCTTGACCCATTGGTTGTCGTCCGTCGGCTCGGTAGCGAAGGGATCAATATTACTGACGCCAAGGGCCTCTCCCTCGCCGGCCATCATGTAGGACAGGCTGAACTCCGTAACCTCTATGGGTGCCTTGGTCATGACGGCTCCGATGAGTTCGTCCCACTGAGACTGGTTGCACATGGGTCCGATGGCCCCCGAACCCGGGTAGCAGGTCCAGCTGTTGGACCCCTGCCTCAGCACTCTGCCATCTGAGGTTTTAATGGTGGCGTTCTTGGTCACCGACTCTGGGGCAGCGCTCTCCGCTTCGGCGATGAGTTCCACGTCGCTCGCCTGGGTTTGAGCGCAGCCCGTCACAGGCAGGCAGAGTAAGAGTACTGGGATGAGTGTTTTTTAAAAGTCCATGGATGTTTCCCTCCTTAGAGTTTGTTAATGAAGTGACCCTAGCCTACGCCGTGGGGTAATTTTGTCAAGGGTTTGCAGGGTCCATTCTCAAGCAGTCGGTTGTCAGACAAACCGGCTAGATTGGACGAGGTAGCTCCAGGAGTTGCAGCCTTTATTTTTGGGGAGTTGGCGAAAGAGGATGTTCCATAAGACCCTTATCTTCGTGTTGTTTGGGTCAGGCATGGTCCTGGCTCAGTTCAGGACCACTAGCCTCTCGGGAACGATTGCCAGACCTTTACCCAGACTGAAGTTCACCTCAAATCAGGGATTTCATTGCCTTTAATCCCTCGGGCACCTATCATTTAGAAATTCCCTCTTTTAAGGAGGTCCTCAATGAAGAACTTAGCACCCTTGTTTCCGCGTCTCATCCTGGGCTTCGGCTTTGTCTATCACGGCTTTCCAAAGCTTTTTTTGCCCGCGGAGCGTGAAGCTTTCGTAGGCATGTTACGAACGATCGAAGTCCCCCAACCCGGTCTCATGGCGTGGGCTGTGGGGGCACTCGAGTTTGTGGGTGGTTTGGCCCTCATAGCGGGTGCCTTTGTGGTGATCTTCGGGAGCCTACTGACCATCAACATGCTGGTGGCTCTGTTCACCGTCCATCTCCCTCAAGGATTTAACTTCATGCACATGACCGGTATGACGGAAACAGGTCCGACCTTCGGAATGCCTGGCTACGAAGTGCCTCTGTTGTATGTCGCAGGGCTCCTGGTGCTCGTCTTCGGTGGAGCCGGGGTGTTATCGGTGGACCGCAGGCGGTCCCGTCGCTAGCTGGAGGTTTTCGATGACGATGAAATTAAACCCGCAAACACTTTGGATTGTGGCACTTACTTTCTCACTCATTGGCGCCAATGCCCTGTGGGGAGAAACTTCGCCGCCCATTTCCTCTTCCGGCACAGACTTCATGGCTCCCAAAAGAGACGTCCATGGGAAATCCATCGGGCAGGAGGATGTCCTGATTGAGGAAGTTGCCTTTACCGACTCCGGCGGCCGCCGGTATCGGCGGCTGGATGTGGGGATCAGTGGAACCCTCGAAGGCTGGGTGGTCAAAGAGGGCCCAAGAGGCAACCACTTCACTGCTCACCCTGAGTTTGCCTTGACCCAATCGGGGAATGATTATCGACGTTTCCATGGAATACTAAGATACGAGGCTTCCAAGGGTACGGCCGTGACCCTGGTGTACCCGGAAGCCGGGACTCTCTGGAATCAAAAGCTGTTTGTCACCGTCCATGGTCGAAGTGGATCTTTTTTTGGAGGAACACTCAAAGCCTGGAACAAAAACCTCGATCCGGCGGACCCTCTGGGGGATCTCACTGGCTATGAAAGGGTGATGCTGGATAAAGGCTATGCCGTTGCCAAGACCCGAAGAAATGCCGGCGCTGCCAGTGGGGATCCGGGTTCGGGTCCGGGAGACTACGCGGTCGTTTTGGATGATGGGGAGATTGTGCAAGGACGAAATCTCAACATCCATACCGGCTTGCTCCTGGACATGGTTCGATTGTCGGAGAATCTTCTGAAGGACCGTTTAGGAGAAAAACCCTTGCGCACCTACTGGTTCGGCCATTCTGCCGGTGCCATGAATGCACGGGTGATCAACTATGTGTCGGGTCTGAACCTGGATGAGAACGGAGAAACCATTATTGATGGATTCATCAACAGTGACTCCGGGGGCGGAAGATATCTCCCTGTTTTAATGGAGGAGGGTCAAGATACGCTTTTGCTCACCGATGGGGCTCGCCGGCAATTCGTCAAGACCCTTGAAACTGCCCACCAGCTCTACACGGCCCGACATGATATGCCCACTCTTCCGCCATGGATGTCTCGCGGTTATCTGCTCAACAAAAGACTGACGGCCAAGATCCTCAGAGACAAAGGTCTGGGGAACAAGATGCGGATCTATGAGGTGCAGGGAGTGAGCCACATGGCTGGAGGGCATCGCTCGGGAGAAGGAGACACGGTCCTTCTGGATTTGTCGGGACTCATGGACGGCTTGATTGATCTTCTGGACAACTGGGTGGAAAAGGACATCGCTCCTCCTCCCAGCAAATCCGGCTGGTTGGAATTGGGCGACGTGGATGGTGACGGGGTGAACGAAAATGAAGCCATTGCTCTACCCGAAGTGGCCTGTCCGCTCGGCCTTTATTATCCCTATCCCCCGAGCCGGGGAGACAGTGGTGGAGGATATACAGGTTTTGTCGCCTTTGACGGCCGGGGTCTTGAACCCCTGGATGGGCAGGGGGCTTTTGTGGATATGAATTTGAACCGATACCTTGACCAAAGGGAAAGTGTGGATGAAGCCTGGCATCGACTGGGACTGTTAAAACACGGGGAAGTCTTCAGCCGCAGCAAATATCAAGCCTGTGTCGAGGCTACCGTTGCCCGCTTAAGGAAAGAGAAGCTGATTACCGAGCGGGTCGCTCAAAGGTATATCCAACAGGCCTCAAAAGCCGATTTCCCAGGGCAGTGACCCTGAGGTGCCTCCCACATTCCTGAGGCCTACGCAAGCAACCCTCCTACGGGCGACGCTGGCGGGGAACAAAGGACTTGATTCCCACGGTCCAGGAGAGGGGAACCGACACCGGATTGTAGCAAAGCTTCTCGTCGCAGGCCTGATACTCGAGCGAGCCCGTGAATGTCAGCGTTCCCATTTCTTCAAATTCCTCCCGCTCCTCCCGGAGGGTTTCGGTTACCACTTCCTGCAACAAGGTGAACGGTTTCTGATAAACAGGCACCCGCTCATCGAGCGGTTCGAAGTAATAGATTTCGGAAGCAGGGTGCTGCATGGGGAGGAGGCGAACGAAGCGTTGCGGCTCGATTGAAAGGGTGATCACACGATAGCTTCCAGCACCCGGGGCGTAGACGTGCATGTTGGGCTGAGGTGTGATTTCAACGACCAAAGAGAAGAGCTCACCTCGAGCGATCACCGAATCACTGGGATAGGTCTTGATCTGGATATGGCTTGTCGAGATCTCGGTTCCCTGAACGGAAGAGCCTCCTGCGCCCACCTTTATCAGGATGTTGGCGGCCGTGTTGCGTTCCTGATAGAAGTCCTCGAAGAACCGGTCCGTGACCACGCCCTCGGAGTCAAGCATGAATGTGCCGGGATAGGCGATCCCCACGAACCGCTCATTCGGGCTGGTCACCGACACATACACCGGGAAGTCGGCCAGGACCTCCGGGTCGTCCCCATTGGGACCGAGGGCTTCTGCGCTAACCGTGTTTAAAATGCCATACCGTTTGATGGTTGCCGAGCCGACGTCCGAGAGCATGGTGAAGGTGATCCCCTGCTCCTGGGCGAATTTGGCCAGCTGCTCCGGGGAGTCGTAGCTGATGCTTGCCAGTTCCAGTCCCTGCTCGCGAATTTCATCGATCCTGCCCTGCAGCTCGACCAGCTGCGTCCTACAGTAGGGTCACCAATCCGCCGATCTCACGAAGACGAGCATGGCCCCTTTGGGGCCCATGATCGACTGCAGTGTCCGGGTCTCGCCATTCTGATCCTGCAGGCTGAAGTCGGGTACTCGCTCCCCCACCTGAGGCCCCAGCTTGGAGACATCGATCTTCGTTCGCGTGGGCGTCTGGGCCCGGGCCGCCCAGGTCGTCATCCCCATGAGAAACATCGCCAACACAATGACCATCAGTCTTCTGGACATTCGTACCTCCTTGATGAATTCAGGATGCTCGCTTCCTTTCCAGGAAACCACCTCATTCTAAATGTTCCCGAGTAGGATCTCAATGGTGAATGTCCGGATGAGGGTTGAGCGATCGGAAAATGAACATTTTCTTCCCAAGTCGATCAGTCCCTCCAGGAAGCCGCTGGCCGTTGATGTGGAAGGTAACGGCATCATTGAAAGTCACCCTGAGGGAATGAACCGCTTGGTAGCAGCGCCGTCTCAGGGCATTCGAGCACTTTTCGACGCTTGTGAAGTTTGTGGGGCTGTTTTCGACAGTTGTGAGTGTTTTTCGACCGATAATGGTGTACAATGGTTTTCGACTGGATCCCATTAATTTGGGTGTTTTTCGACTCAAGCAACAAGGTTTTCGACCGATGCGCCTCGAATTTGAAACACCGATCAGTTTCCAAAGCAACCTTTCTCCGGAAGGTGTGCAGCTCGCTGGTTGGGCGGCGCTTGTTCATGCCCTCAACCTGGCCACGCCAGTCAGACAGCCAAGCTGTGTTTCCGAGAAGCATATTCGTGGCAGCCAGCGCGAGGAAGGGTGCTGGCGTATCTTCGACAAACGATACCAGCCAGGCGATCAGTTTGCCGATCATCTGACCTTTGCCCTGCGTCATGAAAATATTGATCTGCTGATATTGAAGCGCGCCTTGGGCGCAGTGCCCAAAGCTGTCCTGGAAGGCTACGTCCGGTCCGCGCCGACCGGTGTGTCGGCACGGCGTGCCTGGTTCTTCTATGAGACCCTGACCGGTCAGACTCTGGATGTTGAAGACGCTCCTATCGTTGCAGCGGTCAATGCGCTGGATCCAAAGGCATATTTCACCGGAAAAACACGTCTCTCCAAGCGTCATCGCGTAAGAGACAATTTGCTCGGAACCGGTGACTATTGCCCTGTCATACGCAGAACAACGACACTGGAAGAATTCGCGGCACTTAGGCTCGCGGAGAGAGCCGCGGAAACCATTGGACAGACCGGCGGCCACCTTCTTGCGCGCGCTGCCAGCTTCATACTGCTCGCCGACAGTCGCGCAAGTTTTGAGATCGAAGGTGAACGCGCGCCGCGCAATCGGCTGGAGCGCTGGGGGCGCGCAGTCCTCCAGGCAGGTAAGAACAACCTCAGGCTTGAGGAAATCGTTCGTCTTCACAGTGTGTTGATCGAAGATACGCGGTTTGTCCGTGCTGGCTTGCGCCCTGATGGCATATTCCTTGGTGAACGTGATCAAAATGGTGATCCCTTACCAGAGTTTATCGGCGCCCGTCCGCAGGACCTTGATGGTTTACTCTCAGGCATGTTGGCGGCTAATGGTCGCATGCGCGATGAAGGGCTCGACCCCGTCATGCAGGCTGCTGCGACGGCGTTTGGCTTCGTCTACATCCATCCGTTTCAGGATGGGAATGGCCGTCTGCATCGCTGTCTGATCCATCACGTTCTTGCCGAGCGTAAATACACGCCACCGGGCATGGTTTTTCCCGTGTCTTCCGTGATGCTTGATCGGATCGACGACTATCGCAAGGCGTTACAGGCTCATTCCGGGCCGTTGTTGGACTTCATTGAATGGCGTCCCACGTCCGATCGGAACGTCGAAGTCCTCAACGATACTGCGGACCTGTACCGCTATTTTGACTGCACGGGAGTGGCGGAGTTTCTCTATTCCTGCGTGCGCCGTACGATTGAACAAGACCTGCCCAGAGAAATCGATTATCTGTGCCGCTATGATGAGGCGATGAGAAAGGTCATGGACACCGTAGAGATGCCAGACCGTTTAGCGCAGAATCTCATCATGTTTATCCGCCAGAACAGCGGAACATTGGCCAGGAGGCGACGCAAGAATGAATTCTTTGCTCTGACGGACGAAGAAGTTCAACTACTTGAAGGAATCGTTCAGGAAGCGTTCGAAGGATTCGAGGGCATCGAGTCCCATGGCTAGTGTCTCGTCCCATGAATACCAGAGGTCCTCTTTTATGATATTCAGGAGTGTGTTTCAACCTTCTTGATAGAGGCTGCTTCCCGACCTTCCCTGGATTGGAAAGCTCCCCATGCCAACAGAAGATTAAAGAAGATCATCATGGGGACCACGATGCCGGGTGCCAGCACCATCGGGAACTCAAAGATAAAGACAAATCCAGGTTCGTTCATCCAGTAGTTCATCAGGGGAAAGGTGGGCAAAAGGATAAGGGAGGCTCCGATCAGACTCCAGATCAGCAGAAAGCCCTGGCTAACGGCTTTGCGGAGGAGCAACCACCCCACCAGGATGGCGGAGACTCCAAACAAGAAATCGGGTATGCCGATCCAGAGGACATAACTGGAGATGATCTGCCCTTGTATGCCCTTGATTATTCCCCCCAGTGCCCCAATGCGGAGAGCTTGAAAAAAGACCAGCCAATGTTGCGGAGTGCTGGATGCGATACGGTGCAGGGCACGCCGCAGATTTCTGGACAGGATAAAGTTGATGAAAAGAATCGTGAGCGGAATACCGGATTGCCACAATAGGGGGATCCGATCCATAAGCGTGACGTGGATCCCACCGATCCCCAGTGCTATGAGAATGACCGTCCAGACTGCAAGTAACAGAACCAGGAAATAAACACTGCGCGCTTCCGCCCCGTTTATCGATTGGTCCTTCCTGGCTTTAGCCGTGATGAATACCCCGAAGGCAAGGGTGAGGAGTGCCAATAAGGGTACCAGAGATAATCTCATGGGGATCTCCTTTTCCCGGCCATGGTATTACCGTCGTCAGTAGTCTGTATAGGATACTGGCGTCCATTTAGGAGGACAATGGATTTTGATTGCCTTTCCTCCCCTACACTCTTAGCATTGTTCGGAAAGGGAGAAGAGAATGAAATCGCAAACGATAACCGGTTTTCTTTTCAGCCTGTTCTGCTTGCCCACCCTGCTCCTGGCCGCCTCCACGGGAATGGAAGAGATGGTCGGGGAGATCGATATACCGTATCAGAGATTCGTGCTCGACAATGGACTGACTCTCATTGTTCACGAGGATCACAAGGTGCCCATCGTGGCCGTCAATGTCTGGTATCACGTCGGCTCCAAGAACGAGAGTCCGGGCAGAAGCGGCTTTGCCCACTTGTTTGAACATCTCATGTTCAACGGAAGTGAACACTTCGACCATGATTACTTTGAGGCCTTGGAACGGGTGGGAGCCACCGACCTGAACGGAACCACCAGCAATGACCGCACCAATTATTTCCAGAATGTTCCGACCTCGGCGCTGGATCTGGTCCTGTGGATGGAATCGGATCGCATGGGACATATGCTGGGGGCCATCACCGAGGAGAAGCTGGAGGAGCAAAGGGGGGTGGTTCAAAACGAAAAACGTCAGGGTGAGAACCGGCCCTACGGCTTGGCCCGCCAATTGATTGCCAAAAACACCTATCCTTCTGGCCATCCTTATTCGTGGACCGTGATTGGTTCCATGGAGGATCTCAATTTAGCCCGAATGGAAGATGTCCATGAGTGGTTCCGAAGCTACTACGGTGCCGCCAATGCGGTGATCGCGATTGCCGGGGACATTGACGTGCAAACCGTCCATCAAAAGGTCCAAGAGTACTTTGGGAATATCCCTTCCGGTCCGCCGGTGGCCCGCCAAAAGGTCTGGGTGGCCAAGATGACCGGGAGTAGACGCCAAATCATGCAGGATCATGTTCCCCAGGCTCGTATTTACAAGGTCTGGAACGTTCCCGAGTGGGGTACGGCTGATGCCGATTATTTGCGCTTGGCCGGAAATGTTCTGGCTTCGGGGAAAACTTCACGACTCTACAAGCGGTTGGTTTACGACGACCAGATTGCCACGCAGGTGTCCGTCTCCGTGAATCCCCGGGAGATTGGCAGCCAGTTCCGGATCCAGGCCACGGCCCGCCGCGGGGAAGAGCTGGCCAGGCTGGAGACGGCTATGGACGAAGAGTTGAAGAGATTTTTCCAAGAGGGAGCAACCGAGAGGGAGCTATCGAGAGTCAAGAACCAGTTTGTGTCCCGCTTCATCCGAGGCATCGAGCGGGTAGGAGGCTTTGGCGGAAAGTCAGATATTTTAGCCAGAAATGAGGTCTATGGCGGCCGTCCCGATTACTACAAGACGACCTTGCAACGGGTCCTCAGTGCTCAACCCGATGATTTGACCCGGGCAGCTCAACAGTGGCTTTCTGATGGGGTCTACATACTTGAGGTTCATCCCTTCCCCGATTTCAAAACAACGGGAAGAGATGTGGACCGCTCCCAGCTTCCTGAGCCCGGAAGTCCTCCCCGAATCGACTTTCCCGAGATGAGCAGAACCACGCTTCCCAATGGGCTCAAGGTCCTTCTGTCCCGACGCAGTTCCGTTCCATTACTCCACCTGAACCTATTGGTGGATGCGGGTTATGCTTCCGATCAGCAGGCAGTCCCGGGTGTGGCCAGCCTGGCTATGGACATGCTGGATGAGGGAACCTCAACGCGTTCTGCACTGGAGATCAGCGAAGAAATGGACCATTTGGGTGCACGCCTGAGAACCGACTCCGATCTGGATCTTTCCTCAGTCTCTCTTTCCGTACTCAAGTCCAATCTGGACTCCGCACTCGAGATCTATGCCGACGTGATTCTCAATCCAGCCTTTTCGGAGCAGGAATTCCAGCGACTTCAAAGGCAGCGGTTGGCCCAGATCCAGCGTGAGAAGAACAATCCGAGGGACATGGTCCTTCGGGTCTTCCCGCCTTTGCTCTATGGAAGGGATCACCCTTACGGCAATTCCTTTACCGGTTCCGGGACAGAAGAAACGGTGGCCGGCCTGACCCGGGACGACCTGATCCGTTTCTACAAGACCTGGTTTAAACCCAACAACGCCACCCTGGTGGTTGTTGGCGATACTACCCTGCCGGAGATCGTTTCCGCGCTTTCGAAGCATTTTCAGGGTTGGGAAGCCGGGCCTGTCCCGGCCAAGAATATTCCTCGCGTGGAGCAGCGTTCCCAATCTGCCGTCTACCTGGTGCACAGACCGGGTGCTGTGCAATCGATGATCTCTGCCATCCAGGTTGCCCCTCCGGCCAACGATCCGGATGAAATCGCCATTGAAACGATGAACCATATTCTTGGGGGTACCTTTACTTCACGTATCAATATGAACCTGCGCGAAGACAAGGGCTGGTCCTATGGTGCTCGAACAAGCCTTCTTGACGCCCGTGGGCAGAGGCCTTTCATGGTTCGTGCGCCGGTTCAGACCGACCGAACTGCAGAGTCGATGGTGGAGATTGTGAAGGAGCTGCGGGGGATTATTGGTGAGCGACCTCCTACAGAAGAGGAGTTCGTAAAAATCCGGGAAAACCGTATCCTCAGGCTTCCTGGCTCCTGGGAAACTGTTTCCGAGGTGGCCGATTCCATTGAAGACCTGATTCGTTTCGGTCTTCCTGATGATTACTACGAGACCTATCCTCGTAAACTACGAAATCTCAGGCTGGCAGAAGTTTCGCTGGCTGCACGCCGTCTGATCAGCGTGGATCAGCTGCTTTGGATAGTGGTCGGAGACCTTTCCAGGATCGAAAAAGGAATTCGTGAATTGAACTTGGGCGAGATCCATCACATTGATGCGGATGGCAACCCTGTGCAGTAATGTTGTTGTGCAGTCGTGCGGTTGTGCGGTCGTGCTGTCGTGGCGGATCGGTTACGTCAGGAATGTGGGAGGCACCTCAGGTGCCGAATCCGGTTCAGTCAGAGCCGTGGGCTTCGGGCACGCCCGTTCAGCCCACGGGCCAGAACGGGTCGGGAAAGTCCAGTTCTTGATTCCATTGCTTTCCAACCCCCTGAAGATCTAGGGTTTCCCCTTGCACAAAGGCCCGATAGTCTGGCCCGGATTATGCGTAAATTCTCTACTGCAGCGCCGAAATCATCCGGCGGGCGTTGCGCACCGCCTGCGTTGCGCTCGGTCAGCCTCCTCAACGTACTGCAGAGAGTACGTTTGCGGGGTCCTCCCGTCGCGCGTGGCGCAACGCACTCAGGTCGGCGCTTTCTTCGCTTCGTGACAAGAACCTATGTATAATCCGGGCTGGAGTATGCGGACCGTGAAACTTGTAATCTTATTGGTGGGAGCTCTTGTCGTCGTCCTGGCAGTCGTTCTAGGTAACGTGAACGAGCGCAATGATTGGCTTGGGGCCGGACTTCTTCTTTTCTCTTTGACCTCATCCACGTATTTTCTTGCCTGGCCAGTGTCCAGAGACGACGAGGGAAACTGGCGATTCAATTCGAAGTTTGTCTGGCTTTCGATTTATCTGATCGTGGCGGTCATTTGTGCAACATGGTTGGTGCTCCTGAAAACATGAGTGGCCTCAACAAAACGATGGTTGAGAAAATACTCAAAGGGATTGCGGTTGGTTTTGCCCTGTTGATGGTGACCATCCTTGTTCTTTACCTCAACCGCAGTGATCCTTTTGGCACTATTCCAGGAAAACGGCTCAAGGGAGAAGAAGTCACCGAGTTGATTGATGACTGGACTTTCGCCAACCAATACCGCAGGGTGAACGTTGAGGTGCGTCCCTCTGATCCTTATTCTGTCAATGCCGGATATTTTGTTGACGACGGGAACCTCTATATCTCCTCTTCAAAAAGCCGTTGGGCCCAGTTTCTGGTTCAGGATCCGAATATGAGGATCAGGGTCGGGGACAAACTCTACCGGGGACGGGCCACAAAGATGGAAGGTGCACATTTGGAGCAAGCTCGTAAGGCTTATTCCGATAAGTATCCCAACAGGACACCGGAACAGATAGCCGAGCGCTGGTTTTTCCGAATTACATCGCGCTGACCGTCATCATCTCTGCACCATCCACGGCATCACCTGGCATCAAGGACTTCCGAGGTCCTTTTATCCCCAGAGATGCTCCAGTAAACAGTTGATTCAAGGTTGAAGGTATGGTACGTCTTGATCATTCATTTGAGAGAGGCCAAACCAACTCATACCCCAGATTAGTGAAAGGGAGGTGTTCCTATGTTTCAACGAGCTTTTTTCATAGTCCTCTTTGGTCTGTCCTTTAACCTGCAGCTTCTTCATTCTCAGTCGGAAACGCAACCTGCCGAAATCGTCCTTCATAACGGTGTCATCCTGACCATGGACGATAACCTGACAACGGCCCAGGCTGTTGCCGTCAGCCAAGGTAAGATTCAGGCCGTAGGGGAGAGCACCCGGATCTTGAAGCTGGCAGGACCCGATACCTTGAGTATTGATCTGAAGGGCAAAACCGTCATTCCCGGTCTCATCGACACCCACTCCCATGTCCAGAGCTATGCAGAAAGGACCTATGGTCGGGCACTCACGGCTGAACAGACTCGAGTCTATCCCATCAACTTTCGAACCGTTAAGACCAAGGAGGATGTGTTGAACCAGATTCGCCAGACTCTCAGGGCGATCCAGGCCCCGCCGGGTGAATGGGTGCACTTCTCCTCCCGCGGCCTGTCGGAAATTGACCAGGTGAAGATCCTATTTGATCAGCTGAATCGATGGGAACTGGATAAGGCTGCCCCTGAAAATCCCATCGCTATGTCCATGGGCATCCCTATAGAAAATGGCTATCTGATCAACGGCAGGGCAATGGATATCCTGTGGGACAAGCACAAGGATTTCATCGAGCACTACGGGCGTTTCTGGGTGAATGCAGCGGGCGAGCCTGACGGGCATCTGGAGCCTCCCGCCAGCAGGCTGGTGATGATTGAGTTCCGGCCCAGACCCTCTGCCAGGGACCTGGCCTCCATCTACGAAAAGACCCTGGAGGAATGGAGCGCCATGGGAGTGACCACGGTTGCAACCAAGCTCCATTCGGAAGCCGTGGAGGCCTATCAGTTGCTGGAATCCCAGGGCCAGCTGAAAGTTAGAATCGCCTATGGCGCTGACTGGCTTTTCGGTGTACCGGGGCTTGATGAAGCCCTTCCAGCCCACCCTCTGGAACTGGGTACCGACAAGGTGTGGCTGGTCTCGGCGACTGCCGTAGGCATGGACGGAAGCGGTGCCCGACAGTGCACGGCTCTTGAGAGAAACAACCAGGCCGCCGGAGATGAAGGCACCATGGGCCTCGCTCTTTTAGGCGCCTGGTATCCTCAGGGACAGTGCCACCTGGACATCGAGTATCGGGGGGGCAGCAGGGGTGGTCCCATCCGCGGGAACTACTATAAAGACTGGCTCTTCCAATTGGCCGAAAATGGGCATCGAATCGCCACCACGCATATGGCCGGGGACCGGACCCAGGAACTTTTCCTTGACATCCTGGAACAGGTCGACCGGCAAATGCCGGGCTCTGTCGAAGGCTGGGCCCTGGATCACTGCACCCTGGTGAACCCTGAAGATATTGGCCGAGCTGCCCGCCTGGGTGTGGTGTGGAGCTGCGCTCCCAAATATATCGACAGCTATTCGACCATTGCCAGGGCCTATGGTGAGGAAGTGGCCAGACAGTATGTGGTTCCCGTGAAAAGCATGATCGATGCGGGAATACACGTGGCCTTTGAGATGGATCGGGATTCGTACATCTGGGGAGATCTGGAACTTCTCATCACCCGGAAGGTGGAGGGGAAGGTTCTGGGAGCTCATGAACGGATTGATCGCACCACAGCCCTGAAGATGATCACCCGATGGTCCGCTGAATACGTGCTCAAGGAAGAGGAGTTGGGCTCGGTCGAGCCTGGCAAGTGGGCGGATCTGGTCGTGCTGGACAGAAACTACATGACCATCCCTGAGGAAGAGATTTCCGAGATTCAGGCTTTGATGACACTGCTGGGAGGAACAGCCGTTTACCTTGATGCTGGCTTTGCTGCCGAATTACAGCTGAAGCCCGAAACAGCCGTCGTGGCCACCTACCAGAGCCTGCGGGAGCGCCATACCCGTTTCTGATTTCTAGAGGAGAGGTATGAAATCTTCTGAATTGAAATCTCAGTATTGGCTTTTCCTGCTTATCCTTCTGACTGTAATCACTCAGTTCAACTGCACGCCACAAACTCCGGCTGCGAAAGGTCGGCAAGTCCTTGAAGAGGCGGCACTAGCCATGGGCGGACTTGAAGCACTGGGGGCGATTGATAACATTACCCGTATCGGGACACGCCAGATATCCTCATTTGGCCATGGCAGGCGTACTTCGGAGGCCTTATATGTGCAGCCGGCTCGTCCCTACAATCACACCGTCGATTTCACGGTTCCTCGAGAACTCGTTTTGAGTGATACAGGCGCCGTTGCTCAGATGGTGGACTCGGTCAAAGGGGGTTACCGAAACGCAGGCAGGGGGGCGTTTTCACCTATGGAAGCTGCTCGACTGGTGAGATATCGCACCGAATGGGAGAAGGATATGGCCAAGTTTCTGGTTACTGCTCTAGGAGAGGAGAGCAGTTTCGATGGGGTGAGTGACAGCGTTCTGGAGGGACGACCCCATCAAGTGGTCAGCGTAGGTATTGGCAACGTCCTCTACAAGGTTTACGTCGAGGACTTTCGTCACCTGGTCTCGAAGCTGGAGTTCACGGAGCATCACTATCGGTTTGGGGATTTGGCCAAAGAGCTGATCTTTTCAGACTATCGAGAGGTAGACAGCGTCAAGCTTCCTTTCTCGGAGGAGCGTAGGCAAATGGGCCTGACGACTCAGGTGCTGGAATGGTCTGAGGTAACGATCAACAATGAACTCCAGGAGGATCTTTTCCAGATTCCCGAGGAAATTCAGGAAAGAGTCTCCTTCCTAACTCAATCGGACACCATGCCTGTGGAACCCACCGAACTTGCCGAGGGAGTGTACTTCGGAGAAGGCAAGGGGATGAACACCATGTGGGTAGATTTTGAGGAGTTTATTCTGGTCGTGGAGGGACCCAACGACGAGGTACAGTCCTTGGAAACCATGCGCCAAATCCGAGAAACTGTCGGAGAGAAGCCCATCCGATATCTGGTGACCACCCACCATCACGAAGATCACAACGGGGGAATCCGCACCTATGCTGCCAATGGGGTAACCATTGTCACTCAGGCCATGAACGAAACCTGGATCTGGGAAATGTTGAATTATCCGTTCACCCTGAAACCGGATCGACTCGCCGAGTCCGGGGTGGAGCCTAAAGTCGAGCTGGTCGAGGACCGCAGGACCATTAAAGACGGAAGCCGCACCGTGGAACTTCTGCACGTTCCCTCCACTCACGCAGAAAGTTTTTTAGTCGTTTACCTTCCCCGGGAGCGACTGATCTTTGAAAGCGACCTGTTCAGTATTCTTCAAGGTCAGACAGGGCCGCCGAGAGTTGGACCCGATGCAAAGATTCTCTATGATGTTGTGACCCAGGAAGGTTGGAGAGTGAATCAGATTGTTCCTGGACATGGCCGTCTGGTGGGTTGGGATGAATTTGTGACTGCACTTAACGCAAGCAAGACCCAGACAGAATGAAAATAGGAGCTCTCCATTCACTCCAGCCAACTCCAGCCGAGATAAGCGGTGATTGGGATTTCCTTTTACCCGAGCACATGGAGAAACGATGATTAAGAAAGTACTCAAGTGGGTAGCGGCTGGTTTGGCCATCTCGGTGGCGACCCTCCTCTTTTTCTACCTCAACCGCAGTGATCCTTGGGCTATTATTCCGGGCAAACAGCTCACTGGAGAGGAAGTCGCCGGGCCGATTGATGACTGGAGCTTCGTGCTGCAGTATCGCACGGTCACCAATGAGGTGCGGCCCTCGAATCCCTATTCGGTCAATACCGGATACATTTTTCATGATGGGGTCGTTTATGTGATGTCCGGAAAAGGAGGGGAAAGCCGTTGGGCCCAGTTTCTGCTCCAGGATCCGAACATGAGGATTAGAGTGGGGGACAAACTCTACAGGGTACGCGCCACACGGGTGGAAGATCCGGAGCTGGTGAGTGAGTTTCATAGAATTAGGAATGCCAGGAATCCAGATCCAGAGGACAGAACACCAGAAGATCTGGCTCGGGAGGCTCGGGCCTGGTTTTTTCGGATTGACTCGCGCTGATTGCCTGGGTTGAGGCTTTTTTTACCCAATTCGGCCCTTTTAGGGAAGCTGTTTCAATGTCTGACGACACCTTGCAAGGACGCTTCATCTGGTACGAACTCCTGACTTCAGATCCCGACGCAGCCACCGGCTTTTACACCGAACTGATCGGTTGGGGCACGGCGGAATGGGGGGAAGGGGAGAACCCTTATGTGATGTGGACCACGGATGGAACCCCTGAAACAGCTATGGGTGGCGTCATCCCTTTGCCCGAAGAGGCCAGGAAGGCGGGTGCTTCGCCTCACTGGTTACCTTATGTGGGAGCTTCAGACATCGAGGCGACGGTCTCCGAGGCCCAGAAGCTGGGAGGAAAGGTGATGGTACCCCTCACCGAGATTCCCACGGTGGGACGGTTCGCCGTTCTATCGGATCCGCAGGGAGCTGTCTTTGCAGTCTTTGCACCCGCTGAACAGGCACCCGGACATGAAGGTCCTGCTCTGCTTGGGGAGTTCTCCTGGCATGAATTGGCAACCACCGATCACGCGGCCGCGATTGAATTTTACCAGGCACTGTTTGGTTGGAAAAAGACCGAGAGCATGGACATGGGCCCCATGGGGATTTATCAGATGTATGGGCGAAAGGACCTGACTCTGGGTGGAATGTTCAACAAGTCCGAAGACGTGCCAGGGACACCCGCATGGCTTCTCTATATCAAGGTCGAAGATGTGGATCAGGCCGTGGAGAGAGTTGAGGAGCTGGGAGGAAAAGTCCTGAACGGTCCCATGGAGGTGCCTGGTGGAGGCCGTATCGCTCAGTGTTTGGATCCGCAGGGAGCTGCTTTCGCCATTCATTCATCGAGCGCGCGGGCTACCTGAACGCAGACCGCTGACGGCTGTCAGCCGTCAGCGGAAATTCAAAATTCCAAATCCTAAACCCTAAACAAATTCCAAATCCTAAATTTCAAGTTCAAAACCTCTGAGAATGTGGATTCACGGACTGTTCTATAATGCGTTTGTTTAGGATTTGGAACTTGAAATTTGTGATTTGTTTGGGATTTGGAATTTAGGATTTGGGATTTCTTTGTGATGATGGGTGAACTTCACTATGGGTTGGCCAGCTTTTTGGAGGTGTCATGAACAAGAAAATAAAGAGAGAGTTTCTGATCTTTGGTCTCGGTGTACTGTGTGCCCTGACCATTCCCTTAGCGTGTACCCGTATCGTTGAAGAAGATCCGCAACCTCAGGCCGAACCGGCCGGCGGAATTAAGGTAGGGGTTCACGATGACAACAAGGTCAAAGTGGCTTCGATCAATTGGGGGCTCAAGGTCAGGAATTTTAGTGAACTGTTCCTGCTCTCCGGGTATGGAGCCACCGATGCCGAGGGGACGGTTCAATTTCCGGGGGATGCCGCCGCTCAGGCGGAGTTTATCGTGGGACGGATCGAGTCCTTTATTGAGAAAAACGGCTACACCGCAAACGACATCATCCGTTATGTGACCACCGTGACCAAAGATGTTCCGCGGAGCCAGTTCAGCGGAATCCGGGCGGCGACCTCGGCTTTTCTTTCCGATGTGGAAGTCAAACCAACTGCCGGCACCTTTCGGATCGTTCAGGGACTGGGTAATCCAGAGATGTTGGTGGAGTTGGATTTTTGGTTTGCCCAGTAACCCTGCATTTAGTGTCTCCTTCCATAAATACGGTGACGTTTGTGGCGAGCGCGACGGCGTCGAGTTCGCGAAGCAACGACGACGCGATGTCAGTGACATCTTGGAGGAGGAGCGACAAAGAAATCGATGCCGTCCCGCCGTCACCCTTCGGGCTGATAAGGGTTGCGGGCGACCTCTGTGTCGCTCGTCGTCGCCGATGTCCCTGCATCACCTCCTCCTCGCTCCTTGATCTCCCCTCGCAAGCCCCATCAGCAAACATCATCGTATTCATGGAAGGAGACACTTAGTTTGTCCTGTCTCCATAGTACAATGCTCCGACTGTTGTTCAGGGGCGGATAAAACCACCAGCGGGCATGATTGGAACGACTCTTTTTCACAACACGATCCGACGGGTGAGCAGGGTCCAGACGGCCGGGCTCCTGCTCTTGCTGGTGTGCGGCACCCTGGGGGTTGGACAACTGGTGGCTTTGGAGGCTCGATCCCCAGCCCTTGAGCCCACTCTGCATGCCCGGGCCATGGATCGGGCCGCCCGCTTACCCCGGCTGCGAAGCCTGCTCATCTCGATTGATGGAAGGTTGGTTGAGGAGCGGTACTTCCGAGGGGCTCGCTCCTCGGACTCGGCCAACCTGAAGTCGGCTTCAAAGAGTGTCCTCTCCACCCTGGTGGGGATCGCCCTCGATCAAGGCTATCTGGAAAGTCTCCAGGATACGATCTGGAAATTCTTTCCCGAGTACCTGGACGTGGCCGATGCTACCAAAAAAAAGATTACCCTCGAAGACTTGTTGACGATGCGCTCTGGGCTGGAGACTACCAGCAACCGAAACTATGGAAGGTGGGTGCAAAGCAGCGACTGGGTGCGTCACGTGCTCACCCGTCGGGTGGTTGGCGAACCGGGTGGTCGTATGATTTACAGCACGGGAAGCTCTCACCTGTTGTCGGCGGTACTGACCAAGGCAACCGGGATGAGCACCCTGGCTTTCGCTCGTCTCTACCTGGGTCAACCGCTTGGCATCCGGATCTATTCCTGGATGCGCGACCCGCAGGGGATCTACTTCGGGGGCAACGAGATGCGCATGACGCCCCGGGCCATGTTGGAGTTCGGTGAGCTCTACCTCAGACGTGGTCGAGTGGGTGGCAGGCAGGTGGTGTCCGAGTCTTGGATCCAGGCTTCCCTGAAGCCCCGTACCCAGAGCCGCTGGAGTGGTCGCCAATACGGTTATGGGTGGTGGATCCGGACCATGGCTGAGCACCAGGTCTACTACGCCTGGGGCTATGGCGGGCAGTTCATCTTCGTGGTGCCGGATCTCAAAATGGTCGTGGTTATCACTTCGTTGCCGTCACCCGGGCAGGGACGACGGCAGCATCAGCGAACCCTCTACGACCTGATGGAACACGATCTGGTCCCGGCAGCAGATTCTGCCCACTAGGCCTCTGTCAACGCCAGAGACGTTTAGTACACTTTCCCTGGCCGTTTATGTACCTCTCACCTCTGTTGGGTAGTAGATGGCTAGGGCCTGCTGGCTGTGTCCGGCGGCAGGCCCACTTCTCTTTCATCATCCCAATTGGGTAGGCTTGAAGACTGTTCCTGACCATGTTTTCGTATGAATCGTTCGTCGGAGCCAGCCATCGGTTAACCCCTACGAGGGAAATGGATTTCCGTTGCCTTCTCTTCTTCTGAGGTCTACTATCTACGGAAAGTCTGGAGGATTCCATGAATCTGAGTGAGAGGGTCGGCCCTGGTGGTTTGACGCGCAGGAAGTTCTTAAGAGGCGTGGGAGCAGCAGGTACCCTGCTGATGATGGGGCACGCCGGGGGTAAGATGAGTCAGGCCTATGGGCAGAGTTTGCCTGTGCCTGGTCCGGCCGATTGGCCTAGTTTCGGCTATGACCTGCAGAACACCCGCTTTAATGTTCGGGAGAGCAGGCTGGGTCGTGACAACGTCAGTCGGCTGAAATTGAAGTGGAGTTTTCAGGCCGATGGAGTGATCCAAACCACCCCCACCGTGATCGGAGACACTCTCTTTTTCGGGAGCCAGTCGGGTCAGGAATTCGCACTGGAGACACGAACGGGTGAACCCAGGTGGAGGTTTAGGGTTGAAAAACAGGAGGCGCTTCGCTACATGAGGCAGGGGGTTCGCTCTTCCTCCTATTACTCGGATGGTCGTATCTACTTCGGGGACGGCACGACGAAGGTACGCTGTGTTGACGCGGCCACGGGTGAAGAGATCTGGCAGACACAGTTAACCGACGATCCTACTGCACAGACCCGTTCCTCACCTGCTGTATATAACGGTAGAGTCGTTCTGGGGTATTCTTCCACCCGCGGTAATGCGGAAATCGTTTGCCTGGACGCCGACACCGGGGCAGTCTCCTGGCGGTTCAAAACCGCTCCCGAGGGTGCCGGTGGTTCCGTTTGGGGTTCACCAGCCATTGATGAGAAAGAGCACATCGTCTACAACGTCACGGGCAGCGCCAAGGCCTTCATGCCGCCAGGTCCCATGTTGTACACCGAGAGCATCCTCGCCCATGACCTGGAAAGCGGGGAGCTCCTCTGGTATTCGCAGGCCCGGCCCCGCTCTCCCCATGACCTTGATTTTGGGTGCCACCCCATGATTTTCGACGCCAAGGCTCCAGCGGGATATCGTGGCAATGTGGTGCGAAACTGCGTGGCGGCCGGGAGTAAGGGGGGGTTTTTCACCTGGGACCGTTACACGGGTGAACGTTATTGGAAAGTGATGCTCACCAACGCCACGGCCAGTGGCGGTTTGCAGCAGGACAGCACGGCAGTCGCCTACAATCGGATTTTTGCGGTATCGACTGCAGTCACTCCCAAAGGGACGATGTCGGTAACGGCAGCCCTGGATGCCTACACCGGTGACATCGTCTGGTGGGTTCCCAACTCCTCGGCCAATCACGCACCGGTTGCTGTAGCCAACGGTGTGTTCTACCAGGGACTGATGGACGGTACGCTGGAAGCTCTTGATGCAGAGAGCGGTCGTGTGCTGTGGAACTACAAGCTCCCCACGGCTCACCGAGGAGGTATAGCCATTGCCAACGGAATCTTGTACGCCGGCACTGGTGAACCCTCAGGGGCCACGGAAGAAATTGTGAGGGCGGGCCGCTACTTCATGTACGCTTTCAGTATTGATGGGGCCTAGAGAAGGAACATCTGAAGGAAGGAGTCGGAAAATGTCCCACCACAAAGCCCGAATGATGCGTCGTGACTTCTTGAGGATAGCTGGGGTGGGAACGTTTGGACTCTCTTCCCTGGTCAGGTTTGCTGGTGGCCAATCCACCATTAAGAAGATCACCCTTCAAAGGAATTATGCTGCGGGGCGATTCTACTATGATCCGCTAGGGTTGTATGTCACTCGTGGCGAGACCGTTCAGTGGGTCGCCAGGAGTGAAGGGTTTTCAGTTACCGCTTATCATCCTGACCATGACAATCATGAGTTGCGAATTCCGGAGGGGGCGAAGCCCTTTGACACCGGGATCATGTCGGTAAGAGAGACCTTGGAGTATACCTTCGAGGTGGAAGGCACTTATGACTACTACAGCCGGCGACATGAGGTCATTGGTATGGTCGGTCGGATCGTTGTGGGAAGTCCGGGCGGTCCGGGTGAGCAACCCCTGGGCTACGGTTCCAGAGAGGGCCGTGCTCCGATCTTTAAAGAGGTCATCCGCGCATTTGAATTCGCCAAAGCTGAAGAGATTGTCCAAAGGAAAACGATCCCCTATCCGGTGAAGGAACTGGAGCGCAGATTTCCACTTTATTGATTCCGGCTCTTGCCTGCGACTCCGCTGGAGCTGACGAGAGCAGTCAGAGCCGTGGGCATTACAAGAAGGAGAAACTTATGAAGTATTTCCTCTTTTCGTTATTTCCTTTTCTGGCCCTGCCGGTAGTCACCCTAGCTCAAGACGAGATCGGACCAGCATCCTCCAGTGCAATGTACGAGCTTGCCCTGGGGTATAACGATGTCCTGGATACCTGCACCAGAACCGGTTGCGCCAATATCGACGAATTGATGGATTTCTTTGCCGATGATGCGGTCAGGACCTTTGTGGGTCGCGCAACTCAGGTCGGCAAAGAGGCGATTCGCCAAAGCTACATTCAGCGAGCCCAGAGACTCCAGCAGGTGGTTGAAGTCAAGGGTATCGAAATATGGGGAGACTTGGTTGTCTGCCGGATGGAACGTCGAGACACCAACCATACTCGGGAGGGAATGGAGCATCACGTGAGAGTTCTTCTCGTGAAAGGTGGCAAGATCAAACAGCTCATCGTCATTGTTGATCCGGAAGAAGATGAGAGTCTGCGTGCTCGTGAAGGGTGACCTGCTCAGCACTTAGGAAATCATGACGGTCCGGGGAAACTGTGCACTGTGCTCTAGAAATGTCCGCTTGGTTTCCAGGTCAGCTTCTGTCGACTGCACCTTTCCAGTAACGTCGGTTGCACGCGAAACCAGGGTGTGTTCTCCAGCTGTCGCTCCCTGCCATGAGTGAGTAAACAGCTTCCAGGAATACTGCGAGTTGGATGCCTCAAGCGTCGCGGGTTGCCAGGGACCGTCGTCCACCTTGACCTCGACGGACCGGAGTGGCGTCCCATCGTTTAGAACGAACCCCAAGATCTGGTAACCGCCGCCTCGTCGCGTTACCCGCGCAATGACCGATTTCAGCTGCATCCGAGTCACTTCGTTTTCAGTGAATTTCAGGTCTCCACCGATTTTCTCGCCCATGACCGTCCGGTACCACCGCGCCTGGTAGTGGCCGACAAAGCGGTCTTCCTGAACGTGGATCCCGGAAAGCCATTTGACATTGGCGACCCCGTACCAGCCCGGCATGACCAAGCGCAGAGGAAAGCCCTGTTTACGGGGCAAGGGCTCCCCGTTCAGGGCGTAAGCGAGCAGCGGTTCGGGCTTCATGGCGTTTTCGAGCGACATGCTCCGGGCAAACTGTTGGTCGAGCTTGAAGCTCTGATTGCGGAACGTCACGTCTTGCTCTCCGTGATCGGTGCCGAAGAACACGACTTCGCGGGCTTTCTGCCGGACTCCGACGTCCGTGAGCAGGTTGCTCAGGAGGGTCCCGGTCCACAGGCCGTTCGAAGCCAGTCCGTGGACCCGGCGTCCGCTATTACCCGAGCATTCGTAACCCGCCGCCAGTTCGACGGAAGGGCGTGCCTGGATGTCGGCGAGAGAAAGCTCCATAGGAGAATCGACTAAGCCCGTTACCTTCAGCCGGTAGGTCGAGGCATCGATTTCAGGCTGGCCATAGTGTCCGATGGAGAAGAATTCGTCCCTCGGAGTAAACGGGTTTTCAGTCGTGATCTTCCTGATGTCGTAGACACGGACCGGTGAGTTCGGATCGCCGGGGTTGAAGTTCTCCGGGATGTCGGTAAAGGGAACGAGGGTCTCTCCCTGGGCCAGAGCGGGTATCGCCCATTCAGGTACGCCTATCGCTAACAAGCTTGTCGCCACGAGGCCCGCTCTTAGAATCTCCCTGCGGGTCATTTCCTTTCCCACCTGCGAACTCCTTTCTTCAGAATTGGACGGTCTCTTCCCGTTCGCCGGCCACATAGCGAGCAGCGTCCACCGTGTCCATGACCAGTGAGAGGGCGTTTGCTACCATCAGAACCCTGATCCAGATGCCGAAGAAATCATCGGCTGGAATCCGATCCAGTTGAGTCCACAAAAAGTACAGCAACGGAAACCAGGGATAGTGACCCAGACCCAACAGCCGGCTGAAGCCTGTGAGGCCGGTCAATAGGGTCATCAGAATCACGTTGACGACCATGGTCCCCAGGACCATCTGGGCCTCGAACCGGCCAACGAAAAAGAGGGGGATGGCTACATTAGCTGTCACCAGCAGAAGTAACCAGGGTTGCCAGTAAAAAGGCATCCGCATCATCCCTTTGTTGAACCGGATAAACGAATTCATGATTTCTCTCCATTCTTAATGAGTTCGCCGGTAAGATTCAAGCCCTGGCCTAGGTGATAGCGATCACAGGTTGGTGGCTGGTTGCTGTGGAAGACTAGCCGTTATGCCCAGCAAAGCAGTTATTGTCCTGACGGTGGCACTGCTCATTTCTTCACTCACAGCCTGTATGCAGGACGTTAATTCACAGCTGATCGAAGCTGGGAGACAAGGCGACGCCAGGAACATTGAAGGGCTGCTTGCGGCCGGAGCTGAAGTGGATTCGAAAGACGAGAAGGGTATAACTG
>Ga0209988_10000382_pt1 | contig 27392 bp, 22 predicted proteins | sample N075metaG_FD_183115 | JGI IMG/M metagenome (GOLD analysis project Ga0209988, IMG submission 183115) | Deep subsurface microbial communities from Kermadec Trench to uncover new lineages of life (NeLLi) - N075 metaG (SPAdes) (version 2) | ecosystem: Environmental > Aquatic > Marine > Ocean trench... | reverse complement strand
TGCTGCTGTGCCTGACCGTCTACCACGACCTCAGCAGTCAGTGGAACGAAGGGCCGCTGCCCCGCTCGATCGAGATCCCGTCGATCGAGCCGGCCAAGGACGGCTGGGTCGGGTTCTGCACCATCACGGGCCAGCAGTGGAAGGATTTCTGCTTCCTGATCGAACATCCCGAGATGGCCGAGGACGAGCGCTTCTTCATGGGCCGCAGTCGAATGGACCACCGGGCCTTCGTGCAGGAGGTGATTCACGCGTGGACGCGCGAGCGGACGGTGGACGAAATCGTGGAGCAGGCCAGCCTGTTGCGCATCCCGGTGGCTCCGGTGGGAGACGGACGGACACTGCCCGGCATGGACCACTTCGTCGAAAGACGCGTGTTCGTCGAAAACCCGCACGGCTTCATCCAGCCGCGCCCGCCCTATCTTCTGGAGGCGCACACCCACTCGGCGCCGGGGAAAGCGCCCGCACTCGATCAGCATCGCAGCGAGATCCTTGCCAATCTCGAGTCGGAATCCCCCGACTTCATCAAGCCTGCCGCCGGGAATGACATCGGACGACCGCTGGCGGGCCTGCGAATCGTGGATCTCTCGGCCTTCTGGTCCGGCCCCATCGCCACCAGCACGTTGGCCAGTCTGGGCGCTGACGTCGTCAAGGTCGAGTCGATCCAACGACCCGATGGCATGCGCTTCGCGGGCAGCGTCCCCGGTGAACGTCTGTGGGAATGGTCGCCGGTCTTTCACGGCGCGAATCCCGGCAAACGAGACGTGACGCTCCGCCTCGATCATCCCGAGGGGCGGGCGTTGCTGCGCCGCTTGATCGAAACGGCCGACGTCGTGGTCGAGAACTATTCGGTTCGCGTACTCGAGAATTTCGGGCTCGACTGGGAGACGCTACGGGAATGGAATCCGAAGCTCGTGATGGTCCGCATGCCGGCCTTCGGCCTCGACGGCCCGTGGCGCGACAGGACCGGCTTCGCGATGACGATCGAGCAGGTGAGTGGGATGGCGTGGATCACGGGTTACGACGATCTCCCCCTCGTCGTGCGCGGAGCCTGCGACCCGCTGGGCGGTATGCACGCCATCTTCGCCCTGCTGTTGGCCCTCGAAGACCGAAAGCGCGACGGGAAGGGACAGCTCGTGGAAGTTCCCATGGTTGAAGTGGCCCTCAACATCGCTGCGGAGCAAGTCATCGAATACTCGGCGTACGGACAGGTGTTGCGTCGCAACGGAAACCGCGGACCCGTAGCGGCGCCCCAGGGTCTCTATCGCTGTGGCCGCGGCGAAGCGCTCATCGCCCTTGCCGTGGCAACAGACGAGCAGTGGCGGGCATTGCGCACCCTGATGGGAGATCCAGCGTGGGCCGATGTCGCGCCGTACGAATCTGCAGCGGGACGGCGTGCCCATCACGACCCGATCGATGCAGGAATCGCCAGCTGGCTCGGCGAAGTCGAGGCTTCCGAAGCCGTCCAGGCGCTGCACGACGCCGGAATCCCGTCACACACCGTCATCAATGCCCACTTTCTGCATCCGAACCCACAGCTCGAACATCGGGGCTTCTTCCAAACGATGACCCATCCCGTGACTGGGGAGACGCGCTACCCCGGCCTGCCGTTGCGTTTCTCGAACCTCCACGGCCCCGCGCACCGACGGCCGCCCCCGACCCTGGGACAGCACAACCGCGAGATCCTCATCGATGAACTCGGCCTATCGGAACAAGAGTTCAATCGGCTACTTGAGGCGCAGGTGATCGGCGAGCGACCGACCTTCATGTAGAAGCTCGCGGGTGGCCCGGACGTCTCACGGGCCTGGCGTGGGACGCTCGAAGCTCCAGGCCAGGAAGGTCTCCACGTCGTCGGCCGCGGACGCGGCCCGCTCGCGCACGTACTCGTGGTGGGCGTACAGGCCGATATCAATCAGCCGCTTGACTCGATTGCGATCCAGGATCCCGAAGCGGCGGGCAAGATGACCGAAGCCCGACAACGCATCGCCCCGCACGTTGGCGTTGTGGTGGCGCGTGAGCTGAGCGCAGCAGCACTCGGCCCAGTCACGATCTTGGGCGCCATGGACCAGGTCCATCAGCAGGCGCTGCAGCTCGAACGGGTCGTTCCGCTCGACGGCTCGGTCGAAGCGCTTGCGCAGAAGCTCGTCGGGGTCGGGCTGGTTCATGACCTATCGGGTACTCAACGGAGAGAGGTCTGGAACATATCACCGAGGCAGGGCGGATCCACCGTCAGTCCGGAGGCTCGTCAACCAGCCAGACGACCGTGGCGCCCCAGCCGCCACGATCTCCTGGAGCGTCCTGGAATCGTTCCACGTAGCGATTTCGTTCGAGGCGCCGCTGGATCCGATTGCGCTGGACGCCGCGGCCGCGACCGTGGATCACGCGGACTTCCCGCAGCCCCTTCTCCCAGGCGGCCTCGATGTAGGCATCGACGACGTCGGCCATCTCGGCGGGTCGGAAGCGGTGCAGGTCGATGGAAGCTTCGATCGGGATCTCGACGGGTCCGTCGAAAGGTCCGTCCGGATCCTCGACATCGTCGGACACGGCTACAGGCCTTCGAGATGATCGGTGAGATTGAAACGAAGCAGCTTCGGCTCGGGGCCCACCAACAGATCGCTGACGGCGCAGTTGTCCATCACGCTCTTCCACTCAGAGTAGGAGCCGTCCAGCAGCTGAGCGAGGCCCATGGAGAGGGCACCCCCGTGCGTCACGACGATCACACGCTCACCGGGGTGACGCCGAGCGATGGCGAGCAACGCACCGGTGATCCGGTCGCTGACCTGTCGCGGTGACTCGCCGCCGTGGGGCGAGAAGTCGGGGTCCTGCTTCATGTGGTGCCAGAGCCGATGCTTCTCGGAGAGCTCCTGGTAGGTCTTGCCCTCCCAGCTTCCGAGGTCGTACTCGCTCAGCCCCGCCTCGATCCGCAGCTCCATCGACAGGGCCTCGCCGATCGCCTCGGCCGTGTGGCGGGCACGTTCGAGCGGACTCGAGTAGAGGGCGACTGCCTCGCGGAAGTCTTCGGCCTCGGCCAGAAAGGAGGCCACCCGGGCGGCCTGTTCGCGACCGCGCCCGGTCAGTGCCGTGTCGGTCGAGCCGTGCCAGACAGCGTCGATGTTCGCCGACGTCTCGCCGTGGCGAACGAGCGTAAGGATCGATGCTTCGGTCATTTCGCGGGGAAAGTACCGGAGCCCCAGAAAAAATGGGACGGCGGGTCCCTGAGTACCGAGGAGCAGCCCCAGGCGACTCGCCGTCCCGTCGATAGGGCCGAAGGACAGGCCCCAAACTCTGGGAAGTCGAAAAGTCGTAGGGTCAGACAGCGCTCGGACCGATTCGGTTCCGTCGGCTCCCAGAGAGTCTGGGATATAGGGGTGTTATCAGTGCTCTTGCTGATGTGGAATTCCCCCATCCGGGCCGTTCTCGACCGGGTTGGCGGGGGTTCGGGGGTTGGAGCGCCGCTCTCGCGGAATCGGAAGCGAAGTGTCGAATCGGAGCCAGCCGTCATCCAAGCAGCGGCCGGTCGTCGGGAACCTGCCTGCTCGACGACGCTGAAAGGCCTCAGCGAACTCTGCCAGCGACTTGGCCCCGCCGAGTCGCTCCACCGGTTCAGCGTCCGCCAGACCGGCCAGGGACCGCGGCCTCCCGAACTCCGCCAGACCGCTTCTCGTAGCCTTCCGCGTGCCGCTTCGCGAGAGTCCGGGTACACTCGGCCTCCCCTGACCGGCCTGGCCCGGTCGCCCCCGACGCCAAACTCCTCAGTGGGACAGTGATATGGCACGCAAGAGCAGAACAGCCGTTCTCAAGCGCCAGCGTGAGGCACGCAAGGCGGAGAAGCAGGCCGCCAAGCGCGAGAAGCGCATGGAGCGCGAGACCGTGGAATCGGATGGTTCCCAAGTCGCCACGGCAGATGACCTGGCGGGGTACGGGTTTGTCGGGGACGAGGAAGAGGAGCAGGGGGAGTCCAAAGAGCCCCCAAGGCCCGGATCTTCGTCGTGAGCGACATCCCGCTCATTTCATCGAGGCAATGGATTGGCCGAAGAACCCCGCATCGCGGTCTTCGTCGACTACGAAAATCTCGCCATCGGCGCGCGCAACATGCGCAAAGGTACCTTCAAGATCGACCTGATCCTCCGGCGCCTGCTGGAGAAGGGTCGCATCGTCTACAAGCGCGCGTACTGCGACTGGGGCAAGTACAGAAGCGCCGTCCGGGAATTCCACTCCCAGGGCGTCGAACTCGTGGACATCCCCCAGTCGAAGGCCAGCGGCAAGAACAGCGCCGACATCCACATGGTCGTGGATGCGCTCGACCTCTGTTACCAGAAGCAGCACATCGATTCGTTCGCGCTGATCTCGGGCGACAGCGACTTCTCCCCGCTCGCGAAGAAGCTCAAGGAGAACGACAAGTTTGTGATCGGCTGCGGCATCAAGAGTTCGACTTCGGACCTCCTGATCGGCAGCTGTGACGAGTTCATCTACTACGACGACCTCGCCCGCTCGGCCGAAAAGCCCAGGAAGAAGACGAGCAAGAAGACGACCAAGAGCACCGACCCGAAAATGCAAGAGGCGGCCGACCGCGTGCTCGAGATCGTTCGCTCGCTGGAGCGAGACTACGACACCGTCTGGGGCTCGATGGTCAAGCAGGCGACCCGTCGCGTCTTCCCGGGCTTCAACGAGGAATACTACGGATGCGCCAGCTTCGCCGACCTGCTGGTCGCGCTCCAGAAGCTGGGACACATCGACCTGGAATTCGATGAGGCGCGCGGCAACTACATCGTGCGCTCGCCGCGTCCCTGAAGCCGCCCTAGCCCTCGAGATCACGCCCCGTGGCCTGGATCAACCGACGGTTGGCCAGGGCTTCGATCGCGCCACGGCAGGCCTCCACTTCGGCCTCTGTCGAATGTGCGACCCGCGCCGCGACTTCGATGAATTCACACACTTTCCGACGCTCCACACCGCCCTGGCGGACCATCCCAACGGCCACCCGGGCCACGTCGCGTGCGAATCCGCCGGGATCGAAACCCACGCCCAGGCTCGAGTAGGCGAAATCGATGACTTGGATTTCGGGCTCCCCGCCGTCGCGCGGCACCAACAGCAGATTGTTGCTGCTGTGGCGACCGTGCACCAGCCCGAGGCGGGCGTCCTCGGCGAGCCGTGTTGCAACCCGTTCGAAGAGCGCCCGATCCGGCCGTGTCCTCGGGTCCCGGAGATGCTGGGCCAGCTCGACCGCGCCCTCGATCCAATGCATGAAGATCACGACCCGGTCGACATGGCCGAAGCCTCCTTCCAGCATGGCGCCCAGGAACGCGGGTGTTGCTCCGCCGCGCGCCTGGAATTCGCTGCCCACCCGGAATTCGCGCAACCCCGGGTGCTCGGCCGCGAACCGAAACCACACGCTGCGCAGGCAGCCGTCGCTTCGAATCTCTTTGACCGCCAACGGGCCCAGAATTTCATCCTGGACCCGATGGATTGCGCGGCGCTTGGCTTGGTACACGCACTCGCCTCGAGGCTCGGTCACCAGCTTCTCGAGCCGTGGCTGGATCTCCGAGAACGCCTGCTCCGTCAGCCCCGCGGGCGCGTGCCACACGAGTCGTTCGAGTCGCGCCGGTCGCAGCAGCTGATCGCTCATCGCCGGCGTAGCATACCCTTCAGCCGTCCGCCGGGAGCCTCGCGCGAAACAAGCCGATCGGAATCGAGAAGCCCGATTCGGTCCCGGTCTCGAGATCGAAAGCCGCACGGATGCCATCCGTGGCTTTCTCGAACAGACTCCGGAGCTGCTGGCGTTCCAGCACGGGCGTGCGCATCCGTTCGACCCAGTCGTGGAATCCCAGCGGCACGCGCCAGACGTTCAGGCACTCGGACGCGAGGCCCGCAGCGGCCAGCATCTGCTGCCACTGGCTCACGCTGTGGTTTCGGACGTGCGAGGGGTCGCGCAGGACTTCGATGCAATTGAGGAACGTGTCCTGGGCCGGGTCCTCGGGCGACACGCTGTCCACCAGCAGCAAGGTGCCGCCGGCCGTCCGCGGCTGGCCAGGTCGAAGCACCCGGGCAACTTCCCGAACGGCGGCCGCGGGATCCTCGAAGTGGTGGGCGCAGACGCGACAGGTAACCACGTCGAACGCATCGTCGGGATACGGAAGCGCCATGGCGTCGCCCAGCTCGAAGCGCACGTTGTCGACCCCGCGGCTCGATGCCAGCGCGCGGGCTTCGTCGAGCATGGCCGGGGTGAGGTCGAGGGCTACGACCTCGGCGACTCGAGGGGCGAACGCCACGGCCGTGTGGCCGGCCCCGGTGCCGATGTCGAGCACCCGCTCGTCTCCCCGGAGGTCGACGGCGCCCAGCATCGCGTCGAGGTCCGGACCGTCCGCGTGGTAGCGGCTGGTCGTGTAGCGGGTCGCGGCGGCCGAGAACTGGCGCTGGATCGACTCGAAGCGGTCCATGACATATCCTTTCCTATTGATTATGATTAACGTTAGTTAACTATTATAGAACCGCAAGGGGATTTCATGCCCAGCACCCGAGCCGAAACCCACCGGGCGATTGCCAGCCTGCAACGACTGACGGAACTCTTCGGGCAGCGCCGCCGCCAGCTCGCCCGGGAAGCCGGGCTGACCGAGACCCAGTGGCAGGTGCTGGAGGAGGTGAGGGGGGAGGCCTTCATGCCCTCCATGTTCGCCCGGCGCCGGGCCACCTCGGCGGCCGCGGTCTCCCGGACCCTGCGCCAGCTGCTGGACGAAGGCCTGGTCGAAGCGTCGATCGGCGCGGCGGATGGACGCCACCGGGTCTACCGGATCACAGCGGCTGGCCGGCGCACCCTCGCCCAACTGGCCAGGAACCGGGCCCGGGCGATCGCAGCCGTCTGGGAGCCGTTCAAGACGACGCAGCTGCGGGAGTTCAATCGCTTCGCGGACGAGCTGACGAAGCGCTTGGAGCGCTACGCCGATGCCGACTGACGTCCGGTGCCGGTCCGCAGACGCCACCAGGCCAGCGCCAGAACGATCAACCCCACGGATAGGAAGATCAGGCGATGGCTCTCGATGCCCGACTCTCGGGGCGGCAGTCCGGGCGGATCGAAGCGTCCATTGCCGTCCACGTCGATGAAGATGGGATTGGCCAGAACCTGGGAGATGAAGCCCGGAGCCACGACGTCGGAGTAGATGCCTCCGCGATCGGCGCGCCAGGCGGCAGGATCGATGTCGAGGGCGGCGCCGGCTTCGACCGTGATGAAGGCGTCCGCGTCGAGTTCGATCACCTCGGTCTTCAGGTGTCGCATCACCTTTTCGGGCCCGCGGAGGTCGCGATGGGTCCGGACGACTTCGCCGTTGACGAGGATGCGGACCTCGTCGACGGGAATCCAGGATGGAGCGGAAACCGCCACCTGGTACTCGACCCGCCCGTCAGGCGCGGAAACCGTGTCGCCCATCCGACCTCCGTTGGCCCGGAAGGCGGCGATCAAGGGTCCCGTCGTCAGGAACATCCGACCCTCGCGAATCGCCTGGTCGAAGACCTCGGGCGTGAAGTCTTCAGCGTCGACGTAGACGTAGTTGCGCGGATAGCCGGCGATCTGATCGGGACCGTGGCTGTCCGAGTTTCCCGTGGCGGTGCGGCGAATACCCTGGCGGAGCAGCGAATACCAGACCTCCCGGAGTCGTAGATACTGGCCCCATGAACTGCCGTTCATGACCTCCATGGCATCGAAGTCGATGGCCCGGGTCTCGCCATCGCTCGCCGTCTCCAGCAGCAGCCGGTTCGGATAAGCGTCGATGGGCAGCGTCGGGTCGTAGGGCTCGCCCGCCTGGGCCAGGTGCGAGAAGTAGGCCCCGGCATCCAACTCTCCGTCCGACCTCAGGGCGTGGTTCAGCTGCACGACGCGCGCACCGAACTGCCCGCGCAGCCGGGAATAGAGCTCGGCGACCGAGAGGTTCTGGCTCGGCGGCGCACCCTGCCGGTGGGCCAGGGGCCGATACTCGATCGGCCAGGCATTGTGGTGGCCAATCGTCCAGGGCGCCAAGGGGCTGGGCGTACTGCTGGTGATCTCGGCACCGTAGATCACCCGGATACGGTCCCCTACGCCGAGGGCATCGATCGCCGGGCCGAACCAGCCGACGTGGTCGTGCTCGGTGGAGATCATCACGTCGATCGCCTCGGCAACGAAGCTTCGCAGCCGCTGCTCGTTGCTCATGCCCGAATCGTCACTGGCCTCCGCGTGGACGTGGAAGTCCGAGGTCACGACGCCCCGCAGCTCGACGGCAGGCCTGAGCTCGAACGGATCGATGCGGACGCCTCCCCCATCGCTCGGCACCACGACCTCGACCTCGGCGAGCTCGTAGTTGGGCCCGCGGGTGGCGATCAATCGATAGCGGCCCGGAGCGACGGCCACGCGGGTCGGATCATGCTCGTTGCCGACGAAGAGGATCGCAGGGGTTTCCGTGCCACTCGGCACCCGTTCTCCGTCCAGGCGAAAGTCGAGCAACTCGGCGCCAAACACGGGATCGGCCGTGTCTCCCACTCCCATCACGATGACCCGGCCCGGCCCGCCATCCGAAAATGCCGACGAGAACTCGAAAAAACCCAGCGCATCGAACGACTCGGTCGGAACCCGCGTCGTCCTGCCCACGACCACCTCGACGCTCTGCTGACGCTCTGCGCGATGCGGTGCCCGGAAGGTGAGTCTGTAGGGGCCCGGAGGAACGATCGCTGACCACGCTCCCGTCGCAGGGACCGCGACCTGGGTCACGGGGGCGCCGTCCGTGGTGGAAATGAGAATGGATGCCCCGACGTCGGGCGGCTCGACCCGTCCTTCGAGCCGACTCGAACCCTCCGCGAAGCCCAGCATCGGAAACGCGAGATCCGTCGTCGACGCGATGTCGCGACCCGAGGTGACGATCAGGCGGCGTTCGAACGACCAGGATGCACCGGCCTCGAGCTCTCCGCGGATCGCTTGCAGGAAGCGCCACAGATTCATGCCCTCCCAATCCGGATCGCCCACGAAGCCGTTGATCAGGGTGATGTGCTTGCCCGTCACACCGAAGTTGAGAATCCCCCGTTTCGCGCGTTCAGGCGTGACGAGGGCATAGGAGATCGGCGGAAAGTCAGGCATTCCGGCCATGGCCACGAACGTAAACGGCGCGTTGGCTTCAGCCGTCGCCATCAGGTCATTTCGATCGAAGCTCATGTGGTGGAAGCCTCGGCTCACTTCCGGGTGCAGTGTGTTGCCGACGAAGGAGCGCATGCTGCGGCCACCGCGCATCCAGACGTCGCCGTAGGCGAAGAGGGGCGCGTCATCCTCTCCCTCGTTGCGAAATGTGGTGATCATGCGAACGAATGGTTCACCGGGCTGGACCCGGTATTCGGTGGTCACGGAGACGCCGGCCAGTTCCTCGGCCCCGGGCACCAACAGATCGAAGAAGCGCGCCAGCGCACTGCCGCGCGGGATCGGGCGGATCCCGCCGCGACTCTCGACCAGCAGCCGGGCAAACCCTCCGGCCGGGTCAGTCTCTGCGCGGATCGTGTCGTACCCGAGCTGTACCCGCTGATCGAGATTGACGATGGTGAACAGGCGCGCAAACTGGTCGTCTCCGCGGCGCCCACGCACACCCGCATCGATCAGAGTGCCACCATGGTTGAGCTTCGCGTACTGGCGACTCGGGTCATCGATGATGAAGTGGACGAGATCATTGGCGAGATACCAGTCGCCGATTCCACCGCTGGCATCGGGCCCGCCAAACAGCCGTTGCGCCGCATTCTCCTCGGTGACTCGCTCGGCGACGAGTTCGGCCGTCGCCGAAACGTTGATGAACAGCATCAGCACGAACGCCGCAAGGCGAAACGGGAGGGTCACTCCAGACCGAGCCGTCGAGCGATGATCATCTTCATGATCTCGTTGGTGCCGGCATAGATCGACTGGACCGCAGCATCCGCGTAGTCGCTCGAGATTGGATACTCGCTCATGAAGCCATAGCCGCCGTGGAGCTGGAGGCACTCGCTGCTGAGCCGCTTCTGGAGATCCGTAATCCACCACTTGGCCATGCTGGCGCCCATCACCGCGTCTTCGCCGCGGATATGTTGCATCAGGCATTGGTCGACGAAGGCCTGCCCGATCTCGACCTCGGTGGCGAGTTCGGCCAGCTTGAACTGGGTGTTCTGGAAGCTCGAGATCCGCTGCCCGAAGGCGGTGCGCTCCTTCACGTAGGCGATGGTATCCTCGAGGGACCGTCGACACGATGCGATGGAAGAGATGGCGATACTGAGACGCTCCTGTTGGAGCTGATTCATCAGCATCTTGAAGCCCTGCCCTTCGCGCCCCAGCAGGTTTTTCACTGGGACGCGACAGTCGTGGAAGAAGAGCTCGCTGGTGTCCTGTCCCTTGAGTCCAAGCTTCTCGAGGTTCCGGCCGCGCTCGAAACCGGGCGTGTCGGCCTCGACGAGAATCAGGCTGATGCCCTCGTGGGGCGGGTTGGCATCGGGGTCGGTCTTTGCGACGACGATCACGAGGTCGCAGATCTGGCCGTTCGAGATGAACGTCTTCGAACCGTTGATCACGTAGTGATCGCCGTCCCGGATCGCCTTGGTCTGGATGTTGGCCAAGTCGGACCCGGTTCCTGGCTCGGTCATGGCAATTGCCAGCAACGTCTCGCCAGCAATGGCTCCGGTGAGATACTTCTCCTTCTGTTCGTGGCTGGCATACACTTTCAGGTAGGGCATGCAGATGTCGGAGTGGAGCGAGATCATCATGGCGTGGGCCCGGATTCGCGCCATCTCCTCCATGATGATGGCGTCGTAGATGAAGTCGGCACCAGCGCCACCGTATTCCTCGGGCGCGTTCGCTCCCAGGAATCCCTCCTCGCCGGCCCGTCGCCAGGTTTCCCGATCCGTGATGCCGTCCCGGTTCCACTTCTCGACCTTCGGCTCGATCTCGGCCTCGGCGAACCGCCGGAACTGCTGCCGAAACAGCTCGTGTTCCTCGCTAAAGATGTCACGCTGCATGCCTGGAACTCTCCTCGCGAGCAGCATACCGAAGCTCGCGTGAACTCGAATTCGAGCGAACAAGCCGCGCTCCGGCGCGATGACACAGACCCCCGACCGGGCAGCCGGGTGGGCCGAGGCCTGGCCGGGTGATGAGGGACGAGACCACCAAGCGGTCTCACGCTCCCGTTTTCCGCATTCAGCAGCCTGCTAGATCTTCGCCCGGATCCGAAACGCGAAGGCCGCAGCCACCAGGCTGAAGAGTACGACGGGGCCCCAGGCACTCAGCATGGGGGAGAGGACGCCGCCGCGACCCAGTGAAGAGGACACGGCACCCAACAGGATGTAGGAGACACCGATCACGCCCGACAGGAGCAGCGTCTGGACAGGTCCCGGGAACGGAGGTCCAGCGACGGCAAAGAACAGCACGGTCGCGGGCAAAACGATCAGCGAGAGGGGTTCGGCCAGGCGGACGTAGTAGTCGACCCAGAAGGGGGTCGCGTCCATGTTGTCTCTCTCGAGGCTGCGCGCCTCTTCGGCAATGCGGTGAATGGGCAAGTGCATCGTGTCGACCCGGGCTTCGATCGTGTCGCCGAGATGCACGTGGCGCGGGGGCGTGGCGGTGGCCAGGCCGCCTTCGCCGATCTCGACCCGGGTGGGAGCAGTCAACCGCCACCAGCCGTCACCGATGTGACGCGCGCTGACCGCATCGGTCCGAGCGGTCGGCAGTCCGTCGGATCCCAGATCGTAGATCGTGAGGTCTCGCGCCTGGCCGCGATCCGGGTCAAAACGCCCGGCTTCGAGAACCTGGGAGCCCGACCGGTACCAGTAACCGGCCTTCTTCTTCTCGGCCTTCTTGCGGTAGTGCTCGTCCTTGATCTCGGTTCGCTTCAGCTCGTCCGCCAGGGCATTGGTCCGCGGCACCACCACGTTGTTGAGCATGAAGTAGAACGGCGCAATCACGACCGAAATCACCAGCACCGGGGTCAACGCCCTCGGAGCCGAAATGCCGCACGAGCGCATGCCCAGCAGCTCGCCCTCGACCACCAGCAGACTCACCACCAGGGCCGTTGCCACCAGCACCGCCATGGGCACGGCGCGGGACGCCAGCAGCCAGATACGGGCGCCGTAGAATCGGAGCACCTCGATCCCGGTGGCCTCGTGCCGGCTGAACCACGCCAAGCGGTCCATCACGTCAATCAACAAATAGGCAACGAAGAGCACCGCGAAGGACAAGAACACCAGATTGAGAAAACGCCCACCGATGTAGCGCTGGAGGGCCAGTCGACGCGGACGAGTTCGCGTCGGTTCATCGTTCGACTTCGTCCGGCGCAGACTCCAGCTTCGCGTAGGCGTCCGGCGCAGACTCCAGCTTCGCGTAGGCGGCCGGTCGAAGACACTGCCCGCCACCCGTTCGCGCAATGCGCGGAAGAGCAGCGCTGTGGCCACCATGACGAGTACGAGGTTGGGCAACCAGGCGCCAACGCCCGGCCCCACCGTACCCGCTTGCACCAGTCCCTCGGCGAACTGCACAACGCCGTAGTAGGCGAGCGTCACCAGTAGCCCGAGCACGCCGCCTCCCGAGCGCGAGTAGTTCCCCCGAGCCACAAACAGGGGAACCGCCAGGAAGCCGAAGAAGAGGGTCGCCGCGGGAAATGCGAACCGACGGTGCAGCTCGAGGGCGGCCCGCGGCAGGCTGTCGAATTCGGTCGGAACGAAGTCCTGGGCCCGCTGCAGCAGCTCGCCGATCGGGAGTCCCGGGATTCGGTACTTCTCGTTGCGCACGAGTCCCACATCGCTCTCGGGAAGCACCGTCGTCGCAGAATCGAAGGTGAGCTGGCGAACGTGGCCATTCTTCGGCGGCAGGATCGCCATACCGTGCTGCAGTGTGATCTCGATGGCACCCTCGTCGGTGGCCGCCAGCCTTCCGGAACGCGCGAAGACGGTTTCGGCCACCTCGGGCATCCACAGCAATACGCCCTCGAGTTCGTTGCCCTCGGCCGAAATCTGGCGCGCGTAGAGCTGCCAACCCCCGAACTCATTGACCGTGCCAGCACGCATGGAGGCCCAGGGCCTGGTGCGAGAGATCTCCTGGAGCGCGGCATCGAAACTGCGGCTCGCCCAGGGCGTGGCGTAGACCGACATCAGGATGGCGGCGATCATCAGCACGGAGGACAAGGACACCACGGGCCAGACGAGTCGCGCCGCCGCGACCCCGGATGCCTCGAGCGCCAGGATCTCCCGGTCGGCCCCCATCCGCCCGAGGGCGACCAGACATCCGACCAGGGTCGCGAACGGGATCATCTTCGAGGCCACCGGTACCGCCTCGTAGAAGAGGAGCCGGATCACGTCGGGCCAGGGCACGCCGCGGTTGATGATCAGCTCGGAGTAGTTGAGCAGGCTCGTCGTCAGCACGACAACGGTCAAGCCGATCAAGCCGAAAACGGTCGGACGCAAGGCCTCACCCGCCACGTAGCGATAGAGAACAAGACGCGGCCGCCGATGCTTCGGCGGCGGGTGCTCTAGGGCCTTCGAGCTCATGCGTCGGAGCCTACGACTCTAGACACTCGCTCGAACGGCCGACTCGGGCGGCCGGGAACCTGCCCCGCGATCGGGGAAGCTCCGACGCGCGTCCTCGAGATCTTCAGGCGCATCGACCTCACGCCACCATAGTCCGTGGACCGACGCCGTATTGACGGCGTTCTCCTGGGCGAGCTCGTTGATCACCGAGAGATACCAGGCTCGGAGTGCTTCGGGGGATCGAATCGAGCGTTCGAGCGCATCGCGAAAGAGTCTGGGTCCGGAACCGGTGAAGTGGAGCATCCCGATCGACTCTCCGTTCACGATCTCGGGCTTGAGCGTCTTGCCAATCGCCAGCAGCCGACCGTCGTCGTCGATCGACACCTTCATGTCGTCATCGTCGTAGCTCGACTTGTGGTCGACGGTGACCGTGATGGGGCCCGTGGCTCCATCGAGCAGGCGACCCAGCACACGCTCCTCGAAGAGGGTGTCCCCATTCAGGAGTACGAAGTCCTGCTCCATCTGGTGCCGGGCCAGCCAGCAGGTCGCCAGGTTGTCGCTGCTGGAAAAGAACGGGTTGTAGATCGTCTCCACCGCCATACCAGCGATGGGCGTGGTCGAGAGGAACCGGTCCACGTGTTCGGCGCCGAAGCCCGCGACCACGGTGGTTCGCTCGACACCGCAGGCTGCGAGAGTCCGGAGCTGGATCTCCAGGATCGAACGGTCGCCATCGATCGTAAGCATGCACTTGGGTGCACTTTCCGTCAGGGGAAGCAGGCGCTTGCCCTGCCCGGCACTGAGCACGATGGCCTTCATGAGTCTCCTCTTGAGTCCGTTCGCGGAAGCGGTTGCGTCGCGTGCCGGTGCCAGGGCGCGCCAGCGTAAGACGCCCCCTGGGCGTCAGATTTCGACGCCGTCTTCGGGCGAAACCACCGCTGAGATCGCGCTGACCTGGGTGAGCAGCCGATCGAGGTCCTCGATACGAAGCTGGCAAAGCCCGTCGCACGGCGCCCGATCCGGATCGGGATGGACCTCGATGAACAGAGCGTCGACGCCGGCGGCCACCGCAGCCCGGGCGAGGGGGGCAATGTTGCGTCGGTCGCCCCGGCTGGCCAGATCGCCAGCCCCGGGATGCTGCACCGCATGGGTGGCGTCGAAGCAGAGCGGCGCGACGCGACGCATCTGGGCAAAGCCGCGGAAGTCGACCACGAGATCGTTGTAGCCGTGGCACACCCCGCGCTCGGTCACGAGCACATTGTGCGCCCCGAAGCTGTGCGCCTTCTCGACCGCGTGACCGATATCGCGGGGCGCCATGAACTGCGCCTTTTTGATGTTGATGGCGCGTCCGGTCGCGGCGCAGGCCGCGATGAGATCGGTCTGCCGGCTCAAGAACGCCGGAATCTGCAGACAGTCGGCCACCTCGGCGATCAGCTTCGCCTGACCGGGCTCGTGCACGTCCGTCAGGATCGGCAGGCCCGTCTCGTCCCTTACCCGCGCCAGCACCCGCATGCCCTCGTCCAGACCTGGACCGCGGAAGGAGTGACGGCTGGAGCGATTCGCCTTGTCGAAAGACGCCTTGAAGACGACGGGGACACCGTGCCGTTCGGCGACGCCCTGCACCGCCAGCGCACAGTCCACCGTGGCCTCCGGCGTCTCGACCACGTTGAGACCGGAGATCAGGGCGAGCGGCTCGCCTTTGCCGATGCATACGTCACGAATCTGCATGGAAACGGATCCCCCCCCCCGACCCGGGCGTTGATAGCGAGAAGAACCCCAAATGACTAGCCTTCGGTGCGATCGTATGAGGTGAAAACACTACGTTTCGAATGCACAGCGGCCTGCAAGAGCCCGGTTCCAGAGTAGAATCCGCCGCGGAATGAGCGACGCCTCCAGACCCGAGGGACGCGCCATACCCGAGCCCGTCAGGCTGGGAGTCCGCCCCGGCGTGGCCCCCAGTGCTGCGCCCCCGGTGCGCATCTACCTGGGCAGCGAACCCGGCCAGTTCCGGGCCGAGCGCGTCTTCGTCTGGTCCGTGCAGCGCCACCGGGACCCGAGCCGCGTCTACGAGATCCATCTGATGAAATCGCTGAGTGGATTCCAGCGTCGCCACTGGACCACGGGCTTCACCAACTACCGCTTCGCCGTCCCCGACTTCGCCGAGCGTTCCGGGCGCGCGATCTACAACGACGTTGACCAGGTCTACCTGGCCGACCCGGCCGAGCTCTTCGACCTCGACATGGACGACCACGGGTTTCTGGCCCTGGCCCCCAATGATCCCTCGGTGATGCTGCTCGATTGCGCGCGCATGGCCCAGGTGTGGAACCTTCCCGATGCCTGCAGCCTCGACAAGGACGCACTGCAACGGAGAGCAGCTCGATCGGACGGGCTCTTCGGGCCACTCCCAGCGGCGTGGCACGCCCGCGACGCGGAGTTCTGTCAGGGAACGACCCACTGCCTTCACTTCAGCAACCTGCACACCCAACCGTGGCGACCGTTTCCCGAACGCTTCGTCTATCAACGCCACCCCCACGAAGACGTCTGGCTCGAGCTCGAACACGAGGCGGACGAAGCGCGCTTCGAAATCTTCAGCGCCGAACACCCCAGCGAGCTGTTCCGGTCGTTGGACGCGCCCCCCCCCCTCGACCGCGTCCCGATCGACGACCTCGCCTGGGTGCTCGATGCGCGATTCGACTCGATCGAGGCGTCGAGCGGAGAGACCGTCGAATTCGACATCCGCTGCGATCCGCCCGGCGGCGTTGTGCGCGGTCCCGACGGTCGCCACGAGATCGTTCGCAGCGCGGCCTGGTGGAGCGACCGTCTGGACGACGCTGCGGCGAGACATCCCGGCGTCCGCTGGGAAGCCCGTCTGGAACAGCCAGGGCGCAAGAAAACGGGCCGCGTCTGCATGCGTGTGGGCGGACCCGCCCCTGACGGGTCAGCGCCCCGGGTGTGGATCCTGCAGGACGATCGCCCGGGAAACGCCAGCCAGAGTCGGGGATTGGCCGATGCGCTGGGCTGGCCGACCGACCTCAAGCGACTGGTTCTGAGCCCTGCTTCGATGCTCCACAACCGCCTGCTGGGCGCTTCGATCGCCGGCATCGACCCCGCGAAGTCCGACGCCCTCGAGCCCCCGTGGCCCGACCTGGTGATCGCCGCCGGCCGCCGCACCGCGCCGGTCGCGCTCTGGATCCGGGACCAGAGCGGCGGGCGGACGCGATTGGTACAGCTCGGTCGAAAGGGAGGTGACCGTGCCGATCTGTTCGATCTGGCCGTGACCCCGCGCTACGGGCGTCTGTTTCCCCAACGGCATCGCATCGAGATCGCCGCGCCCCTGCATCGCATGACACCGGAACGCATCGAAGACGCGCGGCGAGAGTGGCGCGATCGGCTCGAGCCGTATCCCTCGCCCCGCATCACGGCGTTGCTCGGAGGAAAGTCCGGTCAGTACGCGATGGACCCCGACACGGCACGACGCCTCGGGGAAGCGCTGGCGCGGGTGGCGAAGGAACTCGGCGGTTCTGTGCTCGCCACCACCAGTCGGCGCACGGGCGACCGGGCCAGCTCCGCCGTTCGGGACGCGCTGTCGGAGACACCCGGCGAGGTGTACGGCCCCGACGATCCAGGCGAGAATCCCTTCCTCGGATACCTGGCGTGGGCGGACCAGCTCGTAATCACGGCCGACAGCGAGTCGATGCTGGCCGAAGCCACTTCGCTCGGAATGCCCGTCTACATCTACCCGTTGCCGCAGCGGCTGAGCTTCCGCCTGCTCCGCTTCTTTCGGGAACTCGTGCGCAATCGCGCGACAGCGGAACCCCTGGGCCCGCGCGGCACGGGCCGGCCCCAGCGCGGGCTCGAGCGCCTGTGTGGTCGACTGATCGAGCACGGCTTCGTTCGACCGTCGCGAGACCTCGAGCTGCTCCACCAGGACCTCATCCGTCGCGGCGTGGCCCTGCGTTTCGGTGCGGCCGGAGTGGTCCCGAGCGGCCCGCCACTGCGCGAGCTCGACGACGTCGCCGATCGGGTCCGCTCCATGATGGGCCTTCGCTGACGACCCGGCGGCGGCCCAAGCCACCCGCGGAGGGGCGGCTTCGCTATATTGGGCCGGCCGTCGCGGTCGAGCGGGCCAAGGCGCAGACCTCCCCCCGGACCGATCCAGAGTTTCCTCGCAGCCCGTTCGACGGGTGGAGAATCGATGCGGGTCATTCGCTACTTCGCAGGCGCCTATCCCTGGCAGGTGAGCATCGTCTTCGTCTGCATGCTGCTGGGCGCTCTGCTCGATGGCCTCGGAATGAGTGCCTTCTTGCCGGTTCTCGGCGTGGCGATGTCGGCGGACGGTTCCGAGCCGTCGGGCTTCGAGGCCCTGGTCCTCGAGCAGCTCGACGCCTTCGGCATTTCGCGCGAGTTGGGCCCGCTGTTGCTCGTGTTGGGTACCGCCTTCTGGCTCAAGGCGTTGTTTCTGATCGTCGCCCGGCTTCAGGTGGGTTACACCGTCGCCCACATCGCGACCGACCTGCGCCTGCGCCTGCTGCGGGCGCTGCTCGCCACAAGCTGGCACTACTACACACGGCAGCCGGTCGGTCTCGCCGTCAACGCCATTGCCACCGAGGCCAGCCGCGGCGCTATCGCCTTCAACTCCCTGACCCAGATCACGGCCCACGCCGTCCAGGCCCTCGCCGCGATTGGCATTGCCATCGTGGTGTCGTGGCAGGTCACGCTCGGCTCCATCGCCGCCGGCGTCTTCAGTATCGGGCTGCTCAATGTCTTCGTGCGCATTGCGAGCCGTGCGGGGCTGAAGCAGACCAATCTCCTGAAGTCCCTGCTCAGTCGCCTGACCGACGTACTCCAGATCGTGAAGCTGCTCAAGGCCACGGCCCGCGAGCAGCTGATCGGCCCGCTGCTCGAACACGACACGCGGAGGCTCAACAAGGCGCTTCGCAAGCAGGTGCTCGGCAAGGAGGCTCTACGCACGATCCAGGAGCCGGTGATGGTGTCCTTCTGCGGTCTCGGCCTGCTGGTCTCGATCCAGTCGATGGGCATGCCCGGCCCCGAGGTCCTGCTGATGCTCGTCCTGTTCGCGCGAACCGTCGACCACCTGAACAAAGGACAGCGCAAGTACCAACAAATGGTGATCGATGAACACGCCCTCTGGTCGCTGCTCGATCGCATCCATGGCGCCGAGGCGCAGCGTGAGGTCTGGACGGGATTGGCGACACCGACCCTGACTAACGAGATCGCCCTCAGGGACATCTGCTTCGAGTACGACCACCACACGGTCTTCGACGGACTGTCGCTCGAGATCCCGGCCGGAAGCATCACCGCCATCATCGGGCCCTCGGGTGCGGGCAAGACGACGCTGGTGGATCTGCTCACGGGTCTCATCAACCCCGACTCTGGCGAGATCACAGTAGACGGTCGTCCGCTCAGCGAACTCGATTTACAGCAATGGCGTCACTTGGTGGGTTACGTGCCCCAGGAGACGCTGTTGCTCCACGATTCGATCCGTTGGAACATCACGTTCGGCGACCCGTCGCTGACCGACGCGGAAGTCGAGCAGGCCATGCGCGACGCCGATATCTGGGACTACGTCTCCGCTCAACCCGACGGCCTCGATACGTCGGTAGGAGAGCGGGGCACGCTGCTTTCCGGCGGCCAGCGTCAGCGCATCGCCATCGCCCGCGCGCTGGTACACCACCCGAAGCTGCTGATTCTCGATGAGGCAACGGCCGCACTCGATGTCGACACCGAGGCGGCCATCTGGTCGACGATTTCGAAGCTGCGCGGGCACACCACGGTCGTCGGCATCTCCCACCAACCGGCGCTCGCCAGCGTGGCGGACCGCATCTACCGAATCGAGCACCAGCGCGCCGTGCCGGTCGAGATTTCGGCTCCCCAGGCTGCATCCGCCGAAGAACGGGCCTGACCACAGATGAGTGAACGGGCTGGCTTCACGAGCCTCGTGCTCGCCGGAAGCCGCGGCGAGGCAGACCCGCTCGCCGAGGCAACAGGCCTGCGCCATCGGGCACTGCTCGACGTGGCCGGGGTTCCCATGCTGCTGCGGGTGGTGCGGACCCTGGCCGCCATGCCCGAAGTCGGTCGCATCATCGTCAGCATCGACGATCCCGCCGCATTGAACGAGCAGCCCGAGCTGGCGGCCCGCGTCGAGGACGGCTCCCTCGAGGTCCACCAGAGCCTCTCGTCACCGAGCCACAGTGTGCTCGACGTCCTCGAGAACGTCGCCAGCGGTGGCCGGGTACTGGTCACCACGGCCGACCATGCGCTGCTGACGCCCGAGATCGCCGGGCACTTTCTCAGTCGCGTGGAGCGCAGCAAGGCCGACGTGCTGGTCGGCCTGGTGTCGCGCCGGGTGATCGAAGCGCGCTTCCCCGACACGACCCGGACCTACTTGCACATGCGCGGCGACGCCTGGTCGGGCGCCAACCTCTTTGCATTCCGGACGCCGGACGGGCGTCGTGCGGCGGCCTTCTGGCGCCGCGCCGAGAGCTTTCGCAAGCAGCCCTGGCGCCTCGTCGGCACGTTCGGGCCGGTGAACCTGCTGCTGTTCCTGCTGCGTCGCCTGGATCTGGACGCCGCACTGGAGCGCGCCTCGAAGGTGATCGGCACCCGGGTCGCTGCAGTGACCCTGCCTTTTGCGGAAGCCGCGGTCGACGTCGACCGACCTTCGGACCTGGAGCTGGTGACGCGATTGCTGGCGAAGAAGCGATCGGCGCAGGTCAGCTGAGCACCCGTTCACCCTCGTCGATACAACCGCCCGTAGTCGGGTCGTAGCCACGGATCCGCAGCCTGATCGGCCGCTTGGAACTGCCGGGGGCAGCGTCTCCGATTTCGTAGAGGTGATACTGCGCGCGCTTGTGCTGCTTGAGGCCGGCATCGGAGGCCGAACGCACACCCACCACGGGAATCGGCCCATCAGGGCCCGGCACCTGTTCGAGATGCTGCCGGTGTCCGTGTCCATGGAGAACCAGCTCGGCACCCGTTCGGGCCAGCACCGCGCGCAGCTCAGCCGCGTCGGTGAGTGCACGCCGCGGCGAGACGGTGCCTTCATTGATCGGATGGTGGATCGAGACGACACGACAGAGGTCGCCCTCGCCGAGGCGGGTCAGCAGCTGCTCGAGTCGCTCGAGCTGGTCGGCGCCGGCGGTGCCGCTGGCCATCCCGGGCGCCGTCGGATTCGCCGAGCACACGCCGACGACGGCGACCGCCCCGCGAGTGCGCAGGGTCGGAAACGTCGTGTCTCCGGAGTCCGACTGGAGATACGGCTTCCACAGATCCCAGGAGTTTTCGGGCGGGATCGCCACGTAGGCATCATGGTTACCGGGCACCAACGACACTTCTGCGGGAGTACCGATCCGCTCGAGCCACTGGCGCGCCATCGAGAATTCGTGCGGGCAGGCCACGTTGGTCAGGTCACCCGTGATCGCTATGTGGTCGGGCCGCTGCTCCCGCAGGTCGGCGATCAGCGCCTCGAGCACTTCCGGTCGGTGGGTCTTCTGCCTGCGCAGCTGCCACGAGATCCAGCCCAGGAAGCGCTTGCCGACGAAGTCGGTGACGCGTTCGACCCGGACCGGTGTCGCGTGGAGATCCGATAGATGGGCAAGCCGGTACATGGGTCATTCCCCTCATACCCAGGCGCCACAAGCTAACCTACCCAATGGGCGTGTGATAGCTGGCGCGCCCTTCGTTCCGCCCCCGTGAAGCGGTCCGCCATCACCCGTAGACGCGAGACGGAGAACCATGTCGGGCTCGGCCGCCCCTCCCATTCCTGCAGCGTGGATCGTGACGCCGGCATCTGAACCGCCGGCAAACGGCTTCGAGCTCTGGGGACTGTCCTCGGCGCAACGGCTCCAACGCTCGCTCCAGCGCGTCGGTTGCGCCGAGATCCACACACTGGCACCCCAGGACGTGCTCGACCCCGGCCGACACGACCGGGTCCTGCTGCTGCGAAGCGACTGGATCTATGACGAACGGCTGATCGAAGCCCTGGGGTCGGCAATAGACACGGGTCTGCGCAGCGCCCAGTCCGACAGCGCGGGCGAGACCGAGTTCGTCGCCGCCAACGTGTCGGCCAGAACGTCCGACGCCGTGCGCAGGGCGCTGCAAACCGGCGCGGAAGCGCCCGAGGAACTCAGCCTGCGCAAACCGACCGAGCTCGCGCCGTCGTACTCGGCGAAGCTGCGCAAGTTCGACCCACCCTACCTGCTGCGCGCCTGCCCCGAACAGCTGAACGAGATCGAAAAACGAACCTTCTCTGCCTCGTACAAGGGCGCGACCGACCTCGTCACCAAGTGGGTCTGGCCAGCGCCCGCTCGTGCGCTCACCCGCCAGCTGGCCCGTGCCCATGTCCATCCCAACACGGTGACGCTTGCGAGCTGGGTCCTGGCCGTCGCTGCTTTCTGGCTGTTCTGGCGAGGCGAGTTCGGAATCGGCCTTGTAACGGCGTGGCTCATGACCTTTCTCGACACCGTCGATGGCAAGCTCGCCCGGGTGACGCTCACCTCGAGCGAGCTCGGCAACGTCCTCGATCACGGTCTCGATCTCGTGCACCCGCCCTTCTGGTGGTACGCATGGGGTGTGGGCATCCAGGCGGCCACGGGGCCCGCGACCCTGATCGTGGTCGCCGGCTACTTCGCTGGACGGCTGATCGAAGGACTCTTCCTCTTCTTCTTCAAGTTCGAGACCCACAGCTGGCGCCCCATCGACACCCTGTTCCGCACCCTCACGGCGCGCCGGAACCCCAACCTGATCTTCTTCTCGGTCGGAACGGCGGCCGGGCGACCGGATCTGGGAATGGTCATGGTCGCTCTCTGGACCGTCGCGTCTCTGGCATTCCACGGCACGAGACTGCTCCAGGCTGCCGTCGGACGCGCGCGCGGAAAGACGATTTCCGCCTGGGATGAAGCTCAGCGGGCCCGCTAGCGTCGAACGCTTCGAAAGAAAGGAACCCTTGATGCGGCTTGCATGCGTGTCGTTGCTGCTGGCCCTGTTGACCCCACAGGCGACACTTGCCCAGGATCTCGTGTCACCGCGGGCGCGGATGTCGAAGGGTGACGCGGCAGAAGAGCACTGGGATCTCGACGCTCGCTTCGAGAGTGGCCACTTCGTGATGGCGCGCTTCTTCATCACCAATGCCGGGCCGGGCGTCCACACGGCGGGGGCGACGGGTCACATCGTGTTCCCCGACGGCCACACGAAGCCTTTCAAGAACGGCCGTCGCGCGGGGAAATGGCAGCTGGAAAACGACGGACTGCTGCTCGACATCGGCTCCAGTAACTTCGACCTCGCCGGTCCGGTTCGTCACCTCGACATCGACAATCACAAGCGCGGCATCAAGATCCAACTGAAGATCCAGGCCGACCCGGCGCGCGCGCGTTCGAAGCCCTTGCTGCCGGGCTACCACGTCGACCTGCTCGACCTCGCGACGCCCGTTTCCGGAACCCTGTGGACGCCGGACATGACGGCACCCGTCCAGGTCCGGGGCCACGCCACCCTGACCCACAGCTGGATGGAAAGGGCGGAAGCCAGCCTGATCCAGCAGCGAATCGACGCCTTTGGCCGCGAAAACGACTACGCCTTCTGGTTCCAGAGGCTCACGACTCCCTCAGGGGAAAGTCGAAGCTGGCTGCTCATCGAAGAGGCAGGCAAGCCCTCATACAGCAGCACAGCGCTCGAAACGTCCCTGCAGGGACGGGCTCCCCGCTGGGACAAGGCCGGATACCCGATTCCGGCCCGTCTCGAGCTGGGGAATTCCGGCGCGATGGGAGGGGTGGATCTGCAACGGATCGTGCTCAGCTACGATCCATCTCAGGATTTGCCCCAACCCTTCCGATTGCTGTTATCTTTCCGCAGCCGTCCTTGGAGGGTATGGACGGACTCATCGATAGCGGTGAACAACGACGGCAGCGGCGAACACGGCCCCCCGCAGATTCACGCAGCCGGAACGACGTCGGTCACATTCCTCAATCCCACCACGACGCCGTAGCACCAACTCCCCAGATCTTCGAGCAGGAGTACGCATTCGTGCAGATCGGTTTGATCAACAATCTGAGAGCCGGCCGGAGCAACAAGCAGGTCTTCCGCGTCTTGAACCTGCTGCGCTCCTATCCCGACGTCTGTCACGTGGAGACCGACTGTGCCGGAGCGCTCCCCGACGCCATTGCCGACCTGGCCCGCCGCAAGATCGATCTGCTGATCGTCAATGGGGGTGACGGCACCCTCCAACACACCCTGACCGAGATCCTGGCCAACGACGTCTTCGACCGGACGCCCATGATCGCGCCCCTGCGCGGCGGCCGAACCAACATGACGGCGCTCGATCTGGGCGCTCATCGGGACCCGGTCAAGGGTCTCCGAGCGGTGCTCGATGCCGCGGGCACCGGAACGCTTCACGAGCGCTTCGAACACCGACCCGTGCTGCGCGTCGCCTACGACGGCGGACGCCAGACCAGCTACGGAATGTTCTTCGGCGGGGGCACGATCCGCCGGGCCATCACACTGACCCACCAGCTCTTCCCCAAGGGCCGCGCCCAAGGCTCGTTCGGTGCTGGGCTCGTGACCGCAGGTCTGGTCACCAAGGCCGCCATGGGCTCCGCCCGGGGCGTGCTGGCCCCGGACAAGCTCCAGATCCTGCTCGACGGTGAGCTGGTGAACGGCGGCGAATACCTCTTGGCGATCTCGACTACGCTGAAGCGGCTCTTCTGGGGCATCCGACCCTTCTGGAGCGACGAGGATTCCCCGGTCCGGTTCACGGCAATCGCCAGCAAGGCGGAACGCTACGGCGCGGCGGTGCCCGGCATCCTGCGCGGCCGCGTGAAGCCCTGGGTGACTCCGGAAGCGGGCTACACGAGCCGCAACGTCGAGTGCGCCGAGCTTCGGCTGGACTCGGGCTTCACGGTGGACGGTGAGACCTTCGGGCCGCGGCCCGACGAGGTGGTTTCGATCACCGCAGACCACCGCGTCACCTTCATTCGCGCCTGACCCGTCATGGGCGAGCAAGCCCAGGTTCTCGCCCGGCTCGTGCGGGAAGAGCTGTCGCGCCAAGCCCCGCCCGCAGCGCGCAGACTGGCCGAGGCGATCGCCGACCGCGTCGGTGCCGCCACGGGCGCCGTCGTCTTCTACGGCTCGTGTCTTCGCGGACGGACCGACGAGGGCGTCTTCGACTTCTACGTCCTGGTCGACGACTACGCTTCGAGCTCACCGACCCCGGCCCTGGCCCGGCTGGGTGCCTGGCTGCCGCCCAACGTCTTCTACATCGAGTGCCCGAGCCAGGACGCGGCTCGCGAACAGACCCTGCGCGCCAAATACGCGGTCATCTCGTTGGACGACTTCCGCCGGGCCGCCAGCCCCGATGCCATCCGGACCGGGATCTGGGCCCGCTTCTGCCAACCGGCGCTGGCCGTCCTGGTGCGCGACGAAGCCGTCCGCGATGCCCTGGTAGAGATCTGCGTCGAGGCGATCCTGACCGCGGCCCGACGCGTAGCCCCACTGCTCGAGGCACCGGTCACAGCGGAGGAATTCTGGCAGCGCGTGTTCGCCGAAACCTACGCCGCCGAGCTGCGGACCGAGAGTCCAGAGTCCGTCCACAGCCTGGTGAGCGCCGCTCCGGACCGCTACGAGCAGGTCGCACGGGCCGCCCTCCAGGAACTCGCCGATGGCGGAGAGCTTTCACTGCGATCGGATGGAGAACGCCTCGCCGTCGAGCTTCCGCCGGCGGCGCGCAAGCGCGAACGCCGGCGCTGGGCCTTTCGGCGACGCCTGGCCAAGGCCGCCTACGTGGGCCAGCTCTTCAAGACGGCCTTCACCTTCGGCGACTGGTTGCCCTACGCGTTGTGGAAGGTGGAGCGGCATACGGGTGTCCACATCGAGCCCAGCGAACTTCAGCGTCGACACCCGTTGATCTTCGGATGGCCCCTGCTGATCCGGGTGCTTCGCCTGCGGGCCCTCCGCTAACAACGAGGGGCTGGAGCTGGACGCCCACGTTCGCAGCTCGGCAGCGCCGAGAAGGCGGGCGCCTGACCCGACTCAGACGCCGCTGCCGATGATCATCCCGCCCTCGACGGGCAGGATGTTTCCGGTCACGAGATCCGAGCCGGTAATGAACGACAGGATCGCATCGGCAATGTCGTCGGGCGTACAGACCCTGCCCAGCGCCGCGCGACTCGTGACGGCCTGCTTGATCGCGTCGAAGGCGGGGCCGAGACCTTGTTTCAGCCAGCTGCCGTCGATGAAGCCCGGCGCCACCGCGTTCACCCGGATCGAGGGCGCGCAGACCCGGGCCAGGGTGACGGTCAAGCTGTTGAGAGCAGCCTTGGACGCGCAGTAGGGGATCGAGCTGCCGCTGCCGATCAGGCCGGCGACGCTCGACACGTTCACGACTTCACCGCCTCCGCTCTTCTCGATCGCCGGCTTCGCCGCCCGCGTGCACTGGAAGGGACCCGCCACGTTCACGGCCATGATCTGTTGCCACACCTCGGGCGTGACCTTGTCGAGATCGCCGTGTGGAATGAAGTGGGTCGTTCCGGCGTTGTTCACCAGGATGTCGAGGCGCCCGAACCGGTCGACGGCGGCGACCACCAGCTCGCGGCAGTCTGCGTCATCGGTGACATCGCAGCGGTGTGCGAATGCGTCGACACCCTGGGCCCGCGCCTCCTCGGCCACCTGCTCGGCGGCCTCTTGCGAGCGGCGGTAGTTCACGACCACCGCACAGCCGCCGCTGGCGAGCTTGAGAGCCGTGGCCCGTCCCACCCCGGTGCCGGCGCCGGTCACGATCGCAGCGCGATCCTGGATCTCCATCGGGTCTCTCCTCGTTCCTGGCGCGGCAGGGAGATCTAACCCAGAACGGGAAAAGGCGCCGGTCGTTTGACCGGCGCCTTTCCGCCCGATTCAAAGAATCACGCCGGATCCCGTGAAGATCAGTGGCGCTCGAGCAGCTCGTCGCCTTCGCGGTCGAGGGCGTCGACCACGGACTGTACGAGCTCACTCACCCGGGCGGCCATCTCGGGAGCCACGAGCTGGAGCATGCGCTTGGTCAGCGCATTCTCGGCACGGGCCACAGCCTCGAGACCCTCTCGGGAGGCCACGAGCTGGATGCCGCGCCGATCCGTCGGCACGGGCACGCGGCGCAGCAAGCCAGCCTGCTCGAGACCATCGACCAGCGAAGTAAGAGTGGGACGACTGACACCGACGCGGGCCGCCAGCTCGCTTGCACGGTGGGGCTGACCTGAAATCGAAACCAACAGTCGGTACTGGGGGAGAGAGATTCCGGTGGATTGGCAGGCCTGTTCGGCCACCCGGGCCAAGCGGGCCAAGAGCCGAATACCGGGTGCGAATTCCGACGTGGGGAGTTGCTGCAAAGCCTCGCTCATCCGTTCGACCTCCGAAGCGACTCTTATTGAGAATCCGCATTCTACCTGCACGCAGGTCGATCTGACTACCCCTCAGATACAGACAATCGACCCCCGCGGGAAGCTGCGCGGCGGGCCGCTAGCGGGCGGCGGCGGTGAGGGACTGGACGTCGAGGGCGAGCCGGTCGCCCGCTGCCAGGCCGACCTGCTTCAGGCGGCCTCCGGCGGTTTCGATCGCGAAGCGGACCGGCACCCGGCTGGGGTACCGGGGCAGTCGCCGTTCGTAGGCCTGCAAGGCCTCATGCTCGCCGCGCGGCGGCTCGGGCGACATCTCGTGGACTACGACCACCCGGGCCTCGTCATCGAGGAAGGCGACGTCAATCGGTCCCGGACAATCGCGCATCACCATGCTGAAGGGCTGGCTGCGGGGCAAAACGAACAACATGCCGCTGTTGGGCGGCAGCTCGCGACGTTGGGAAAGTCCACGGAAACGGCTCGCCGGATCGTCGGCGACCTCGAGGATGAAGGTCTCGCCGCCCAGAGCCAGCCAGATCTCGT
>Ga0209988_10000380_pt1 | contig 27409 bp, 34 predicted proteins | sample N075metaG_FD_183115 | JGI IMG/M metagenome (GOLD analysis project Ga0209988, IMG submission 183115) | Deep subsurface microbial communities from Kermadec Trench to uncover new lineages of life (NeLLi) - N075 metaG (SPAdes) (version 2) | ecosystem: Environmental > Aquatic > Marine > Ocean trench... | reverse complement strand
CGTCGCCGGTTCCGGCAGATCGATTTTCGCCGCAACAAGGTCGATGTTCCCGCGAAGGTCGCCGCGATCGAATACGATCCGAATCGATCGGCGAATATTGCATTGCTCCACTACGTCGACGGCGAAAAGCGGTACATCCTTTCGCCCGGCGGATTGAAGGTTGGCGATACCGTGGTGTCCTCGATGACGGCCGAGATCCATCCGGGGAACGCGATGCCCTTGTCCCGCATTCCGGTGGGAACCCATGTGCACGCGATCGAGATGAAACCAGGCAAGGGCGCACAGCTGGTGCGTTCCGCCGGAACCAGTGCGCAGCTCATGGCGCGCGAAGGCAATATGGCCACGCTTCGATTGCCCAGTGGCGAGATGAGAATGATCCATGTCGATTGCATGGCGACGGTGGGCGAAGTCGGCAATGCGGAGCACGAGAATCAGCGGATCGGAAAGGCCGGACGTTCGAGATGGCTCGGCAAGCGATCCAATGTTCGCGGCGTCGCGATGAATCCGGTCGACCATCCGATGGGTGGTGGTGAGGGGCGTTCCTCGGGCGGTCGCCATCCTTGTACACCTTGGGGTAAACCGACCAAGGGCGCCAAGACACGATCCAACAAGCGCTCCGACAAGTACATCGTCAAACGACGAGGGAAGAAGTAGGAGAGGTAGAGAGATATGGCACGTTCGCTCCGAAAAGGTCCCTTTATCGACCCGAGCCTTCAGAAGAAGGTCGACAAGCTCACGGCGGGTGGTGGCAAGGGCGTCATCAAGACCTGGTCACGCCGGTCCATGATCAGTCCCGAATTCGTTGGCCTCACTTTCCATGTTCACAATGGGAAGCTGTTCATGCCGGTCTTCGTGACCGAGAACATGGTGGGTCATCGTCTCGGTGAGTTTGCACCGACACGTAAGTTCACGGGTCATGCCGGCGGCAAGAAGGTGAGGCGCTAGTGGAGGTCAAGGCTGCACTCAACGGCTATCGAGTGAGTCCGCAGAAGGCTCGCCTCGTCGTCGATCAGATTCGGGGCAAGGGCGTCGAGGAGGCGCTGAATCTGTTGATGCTTTCGCCCAAACGCGTGGCCGCGCCGATTGCGAAGCTGATTCGATCCGCGGTCGCGAATGCGGAGCAGAAGAACGAGAACCACCGCGCGGGGATCGAAATCGACAACCTCATCATTTCGACCATCTACGTGAATGAGGGAACCAGCATGTGGCGAATTCGTCCGCGAGCCCAGGGGCGCGCGGCATGGATTCAAAAGCGGAGTAGCAAGATCAACGTTGTCCTCTCCGAGCGCTGAGGGCTCTTCATGAAGGGCTCAAGGGCTCCCTTTGGAGCGCTGAAGGCTCTTCTTCAATTCGGTGATACGGCGTATGCCGTGAGAAACGCACGGCGAATGCGGTGCAAGGAATAACCTGAGTATGGGTCAAAAAGTTCATCCCTACGGATTTCGAGTCGGCACCTTGTATGGTTGGCAATCCAACTGGTTCGCCGAAAAGCACTACGCCCAGCAGCTGCTCGAAGACGTGAAGATTCGAGCGTTCATCAAGAAGAAGCTCTATCACGCGGGGATCTCGAAGGTCGTGATCGAGCGGACCGGCGAGAAGATCGTGATCAACATCCATACCGCGCGTCCCGGTATCCTGATTGGGAAACGTGGAGCCGAAGTCGATGTTCTTCGCAAGGAATTGAAGGGCTATACGACCCGCGACATCTTCATCAACATCAAGGAGATTCGTAAGGCGGAACTCGATGCCCAACTCGTTGCCGAAAACATCGCGACCCAGCTCGAGCGTCGGGTCGCTTTCCGGCGGGCGATGAAGAAGGCCATGATCGCGACGATGAAATTCGGCGCCGAGGGAGTCCGAATTCAATGCTCCGGACGATTGGGCGGCGCAGAGATGGGACGGCGCGAGTGGTATCGGGATGGCCGCGTGCCTCTGCATACGCTTCGCGCCGAGATCGACTATGGATTTGCGGAGGCGCGGACGACCTACGGAGTCATCGGCGTGAAATGCTGGATCTTCAAGGGTGAGGTCGGTGACCGCGAGCTCAAGCGAGGCCCGCTCTCACAGGATCACCGATCCGAGGTCCCGAGGTAAGAAATGCTCCAACCCAAGAAAGTCAAACATCGGAAGATGTTCAAAGGTCGCAATCGCGGGAAAGCCTTGCGCGGGAACACACTTGCGTTCGGCGCCTTCGGGCTCCAAGCGATGACATCCGGGTACCTCACTGCGCGGCAGATCGAGGCCGCGCGAATCGCGATGACCCGACATGTGAAGCGTGGTGGAAAGGTCTGGATCCGGGTCTTTCCGGACAAGCCGATCACGAAGAAGCCGGCCGAAACCCGAATGGGTAAGGGCAAGGGCAACCCGGAGGCGTGGGTCGCTCCGGTGAAGCGTGGGCGCGTGCTCTATGAGATGGAAGGCGTCGACGCTTCGGTCGCCCGTGAGGCACTGCGTCTGGCGGCACATAAATTGCCGATCCGGACTCGATTCGTAGAACGGGAGGGCTGAACGTGAAGGTTTCTGAACTTCAGACTCTTTCGGAGTCTGAACTCGAACAAAAGGGACGCGAGCTCCGCGATGAGCTCTTCAACGCAAAGATTCGGCGCGCAACCGAACAGTTGGAGAACACCGCGATACTTGGGCATCTCCGCAAGGATATCGCTCGAGTCGAGACTTGCTTGACCATGAAGCGCGAGGCGGAATAGTGAACGAAAGAGGAAGTCGACGAACACTGGTTGGCACCGTAGTCAGCAACAAGATGGACAAAACCGTCGTCGTACGGGTAGAGCGTCTTGTTCAAGACCAGCGGTACAAGAAGTACATCCGCCGCTATTCGCGGTTCATGGCTCACGACGAGACCAATTCTTGCACGGAAGGTGATCAGGTCCGAATCATCGAGCATCGGCCGCTCTCCAAGCGCAAGCGATGGAAAGTCCAGGAAACGCTCGAGAAGGCAACCTCGATCTAAGGGAAAGAATCATGATTCAAGCTGAATCGACATTGCTAGTGGCCGACAATTCCGGTGCGCGGAAAGTCAAGTGCATTCGTGTGCTCGGCGGTTCTCGTCGTCGCTTCGCTTCGGTTGGGGACATCATCGTTGTCGCCATCAAAGAAGCGATTCCGAACTCGCGGGTCAAAAAAGGCGAAGTCCGACGCGCTGTGATCGTCCGAACCAAGAAATCGATTTCCCGGCCGGACGGGACGCATATCCTCTTCGACGAGAACGCCGCCGTGCTGATCAACAAGGACAAAGAAGTCGTCGGCACTCGAATCTTCGGCCCCGTCGCACGAGAACTTCGAGCGGCGGGCTTCATGCGAATTGTTTCGCTGGCGCCGGAGGTGCTCTGATCATGGCGAAAACCAAGGCGAGTGACGGCCCGCGGCTACGCACGCAGTACAGAGAGACGATCGCGCCGAAACTACAAAAGGAATTCGGTTACAAGAACGTCAACCAGATTCCGCGCGTCGAGAAGATCGTTGTGAACGTCGGCTTGGGTGAGGCGACGACGAACCCGAAGTTGCTCGATCGGGCAATGGAAGAATTGGCGTTGATCACTGGACAGAAGCCGATTCGGCGCCTTGCGAAGAACAGTATTTCCAACTTCAAACTCCGCGAAGGTCAGGCGATCGGCTGTACGGTGACCCTTCGTGGCGTTCGTCAATGGGAATTCCTGGATCGCTTTCTCAGCGTGGCGTTGCCCCGCGTGAGGGACTTTTCGGGTGTTTCGCCCAAATCGTTCGATGGGCGCGGGAACTACACGTTCGGAGTTCGTGAGCAAACGATCTTTCCGGAAGTGGACTATGACAAGGTCGAGAAGGTGACGGGGATGAACGTCACCATCGTCACGACTGCAAACACCGATGCCGAGGCCAAAGCGCTCTTGGCGCATCTGGGCGTGCCCTTTCGCCAGTAGACGGGGATCGCCGATCGCTGAAGAGCTCGGCAAGGAGAAGAGTAGATCATGATGACCGACCCAGTGGGTGACATGTTGGCGAGAATTCGAAATGCGGGCGGCGCGCGGCACGCGGAGATGAGTTGCCCGTCGTCCAAATTCAAACTCGCGATCGCCAAGGTTCTGAGCGACGAAGGCTTTGTCGGCGCGATCCGCACGGACGGGGATGAGAAAAAGCCGACGCTGACGATAGAGCTTCGATATCAGGACGACGGCAAACTCATGATCGATGGAATGCGACGAGTGAGCAAGCCCGGTCGTCGGGTCTACGTCGCTGCGGATGAGGTGAAGCAAGTCAGGGCGGGACTGGGTATGTCCGTTCTGTCCACGTCGAAGGGCGTGCTTTGTGATCGGGATGCCCGAGTCGCCAAGGTGGGTGGCGAAGTGATCTGCGAGGTCTGGTAGGCGATGTCACGTATTGGCAAGCAACCGATTGGAATTCCCGACGGTGTGACGGTCGAAGTCGCGAACGGGGAAGTGCGAGCGAAGGGACCCAAGGGGAGTCTTCAATGTCTGGTGCCGGAAGGCATTGTGGCGAAAGTCGAAGACGGCCAGCTCGTATTCGAGCGGCCGGACGATTCGAAGACCGCGCGGTCTCTTCATGGACTGGCCCGCGCCCTGGCGAACAACATGGTGATTGGCGTGAGCATCGGCTTCTCGAAACGACTCGAGATCGAAGGCGTCGGGTACCGGGCGGATGTGAAGGGCAAGGTTCTCAATCTACTGCTCGGCTTTTCGCATCCCGTTTCGTTGGACATTCCCGAGGGTTTGGACGTGAAGGTGGATGGAAATACGAAGCTCAGTATCGCGGGTGCTGACAAACAAGCCGTTGGCCAGTTTGCAGCGAATGTGCGGTCCTTGAGGCCGCCGGAGCCCTACAAGGGCAAGGGCATCCGCTATGACGATGAACGAATTCGCCGAAAGGTCGGCAAGGCGGGCGCTTGATTTTTTTCGTGCCGTGGCGACGCCCATTCGCCACTGCATGATTTAGACGCTGATGCGCGTGACGGACGCGATGGCACTGAGGTCGAAATGAAGAAGAAGGTGAAGAAGAAGGTTGCGAATACGAAGCGCCGGATGTGGTTGGCGCGGAAAGCGCGGACGAGGACGTCACTCGGGCGAACCGAGCGGGTCGTACTGACGGTTTTTCGGAGTTCGAAGCATATCTACGCGCAACTCGTCGAAAACGAGACGGGAAAGACGCTGGCGACCGCTTCGACGCGGGATCGAGCGATTGTGCAAGCCGGCTCGACCGGAAATGTAGAGGCCGCCAAAAAGGTGGGCGAAGCGATTGCGAAGATCGCGAAAGAAAAGAGCATCGACGAGGTGGTCTTCAATCGAAACGGGTTTCTCTTCCACGGCCGCGTAAAGGCCGTGGCCGAGGGAGCACGTGAGGCGGGGCTTCAGTTCTGATATGGCATCTGTAATTCAATCCTCGACTCTGAATCCGAATGACTACGAACTCAATGATCGTGTCATCCACATCAATCGCGTCTCGAAGGTCGTCAAGGGCGGCCGACGGTTCAGCTTCTCCGCGCTCGTCGTGGTCGGAAATGGCCAGGGCATCGTCGGCGTGGGGCTGGGCAAGGCGGGCGAAGTACCCGAAGCCATTCGGAAGGGTGTGGAAAAGGCGCGCAAATCGCTGATCGAGGTTCCTTTGCTCGACGGGAGAACGTTGCCGCACGACGTGATCGGTGTCTCCGGTGCAGGACGCGTGTTGATGCTTCCGGCATCGCCCGGTACGGGCGTGATCGCGGGCGGTCCCGTTCGCGCGGTCGTCGAGTCCGCGGGTGTGAGCGACATCCTCACGAAGACCCTGGGCACGAATACGCCCCGGAACGTCGTGAACGCCGTGATGGCGGGGTTGCTTTCCCTGCGTGACCCGGAGGAACGTCTCGCACAACTGGGTCGGCGACGATAATGGCGGCCAAGAAAACCGTGAAGGTTCAGCAGATCAAGAGCGTGATCGGATACACCGAGCGGCAACGCGCCACGATGCGCGGTCTGGGACTTCGCCGGATTCGTCAGGTCGTGGAACTCGAGGACACAGACGCCGTTCGGGGAATGATCAACAAGGTCAGCCACCTCGTCGTGGTTTTGGAGAGCTAGAACAATGTTGAACGAACTCTCACCGCCCCCCGGTGCGCTCCATCGACGCAAGCGCGTCGGTCGTGGGCCAGGCTCGGGCAAGGGCAAGACTTGCGGAACCGGCGTCAAGGGCCAGGGGACCCGCTCGGGCAAGAAGATCAAGCCTTGGTTCGAGGGTGGCCAGATGCCGCTCTATCAACGGGTGCCGAAGAAGGGCTTCACCAATCGCTTTCGAGTCGAAAACGAAATCGTGAATCTGGGCGAGCTCGGGGTGTTCGGTGAGGGCGCGACGGTCGACGTGAAGGCGCTGGCGGATCGAGGGCTGATCCGTGGTTCCGGCAAGCCGGTCAAAGTGCTTGCCGAAGGCGATGCGCCCAAGGGACTCAAGCTCACCGTCAACAAGGTGAGTGGGGCCGCAAAGGCCAAAATCGAAGCAGCGGGCGGAAGTGTGGAGAACGCCTAGGTGATCACAGCGCTCCAGAATATCGCGCGCATCGAAGAACTTCGAAAGCGGATCTTGTTTACGGCGGCCATGCTCGCGGTCTATCGCGTGGGTTGCGTCGTCGTGACGCCGGGTATCAACGGCAATATCATCCGTCAGTTCTTCAGCGATATGTCCGGAACGATGTTCGGTCTTCTCAACGTGTTCTCCGGGGGCGCGATGGAATCGCTCTCGATTTTTGCGCTGGGCATCATGCCCTATATCAGCGCCTCGATCATTTTCCAACTTCTCACCGTCGTGATTCCCGCCCTCGAACGTCTCAAGAAGGAAGGCAGTGAGGGCCAGAAACGCATTACGCAATGGACCCGATACGCGACGATCGGCCTCGCCCTGTTCCAGAGTCTCTTGATGGCGATCGCGCTCGAGAGCGGTCAGTTCGGGGGTGGCGCGGTCCTGAATCCCGGTTGGGCCTTTCGCATCACGACGATGATTACGCTGACCTCCGGTACCGCCTTCATCATGTGGCTGGGCGAGCAGGTGACCGAGCGCGGGATCGGCAACGGCATTTCCCTCATCATTTTCTCGGGCATCATCGTCGGGCTGCCTTCGGGTCTCTCGAACGTGATCGATCTGGTCCGCACCGATCAATTCAGCATCCTCGAGGTGATCTTCCTGGGCGCGGTCGTCATCGGCGCCATCGCGTTCGTCGTCTATGTCGAACGAGGTCAACGCAGGATCCCGATACAGCATGCGCGTCGCGGGGGCGGGACGGCAGCCTCTTCGAGTATGAGCTACTTCCCCTTGCGGGTGAATTCTGCGGGCGTGATTCCGCCGATCTTCGCGTCCTCGTTGTTGATGTTTCCGATGACGATTCGTCAATACAGTGAGAGCCCGACCATCCAGCGCTTCATCGACGATTGGATGAACCCCGGCGATTTCATTTACAACGGCGTGTACGTCGCTCTGATCATCTTCTTCTGCTTCTTCTATACGTCGATCGTGATCAATCCGGATGACGTCTCGGAGAACATCAAACGATCGGGTGGCTACATCCCGGGAGTTCGGCCCGGCCGCAAGACGGCGGAGTATATCGACGCCGTGCTGTCGCGGTTGACGCTCGTCGGTGCGATCTACGTCTCTGCGATCTGCGTATTGCCGGTCATTCTTTCTCAACGGATGGGCGTGCCCTTCTATTTCGGTGGGACGGCTCTGTTGATCGTGGTGAGTGTTGCACTCGATACGATGGGTCAGATCGAGGCCCATCTCGTCTCGCGCAAATACGAAGGCTTCGGGACGACGGGGCGCATCAGAGGAAGGCTGGGCCGATGAGCGCGACACGCATCGTTTTGCTCGGACCGCCCGGCGCGGGCAAGGGAACACAGGCTGCGAGCCTGGCCGAGTCTCTCGGCATTCCGCATGTCTCGACCGGGGATATGTTGCGAGCCGCCGTGAAGGCGAAGACGCCGGTGGGACTCGAGGCGAAGGCGATCATGGATGCGGGCGAGCTCGTCGGCGACGCGATCGTGATTGGAATTGCGAAGGAGCGGCTCTCGCAGGATGACGCCAAGGCGGGGTTTCTGCTGGACGGATTTCCGCGAACATGGGCACAAGCCGAAACACTCGAAGGCCTTCTGCGCGAGCTCGAGAGCCCGCTCGAAATCTGTCTGGCGCTCACGGTCGACACGGAGGCGGTGGTCGCCCGACTGCTCCATCGCGCAGAAGTCGAGGGTCGAGCGGACGACAACGAGGAAGTCATTCGGGAACGCATGCGCGTGTATGACAAAGAGACCGCGCCGCTCGTGAAGTTTTACCGGGATCGCAATCTGCTGACCGAGGTTTCAGGCATGGGAACCATCGAAGAGGTCGGAAGTCGGATTCGAAAGGCTCTCGGCTAGCTTGAGAGGAGTGAATCGGCAAATAGGAGATCGAGGCAGGGTGAGCTACGGCGAACGGATCGCAATCAAGAGCCGTCGCGAGATTGAAATCATGCGGGAGATCGGGCATTTTACGGCTGAGATCCTGCTGGAGATTCGGGAACGCGCACGACCAGGCGTGACGACCGGACAACTCGACGAAATCGCGGCAAGGGCCCTCGAAAAGAGGGGCTTGAACTCTCCGTTTTTGGGCTATGCTCCCGGGGGGATTGCACCCTATCCTGCGGTGCTTTGTGCGTCGGTCAATGAAGAGATCGTGCACGGGATTCCCGGGCCCCGTGAACTTCGTGAGGGCGACATCATTAGTCTCGACTTCGGAGTCGAAACGCGTGGTTGGCATGGTGACAGCGCCGTGACGATCGCGATTGGAGACGTTGATTCCGAAGCGCAACAGCTACTCGATACGACGCTCGATGCGCTTAACAAGGGCATTGAGCGGATGGTTCCCGGCGATCGATTGTCGGATATCGGTTTTGCGGTTCAGAGCCGTGCAGAAAAGGAAGGCTATGGCGTCGTTCGCCAGTTCGTAGGTCACGGTATCGGGCGCGAGATGCACGAGCCGCCGCAGGTGCCGAATTATGGACGACCTGGACGAGGCCCGAGACTGCGAGTGGGAATGGTCTTCGCGATCGAACCCATGGTGAACATCGGAAGCGAGAAGGTACGAGTCCTGGAAGATGAATGGACCGCCGTGACGGCGGATGGTTCGTTGTCCGCTCATTTCGAGCACACCGTGCTCATTACAGACAATGGTCCAGAGATCCTCACGAGGATCGAAGGTTCACATTAGAGAGAAGAAGATGAAGGTTCGATCGTCGGTTCGAAAGATGTGTGAAAAGTGTCGAATCATTCGTCGACGAGGCGTTGTCCGGGTGATCTGTGAGAACCCGAAGCATAAACAGCGACAGGGCTAGCCGCCCTTCGCTCGGATTGGAATTGGAGGAAGCTTCATGGCGCGAATTGCGGGCGTCGACTTGCCGCGGAACAAGCGAATCGAGATTGCACTGACGTATATCTACGGCGTCGGTCGGATCACGGCGCTCGATATCTGCGGGAAGGCGACGGTTGATCCGGGCTCCCGGACCGAGCACCTGTCGGAGTCCGAGGTGCTCAAGCTTCGCGAAGTCATCGAACGCGAATACAAGGTCGAAGGTGACCTTCGGCGTGAGGTGAATCAGAACATCAAGATGTTGATGGACATCGGCTGCTATCGGGGGCTCCGCCACCGACGAGGTCTGCCGGTTCGAGGACAGAGAACCCATACGAACGCGCGAACGCGGAAGGGCCCTGCAAAGACGATTGCGGGCAAGAAGCTGGCGCCGAAGAAGTGATGCGATAAATCCATATGGTTGCAAAGAAGACGAAGAAGAAGGTCAAGAAGAATATCCAATCGGGTATTGCTCATATCCACTCGACCTTCAACAACACGGTCATCACCATCACTGACGTGGGCGGAAACGCAATCGCCTGGTCGAGTTGTGGTCAACAGGGTTTCAAGGGGTCGAAGAAGTCGACGCCCTTTGCGGCCCAGATCGCCGCCGAAGATTGCGCCAAGAAGGCGCAGGAACACGGTGTTCGATCGCTTGGCGTCTACGTGAAGGGTCCGGGAGGCGGTCGCGAGTCCGCGTTGCGAGCGCTTCAAGCCGCAGGCATGAAGATCACAATGATCCGTGATGTCACACCCATTCCTCACAACGGTTGCCGCCCGCCCAAGCGGCGGCGCGTTTAACTCGAGAGCAGAGAGTATTTCATGGCACGCTATACGGGATCCGTCTGTCGACTCTGTCGCCGAGAGGGCACGAAGCTCTTTCTCAAGGGCGACCGCTGTTTTACCGAGAAATGCGCAATTGAGCGTCGGGCCTATCCGCCCGGCCAACACGGTCAAGGTCGTGTGCGCTTCTCGGATTACGGCGTCCAGCTTCGGGAGAAGCAAAAGGTGAAGCGCATGTACGGGCTGCTCGAGAAGCAGTTCCGGAGCACTTTTGATCGGGCGTCTCGCATGAGCGGTCGGGCAGGCGAGAACCTTTTGATGCTTCTCGAACGCCGATTGGACAACGTCGTTTTCCGCCTGGGCTATGTGACATCACGAGCCGAAGCCCGCCAACTCGTCAAGCACGGCCACTTTACGGTGAACGGCAAGAAGGCGCATACGCCGAGCATGTTGGTCATGCCGGGGTGGACGATCGGCGTGCGCGAGCGATCCAAGAAAGTCGAGCGAATTTCCGGTGCGCTCGAGACGATGGAAGGGCGCGCTGTGCCCCAGTGGCTCGAGATCGAGAAAGACGAGATGAGGGGCACGATCAAGGCCATGCCGCAACGTGAGGACATCACGCTACCGATCGACGAGCAGCTGATCGTCGAGTTGTATTCGCGATAGCCGATTCTCGGAATCGAGGGTCCGTGCTTCGTTACATGGCGACGGATCTTTCCGAGAGTTGAAACGGTAGCGATAGCGGTAAAGCGGTAAGAAGTAGCGGTAGGAAGTAGTACGAGCTGTATGAACACTACGAACAGTATGAACGGAATGTCGTCTCATTTGGAGACGCAAGGGAGTTCCGATGCAAGATGAAGTCATTGCGCGCAATTGGCGAGAGCTGATTCGACCCCGTCGACTCGAGGTCGAAGAGAGTACGCTGACCACGACCTATGGTCGTTTCTATTGTGAGCCGCTCGAACGCGGTTTCGGCACCACTTTGGGCAATGCGCTCCGGCGCGTTCTGCTCTCGTCGCTTCAGGGTGCCGCGATCACCAGTATCCGAATCGACGGGGTGCTCCACGAGTTCTCGACGGTTCCCGGCGTGATGGAGGACGTGTCCGCGATCGTTCTCAATTTGAAGGATGTTCGGGTCCGCATGAACAGCGAGGGTCCCAAGCTGATTCGTGTAAGGAAGAGCGGCGAAGGGGTCCTGACTGCGGGCGATCTCGTGTCCGCCGATCAGACGGTCGAGATCATGAATCCCGACCACAAGATCTGCACGCTCGGCCCGGATGCCGAGTTCGAGATGGAAGTCACGGTCGATCTCGGCAAGGGCTACGTCCTGGCCGACAAGAACAAGACCGAGGAAATGCCGATTGGGACGATTCCGATCGACTCCGTCTTCTCGCCGGTTCGTCGCGTGAACTACACCGTGACGCCCGCTCGTGTCGGACGGGAGACGGACTTCGATCGACTGAACCTGGAGCTCTGGACCGATGGTGCGATCGAGCCGACGGATGCGATCGCATTCGCGGCGAAGATCATGAAGGAACAACTCACGATCTTCATCAACTTCGAAGAGCAGGCGGAGACGCCGAAGCTGCAGGTCGATGAGCCCGAGCCGCTCAATCCGAATCTCTTCAAATCAGTCGACGAGTTGGAACTCTCGGTTCGTTCGGCGAATTGCCTGCAGAACGCGAATATCCGCTTCATTGGTGAACTCGTCCAGAAAACCGAAGCCGAGATGCTCAAGACCAAGAACTTCGGTCGGAAATCCCTCAACGAGATCAAGGAGACGTTGTCCAGTCTCGGTCTCAGTCTGGGGATGACGATCGACAGTCTGCCGGCCCGCAAAGATCTCGAGCGGATGCGCGAGCAGCGCGAGGCCTGAAATGAACCATCGCAAGACCGGTAGAAAACTGGGGCGTTCAGTCTCGCACCGAAAAGCATTGTTTCGGAACATGGTGACCTCGTTGCTCGAACACGAGCAGATCCGTACGACCGACGCCAAGGCGAAGGAATTGCGCGGAATCGCAGAGCGTATGATCACACTTGGGAAGCGAGGGACACTTCACGCCCGGAGACAAGCGCTCCAGACGATTCGGAGCAAGGAAGTGACCTCCAAATTGTTCGATGTGCTGGCCGATCGCTACCGTGAACGACCGGGAGGCTACACCCGTGTGATCAAGCTGGGACGACGTCCGGGCGATGCCGCGGAGATGTCGATCATCGAGCTGGTCGATCGTGACGAGCAGGGGGCGAGCGCCTGAGCGCCGATCCGCAGAACGACGGAAGCAAGCGATCCGCCGTGCCCAGCCTGGTGTTGGGGGCGGCGGTCGTCATTGTGGCGACGGTCTTGATTCTTCGGAGTGATGTGGGCGCACCTCCTGTCGTGCGGGGGACGATGGCGCCGGAATTCTCGCTGCCCCGTCTCGATCCAACGGATCCCCCGATCGAGTTGTCGGCGCTCTCGGGTCGGGTGGTGTTGGTCAACTTCTGGGCGACCTGGTGTGAGCCCTGCGAGCGCGAGATGCCCGCGATGGAACGTCTCTATCGATCCCTTCCACGCGAAGAATTCGAACTCGTGGCGGTTGCGATCGACAACAAGGAAGCGGACGTGCGCGCATTTCAGGAACGCTATGCATTCTCGTTCCCGATCCTGCTCGATCTGGATCAGGCCGTCTACGATTCATACCAGACGATGGGCGTTCCCGAGTCTCTGTTGTTGGATCCCGAAGGTCGCATCGTCGAGCGCTATGTGGGACCTCGGGAATGGGATGCACCCGAGTATGAGCGTCGAATTCGTGAGCTGCTCGACGGTGTTCGGCGAGTTCCGACGCCGGATCCGCTCTAGCGCTTTCCGGCGGGCGAAGACCGGTTCGAGTGCTCCCGGTTTCCCGGACGGAACGATTTTGCCTGCTCGAGGTCGAGGGGTGGCGTCGATGATCCCTGTGCAAGTAGGTCCGAGTACTCGAGACGGGCCCGGAGGAGTCGGATTCGGTACTCTCCCGACCGCTCATTCGCGATTCACACAGGTCTGGAAGGGGGGACTGAGTGAGGACGCTTGGCCTCGGTACGTGCCTCATAGCGATCTTGGCGATCTCTGCACTGCTCAATTCTGAGAGCGGTGTGAAGATCTGGCTCGAGCTGCGAGATGGCTTGTCCAGTTCCGAGGCGCGCGTCGCGAAGTTGATTCGAGAGAACGAAGAAATGCGAGAAGAGATCCAGATGTTGGAGGCCGAGCCCGCCGCCCTCGAGCGCGCGATTCGTGAGGAACTCGACGTCGCCTTGCCCGAAGAAATCGTCGTTCGGTTTACGACTTCGGCGAAATTCGGTCTGCAAACACCGGACGTCCCGGCGACAAGGTAATCCGATGAAGGAAAGACTCCGAGAAAGGATCGAGGTCGCTTTACGCGAGCTTCTCGACGGCGCCGGGGACTCCGACGCGTTACCGGAATTCGTCATCGAGGTGCCCCGACAGAAGGAGCATGGCGATTTCTCCTGCAACGCGGCCATGCTGCTCGCCAAACGCTTGCGACGAAAACCTCGAGAAATCGCCGAGGACCTGAAGGCCCGAATCGGTGACGCCGACGGGCTCATCGCGAATCTCGAGATTGCCGGTCCCGGCTTCTTGAACGTGAAATTGGTGGATTCCGGCTGGCAGAAAATTCTACAGGAAATGATCCAGGCCGGTGCGCGCTACGGCCAGTCGACAACGTCGACGGATGAGGGTTCCGCCGCCAAGGAAAAAGTGCAAGTGGAATTCGTCTCGGCAAACCCGACGGGACCGCTCTCGACCGGACACGGTCGGCAAGCCATTCTGGGCGATTGCATCGCGCGGCTGCTCGAGGCGACCGGTTGGGACGTCACGCGCGAGTACTATTTCAATGACGGCGGTCGCCAGATGCGTGTCCTGGGCGATTCGGTGAAGGCACGATACCTCGAGGGTCTCGCCTTGGCGGCGCCCCCGACCGTCGCTGCCCTGGCCGACCCCGAGACGAAATGGGTCGAGGAAATCGACGGGCTGCCCGTGGTGTTTCCGGCCGACGGATACCAGGGCGACTACATCAAGGAGATCGCCGACGATCTCAGGGCCAAACACGCCGATGGGCTGGTGGATGAGCCCGGCGAAGGCGTGTTCCGCGACGAAGCACAGCGCGTGATCTTCGAAGATATTTCGAGCACGCTCACGCGGATCGGAATCGAATTCGATGTCTTTTTCAACGAGCGAAGCCTATACGACGACGGCAAGATCGAAGAAACGCTGAGCGATCTTCGCGCGGCCGGGCTCGTCTACGATTCGGAAGGGGCGGTCTGGTTCAAAGCGACCGACCGCGGTCTCGATCGCGACCGCGTGATCGTCAAGAGCAGCGGCGAGCCGACCTATCTGCTGCCGGACATCGCCTACCACCGCGAAAAATTTCGACGCGGCTTCGATCGGGTGATCGATGTCCAGGGGGCCGATCATATCGAGCAGTTTCCCTTCGTCCGAGAGGCGACGGCGGTTCTGGGTGTCGATCCCGAGCGCATCGAGTTGGTCATGCATCAATTCGTCACCCTCACGAGTGGAGGAAAGCGTGTCAAACAGTCGACACGCAAGGCGACGTTCGTGACGATCGACGAATTGGTCGACGATGTCGGCGTCGATGTATTTCGATTCTTCATGATCGAACGGAAGCCCGATGGCCATCTCGATTTTGATCTGGACCTGGCCAAGGACAGGAATTGGCGCAAGAACCCAGCCTTCTATGTGCAATATGCCCATGCGCGGACCCACGGCATCGAACGCAAAGCGCTCGGGGAGGGCCTCCGCATGCCCGAGGCGGAGGGGTTCGATGCCAGCCAATTGGTTCTCGAAGAGGAAATCGAACTCGTCCGGAAGCTCGCGACGTTTCCCGAGGTCATCGCTCGCGCCGCAGCCAGTCGCGAACCTCATCACGTCGCCTACTACCTGCGTGAAGTCGCCGGCCTCTGGAATCCCTACCTGCAAGACGGCATTCGACATCGGGTCATTTCGTCTGATGCGGAACTGACTGCCGCGCGTCTCGGTCTTCTGCTCGCCGTTCGGAACGTTCTGGCCAGTGGTCTCGCGCTGCTCGGATTGAGCGCACCGGAGACGATGTAGTGGCGGCCTCACTTCGACGAGGGATTCGCCCCGGAGGCGTCGTTCGCGCATTGGGTCGATTGGCCTTGCTGACCAGCTTCGCTTTCGCGGCGGGTCTGTTGATCGGGGTTCTCGCGGAGGAACCCGAACTGCTGGCGCGCTATCTGAGAGGCGAGGGCGTCGCCGTCGCGCTCGCACCCGCGGAAGCGATGGCGACGGCCAAGGCGACGGCCATCGAAGGGTCGCCTCCGAAGGCGCAAACGCCAGTCGTCGATGTCGCACGCAGAGCCGTGATGGAAGCTCGATCGAACGAAGAGTCCGAAAGCGATCTTCCCATGGTCGCCGCCGCCGCTGTGGGAACGCCAGCGGACGCGCAGCAGGATCGTCTTTGGACGATTCAGGTCGGTGCCTTTTCAGACGAAGAGGCGGCGGCCCGACTGGTCGTGGGTCTGGGTGCCAAGGGCTACCCCACCCGGCTACTCCCCTCGAGTGACGGCTCGAGGCGTTGGCGAGTCCGTGTTCAGCCCATCCGGGGCGAAGCGAAAGCGCGGGAAATCGCGGGGCGCTTGAAGCGAGTCGAACGTTTGCCGACCTGGGTGCTTCCGATGGAGGGGCGCGTCCGCTGATGTCCGATTCCAATGACGAAAAGTCGCACGAGGGGCGCATACGAATCGGCGTCCTCGGGGCGAAGGGGCAGCTGGGCCAGTGCCTCGTTCGCGATGTCGAGCAAGCCAGCGATCTCGAGCTGGCGTTTGCAGTGACTCGGGAAGAAATCGATCTGACGGCTACGGAGCGAATCGCGACGTGGCTCGATTCGCAGGCCTCCGCTTCGCCGGACGTGGTGGTGAACGCGGCCGCCTATACCAAGGTCGATTCGTGTGAGGCGGAAGTGGAGACGGCCTACGAAACGAACGCGGTGGCTCCCGCCGAGTGGGCTCGACAGCTCTCTCTGCGAGGCATCCGATTCATTCATGTCTCGACCGACTATGTTTTTCCCGGTGACGGCGACCGTCCGTATCGCGAAGAGGATCCGACGGACCCGAAAACGGTCTACGGATCGAGCAAACGAGCTGGCGAGAACGGAGTGTTGGAGGCGGACCCGAACGCCCTCGTCGTTCGAACGAGTTGGGTATTCGGTCCCGGCCGCAATTTCGTCGTCGCGATCCTCAATCAAGCAGCACGTCGGCGCAGCGGTGAACTCGAAGGTCCTCTCAAAGTCGTAGACGATCAGCGCGGGACACCGACTTCGGCCCAAGATCTTGCCGCAGCGCTGCTCGAACTGTGTCGTCGAGGCGGAGCCGAATCGGGCGGAGCAAGGGGTCTGCTTCATCTATGCAATCAAGATGTGACGACGTGGTACGGCTTTGCGCGCGCCATCCTCGACGAAGCCGGCTATTCGGATCTGCAGATCGATCCCGTTCCGACCTCGGCCTTCCAGACGGCGGCCCCACGGCCGGCCTATTCGGTACTCGACTGCGACCGCGCGAAGGGGATGGGAATCGTGATGCGGCCTTGGCGTGAAGCGTTGGTCGGCTACCTATCGGGCCCGGACGCTCCGTCCGCGTTGCTTCCCCGTGTCGACGGATCGGTGCGGCGAGAGGTCTCTGGATGATAATCGATTCCCAGCGCATTCGAAATTTCTGCATCATCGCGCATATCGACCACGGCAAGAGCACCCTGGCCGATCGGCTCCTCGAGGCGACGCACGCATTGTCCAAGCGAGAGATGAAGGACCAATTTCTCGACAATATGGATCTCGAACGAGAGCGAGGAATTACGATCAAGGCACAGACGGCCCGGATGTCGTTTCGTGCCGCGGACGGTGAGGACTACATCCTCAATCTGATCGACACACCGGGCCATGTCGATTTCTCGTATGAGGTCTCCCGCGCGCTCGCCGCCTGTGAAGGGGCGCTGCTGATCGTGGACGCGGCACAGGGGATCGAGGCCCAGACGCTCGCGAACGCCTATCTGGCGGTGGACGCCGATCTCGAAGTGATTCCGGTCGTGAACAAGATCGACCTTCCGTCTGCCGATCCGGATCGGGTCGCCCAGGAGATCGAGGATGTCATCGGTCTGGATGCGGCGGATGTGTTGATGGTGTCGGCGAAAACCGGGGTCGGGATCGACGAAGTGCTTCAAGCCGTCGTGGATCGCATTCCTCCGCCGGCCGGAAAAGCGGATTCACCGGTGCAGGCGCTGGTCTTCGACGCATGGTTCGATCCCTATGTGGGTGTCGTGCTGCTGGTTCGTATGGTGAATGGCGTTCTTCATCAGCGTGAACGCATCCGTTTCATGGTGGCGGGAATCGAACACAACATCACGCGACTCGACGTGATCGACCCCAAGCCGCGCAGCGTCGACACGCTTTCGGCCGGCGAGGTCGGCCTCGTCATCGCGGGAATCAAGACACTCTCGGAAGTTCAGATCGGAGATACCATCACGACCGCCTCGAAGGGGGCCGAGGAATGCTTGGAAGGATTCAAGGAGGTGAAGCCGATGGTCTTCACCGGACTCTATCCGGTCGAGTCGGACGACTACGAAGACTTGAAGGTCGCACTCGAGAAGCTCAAGCTGAACGATGCGTCCGTGACCTACGAGCCCGAGACGAGTGCGGCTCTGGGATTCGGCTTTCGCTGTGGCTTCTTGGGCTTCCTGCACGCGGAGATCGTTCAGGAACGACTCGAGCGCGAATACAATCTGAATCTGATCACGACCGCGCCGACGGTTCGCTACCGAGTGGTTCCGCGAGACGGTGAACCCTTCGAGATCGAGAGTCCGGCCGCGCTGCCCGACACGACCGAGATCGCCGAGATCCAGGAGCCCGTGGTGTTGGCGACGATTCATGTGCCCTCCGAGTATCTCGGCGCCGTGTTGGGTCTGTGTCAGGATCGGCGAGGGGTTCAAAAGGACATGAGTATGCACGGAACGCGGGTTCAGGTTCGCTACCAATTGCCGCTCAACGAGATCGTCACGGATTTTCACGATCGTCTGAAGAGTGTGACGCGGGGCTACGGATCCTTCGACTACGAACTCGTGGGCTTTCGCCAGGCCGACCTGGTCAAACTCGACGTGTTGGTGAATGGCGACCCCGTGGATGCCCTCTCCCTCATCGTTCACAAGGACAAGTCGTTCAAGCGAGGCTCCGAGCTGACGAAGAAACTCAAGGAATTCATTCCGCGTCAGCAATTTCCGATCGCAATTCAAGCGGCCATCGGGACGAGGGTGATCGCGAGAACCACGGTTCGGGCCATGCGGAAGAATGTGCTCGCGAAATGTTATGGCGGAGACATTTCGCGGAAGCGGAAACTGCTCGAGAAACAGAAGGCGGGCAAGAAGCGGATGAAGATGGTGGGCTCCGTCGAGATTCCCCAGGAGGCCTTTCTTGCCGCGTTGCGATTGGGAGATGATTAGTCGTGAGTGAACCCTCGGAACCGATCGATGGCGACCTCGAGGATTCGACGCCCGAACGGGGGACGACGATGGCGGCCGTGCTGGACCAGGTCCTCACGCTCGTCATCGCGATCACAATCGCGCTTGCGATTCGTCATTTTGGCGTCGAGCCCTTCAGGATTCCGTCGGGTTCGATGTTTCCGACGCTCTTGATCGGGGATCATCTCTTCGTCAACAAGCTCGCCTATGGTCCGACCCTTCCCTTTACGGACTGGAGGTTGCCGGGCTTTTCGGAACCGAAGCGCGGCGATGTGGTCGTGTTCCTGGTCGCAAGGCCGCGCAACAAGGTCGGGGGGCGGGATATCCGGCCCGTCGATCTGGCACCCGAGGGCACTCCGACCGAGGATTTCGTCAAGCGCTTGGTCGGACTGCCAGGCGACCGGATCGCCTGGCGTGGCGGCCGCGTTTTTGTGAATGACAAACCCTTGGACGTGACGTCGACGGACGAGCGTTTCGTCGACGATTCGGGTCGCTCCTTTCCCATCAGCTACGAGGATCTCGGAGATTGTCGCCACGCGATCCTGGGTGGGTCGAGATCGGGCCATCGGCCGGGATCTCGCCTCGATCGGGGCAGTTGGGTCGTCGAGCCCGGCCGATATTTCATGATGGGCGACAACCGGGACAACTCTGCCGATAGCCGTGTCTGGGGCACCGTGCGTTTGGAAGAACTCAAAGGCCCCGCGGTCATTCTCTATTGGTCTTGGGATGTGAACGGCAACATGCTTTCGTTCTTCAATCCGATGAATTGGATCCGCGCCGAAAAGCGCTGGGACCGGGTTTTCCAGCGGGTTCGTTGCGACACGAAGCCTTCGGTCTGATCGAGCGCGAACGAGTTCCGAGCCGTCTGCGTTGGCCGGTCCCGAGGGTCGATCGAGACGCGTCTAGACAGCGAGGAACCTTGGGTCAGGCTCCGAGTCCGCTTTCCGCGCCAATTTTCCGCGGGATGCCCGGAAACGATTGCCTCCACGGCACACCGCGGTACTCTCCGGCCCGACCCCATTTGTCCTTTAAGCCCGTCCAGAGAGTCGGGGAAGGACCGAGGCTCTGTCTTGGCGCATTCCGACGCACCCCCTGATGCGGCTCCGCATGTCCGGCTCACGGACGTAGCGGACATCACGGACGTCGTTGAAACCGATTCTCCGATTCCCCGAGAGCGAACGATTCTCGACGATCAGGCGATTCGCCGCGCTCTGATGCGCATCGCGCACGAAATCCTCGAAAGCACAGACGATCCCGACCGACTCTACCTCGTCGCAATTCCGAACGGCGGCGTGCCCCTGGGTCGCATCCTGGTCGAAAATCTCGAGAGCCTGTGCGGCCTTCGCGTGCCGCTCGGAATCCTGGACACCACCCTCTACCGCGATGACCTGACCAAGCGAGGGAGTCGTCCGAAGCTTCGCCGGACGGAGATGCCGTCCTCGGTCGATGACCGGGTGGTCGTGCTGGTCGAGGATGTCGTGAGCACGGGTCGGACGATTCGCGCGGGCATGGACGCCTTGATGGATTTCGGTCGACCCTCCCATGTGCGCGTCGTCGCACTCGTCGATCGTGGCCACCGGGAACTACCGATCAAGATCGACTTCGTCGGGAAGAATATTCCGACCCAACCCAACGAGAAGGTGATCTTTCGAGCCGACAAATCCGAAGGTGACGAAGATGACGAGGCGTCGGGCGTCGGGCTGCTTCACTTGATCGTGCGCGCTGGGGGTGCTTCATGATTGGTCGTGACATACTCGGAATCGAAGATCTTTCCCGGTCCGACATCGAACTCATCCTCGAGACCGCGAAACAGATGCAGGAAGTCGGCCGACGCGAGGTCAAGAAGGTACCGACCCTGCGAGGTCGCACGCTGATCAACTTGTTCTTTGAGCCGTCCACTCGAACCCAGACCAGCTTCGAGATCGCGGGAAAGCGCTTGTCGGCCGATGTCGTGAACTTCTCGGTTTCGAGTTCGAGCCTATCGAAGCGGGAGACGCTCCTCGACACGGCGAAGACCCTCGACGCGATGGATCCCGATGTCGTGGTCGTCCGCCACAGCGTTGCCGGGGTGCCTCATCGCCTTGCCGAAGTACTCCAGGCGCCGGTCATCAATGCGGGGGATGGCGCGCACGAACATCCGTCCCAGGCGCTGCTCGACATGCTTACCGTGATCGAAGAGAAGGGGCGGATCGAAGGCTTGACCGTGGCGATCATCGGCGACATTGCCCACAGCCGAGTGGCACGCTCGAATATCTATGGTTTTACGAAGCTGGGTGCGGAGGTTCGGGTGGCAGGGCCGCCCACCATGCTACCCGCCGATGTCGAATCCCTCGGTGTGAAGGCGTACACGAATCTCCGGGAGGCGATCGAGGGTGCGGATGTCGTGATGGCGCTGCGGATCCAGATGGAGCGGCTCGAGGGAGCGTGTTTTCCGAGCGTGCGAGAATACGCCGCGACCTTCGGCATCGACCGGGAAAAGCTTCGCTATGCCAAAGAGGATGCGATCGTGATGCATCCCGGTCCAGTCAATCGTGGCGTCGAACTCGCGCATGAGCTGACGGACCATCGGCCGAGCGTGATTCTCGATCAGGTGAGAAACGGCGTCGCGTTGCGGATGGCGCTGCTCTATCTGGTCGCGGGACGGCCCAGGCAGGACGATCCGGCCTCCCACGCAAGCGTCGCGACCGACCTCGATGCCAAGCGGGGAGGGCGCTGAAAAATGGCACGACTGCTGATTCGAAACGGTCGGCTCCTCGACCCGAGCCAGGAAATCGATGCGCCCATGGATTGCCTGATCGAGGACGGTCGCATCCTGGGCGTGGGGAACGAGCTTCCGCTCGAAGGCGCAGAGGTTCTCGATGCGGAGGGTGGATGGATCGTCCCGGGTCTCATCGACATGCATGCTCATCTGCGCGAACCCGGCCAGGAATACAAAGAGGATCTGGCGAGTGGTGGGACCGCCGCGGTGGCGGGCGGTTTCACCCAGGTCGCTTGCATGGCGAATACGGATCCCGTCAACGATGACCCTTCCGTCACCAAATACATTCTCGACCGCGCCGAGAAGGATTCTCCCGCGAAGATTCGCCCAATCGCGGCGGCCACCCGCCGACTCGAAGGGCGGGTGATGACCGAGATGGTCGCCCTTCGCGAAGCGGGTGCGGTCGCCTTCAGCGACGACGGCGAGACCATCATGGACAGTTCCGTAATGCGTCGAGTGTTGGAATATTCAAGACTCGCCGAAGCACCGGTCATCGTTCACGCCGAGGACTGCCAGCTGCGCGGCCTAGGTGTCATCAACGAAGGACCGGTTTCGACTCGGCTCGGACTGCCCGGGAATCCGGTGGCCGCCGAGGAGATCATGATCGCACGGGATATTCGCCTCGCTGCGCTGACCGGCGCCCATCTCCACATCGCGCATGTGTCTTCGGCCGGTTCGATTGGGCTGATCCGCCGCGCCCGCGAAGAGGGCGTTCGCGTCACTGCGGAAGTCACGCCTCACCATCTCACGATGACGGCGGAGGCGACGATGGGTTTCGATACCAACACGCGAGTCGCCCCCCCTCTGCGCTCCGCCGCGGATCTCGAAGCACTTCGGAATGCCCTCGCCGAAGGGGTGATCGACGTGATGGCGACCGATCATGCGCCGCACGCGAGCTACGAAAAGGAAGTCGAATTCACCGAGGCCCCCCCCGGCATGCTCGGCCTTGAGACGGCCCTCGCCGTGACGCTCGAACTCGTTCGGGAGAATTTCTTGACACCACTCGAGTTCATCCGGCGCTGGTCGACGAATCCGGCGCACCTGCTCGAACTCGAAGGCGGAAGCCTGGCGGCGGGTTGCCCTGCCGATGTCGTGCTGCTGGATCCCGATCGCGAATGGACCTATGACTCGGCTCGGGGATTCTCGAAAAGTCGGAACTCGCCATGGTCGGGTCAAACGCTGACGGGTCGTGTCCTCGCGACAATCGTCGACGGGCGACTCGTCTACCACCACGAACGCGGAGTATTGATGCGATGAACGAGCCAGCCACAGATCTGCTCGGCCGACCCGCGCGGCCGGCGACGCTGGCCCTGGCCGATGGCAGCGTGTTTCGCGGTCGCGCTTTCGGTGCACGGGCAGTCAAGACCGGCGAGGTCGTCTTCAATACCAGTATGACCGGCTATCAGGAAATCGTGACGGACCCGTCCTACGCGGGTCAGATCATCACGATGACCTATACGCAGATCGGAAACGTGGGCGTGAACGCGATGGACGACGAATCGCGCAAACCCTTCCTCTCGGGATTCGTGGTCAAGGAACTCTACGAGGTACCGAGCAATTTTCGTTCGGAGGGGACGCTCGACGCCAAGTTGTCGGAGGCCGGGATACCCGGCATTTCGGGCGTGGACACCCGTGCCCTGGTGCGGCGCATTCGTGACAGCGGCGCCCAGACGGGCGTTTTGTCGACGGATCCGGCGCTACAGGACGAGGTGGAACTCGTCGAGCGCGCGCGAGCGGCGCCCGGGCTCGATGGCGTCGACTGGGTCGCCAAGGTGACCTGTGACGCGGCGTATGTGTATGAGGACGGCGCCTGGTCGGGGATTCGAGGACAGCTTCCGCGTTCCGAGCGTCCCGCACGTCGGCTCAAAGTCGTGGCCTATGACTTCGGTGTGAAGCGAAACATCCTGCGACTTCTGGTGGAACAGGGCTTCGACGTGACGGTCGTGCCCGCGACGACGCCGGCCGCCGAGACCCTGGCACTCGATCCCGATGGGATCTTCCTTTCGAACGGGCCGGGCGATCCCGCGGCCGTTCAGGGTGTCCAGTCGATCGTTCGAGAACTCGTCCAATCGAAGCCCGTATTCGGGATCTGTCTCGGACATCAGATCCTGGGTCTGGCGCTCGGGGGAACGACGCATAAATTGAAATTCGGCCATCACGGTGCCAATCAACCGGGCATGGATCTCGCGACGGGAAAGGTGGCGATCTGTGCGGAGAACCACGGATATGCCGTGGACGCGGAGAGTCTGCGCGCGGCGGGCGAGCCCGTGAAGATCACGCATATCAACTTGAACGACGACACGGTCGAGGGATTGGCTCACGAAGTGCGGCCCCTCTTCTCCGTGCAATACCACCCGGAGGCGTCCCCTGGACCCCATGACGCACGCTATTTCTTCTCGCGCTTTCGAAGTCTGGTCGAGCGGTGTGCCGACGGGCAGGTCGTGAGCGGCGCCGAGATTTCTGGGATCGACCTTCACGGCGACCACGGCGACCACGGCGACGCGAGCCGAGCCCCGCTCGACGGAACTTCGGAGTAGCCCATGCCGAGACGAGACGATATCCACACGATTCTTGTGATCGGTTCCGGCCCGATCGTGATCGGTCAGGCCTGTGAGTTCGACTATTCCGGAACACAGGCCTGCAAGGCGCTTCGCGAAGAGGGCTACCGAGTCGTCCTGGTGAACTCGAACCCCGCCACGATCATGACGGACCCGGAGACCGCCGATCGCACCTACATCGAGCCCATGACGGTCGAGAGCATTGAGCAAATCATCGAGATCGAACGTCCCGACGCCTTGCTGCCGACGATCGGGGGGCAGACCGCGCTCAATCTGGCGATCGATCTCGCGAAGGCCGGTGTCCTCGAAAGGCACGGCGTCGCCCTCATCGGCGCCAACCTGGAGGCGATCAACAAGGCGGAAGACCGCGAACTCTTTCGGGAGGCAATGAATCGGATCGGCTTGCGTATGCCGAAGTCCGGCATTGCGACTTCGGTCGCGGAAGCACGCGAGATCCTGAAGCGAACGAAGATTCCCGCGATCATCCGGCCGAGTTTTACGATGGGCGGTTCGGGAGGGGGCATCTGCGAACGAGACGAAGATTTCGATCGCATGACCCAATGGGCGCTCGATCAATCGCCGACGACCCAATGTCTGATCGAGCAGAGTGTCGCGGGTTGGAAGGAATTCGAGCTGGAGGTGATGCGCGATCGGGCCGACAATGTCGTGATCGTGTGTTCGATCGAGAATTTCGATCCGATGGGGATACACACGGGTGATTCGATTACCGTCGCCCCGGCACAGACTCTGACCGACCGCGAGTACCAGGAGATGCGTGACGCCGCGATCGCGATCATGCGTGAGATCGGCGTCGACACCGGCGGCTCGAACGTGCAATTCGGGGTCGACCCGGAAGACGGTACGCTGATCGTGATCGAGATGAATCCCCGAGTCTCCCGATCCTCGGCGCTGGCCTCGAAGGCGACCGGGTTTCCGATCGCGAAGATCGCCGCGAAACTCGCGATCGGATACACGCTCGACGAGCTTTCGAACGACATCACGCGTGAAACGCCCGCCAGCTTCGAGCCGACGATTGACTATGTCGTCACGAAGATTCCCCGTTTTACGTTCGAAAAATTTCCCTCCGCCGACTCGACACTCACGACACAGATGAAATCCGTCGGCGAGGTCATGGCCATCGGGCGGACCTTCAAGGAGAGCTTTCAGAAGGCCATCCGATCGCTCGAGATCGGCCATGCGGGCTTCGAGCCGCCGGACCTACCCGATGGGGAGGCGGGCGAAAAGGCGCTCTGGGCCCAGATCGATACGCCGCGGCCCGGCCGGCCCTGGGCGATCGTCGAGGCCTTTCGACGCGGTGCGAGCATCGAAGAACTCTTCGATCGCACGAAAATCGATCGCTGGTTTCTGCGCAACCTGCACGAGATCGCGATGGCCGAGGGTCGCTTGATCGAGGCGACGGCGTCCGAGCGTGAAGCGTGGCTCCGGCCGGCGAAACAACTCGGCTTCTCGGATGCGCGGATCGCAGCGCTTTGGGAGACGACCGAGGCCGAGGTTCGCAAACAACGTTGGCGATTGGGGATCCATCCCGTCTACAAACGCGTGGATACCTGTGGCGCGGAGTTCGACGCGGACACGCCCTATCTCTACTCGACCTACGAGGACGAATGCGAGGCGCGCCCGACCGATCGCCGAAAGATCATGATTCTCGGCGGTGGGCCCAATCGAATCGGCCAGGGCATCGAATTCGACTATTGCTGCGTGCATGCGGTGTTTGCACTTCGCGAGGCCGGTTTCGAAACCATCATGGTGAACTGCAACCCGGAGACGGTCTCGACGGATTACGACACCAGCGACCGTCTGTATTTCGAGCCCGTGACCCTCGAAGACGTGCTCGAGATCATCGAGATCGAAAAACCGGAAGGGGTCATCGTCCAATTCGGCGGACAGACGCCACTCAAACTCGCGGTCGCGCTCGAGGCGGCGGGTGCGCCGATCATCGGGACCTCCCCCGATTCGATCGATCTGGCCGAGGATCGCGAGCGCTTCGAAGCGCTGCTCGAGCGGCTCGGACTCGAGCGGCCGGCCGGCGACGTGGCGCGCAGTGCAGAGGAGGCCGAGAAGGTCGCCGCGCGAATCGGCTATCCGGTTCTCGTGCGCCCGTCCTATGTGCTAGGCGGGCGCGCGATGCAGATCGTTCAGAATGTGGAAGGGCTGCGGGAATATATGCGTTTCGCCGTTCGAGCCTCGCCGGAACACCCCGTTCTGGTCGATCGATTTCTTGCGGACGCGATCGAGGTGGACGTCGACGCGATTTCGGACGGGAAATGTGTCGTGATCGGCGGAATCATGGAGCATATCGAGGAAGCCGGGATCCATTCGGGAGATAGCGCCTGCTCGCTTCCGCCCTATTCGCTCCCGCCTGCGCGGATCGAAGAGATTCTTGTGGCGACCCGTAGGCTGGCACGCGAGATCGGTGTGATCGGACTGATGAATGTTCAATATGCCGTGAAGGACGATCGGATCTTCGTGATCGAAGTGAATCCGCGTGCTTCGCGGACCGTGCCCTTCGTGTCGAAGGCCATCGGCGTTCCCCTCGCGAAGCTGGCCGCACTCGTGATGTCGGGCCGGACTCTCGAATCGCTCGGCTTCACCGAAGAGATCGTGCCGCGTCATTTCTCGGTGAAGGAGGCGGTCTTCCCCTTCGTCAAATTCTCCGGCGTCGATGTGTTGCTCGGGCCCGAGATGAAGAGTACGGGCGAGGTGATGGGCATCGATTCCGATTTTGGACGGGCGTTTGCGAAGGCCCAGATCCAGGCGGGCAACAGCCTGCCGCTCGAGGGCACCGTGCTCGTCTCGGTTCGGGTCGAAGAACACGAGCGCGTTTTCGGGCTGGTCCGGACGCTCGTCGATCAGGGGTTCAGCGTGCTTGCGACGACGGGAACCGCCAAGGCGCTCGACGCGATGGGCATCCAGGTCGACGTCATCAACAAGGTTCACGAGGGTTCTCCACATACGGCCGATCGGATCAAGGCGGGGGACATCGCGCTGGTGATCAACACCGTCGGCCCCGATCCGCAGGCCATCGAAGATTCCCGGTCGTTGCGGCTGGCCGCATTGCTCCGGGGAGTGCCCTATTGCACGACGCTGTCGGCCGCACGCGCGTCGGCGGAGGCCATCGTCGCGCTCAGAACCAAGCGGATTGGGGTTCGTTCGTTGCAGGAGATCCATGAGACCGGATTGGATGCGGCGACGGGGGAATAGCCGGAGGCGGCGGGATTGTTAGCCGAGACGCTGCATGGGCAGATCGAAGCGCTTCATCGGTCGGTGACGAGGATCGCGAGCCGGGAAAGAGCGCCGGAAGCGAGCGCTTCTCCTCCTCTTCCCGGTGAAGCCGAGACGGTCGCGAGCGACGTCGCGCGTCTGCTTTCGGCGGCACTGCCGGTCGAATTGCGACAACGGCTGGTCAAGATCCAGAAGAAGCTT
>Ga0209988_10000379_pt1 | contig 27470 bp, 24 predicted proteins | sample N075metaG_FD_183115 | JGI IMG/M metagenome (GOLD analysis project Ga0209988, IMG submission 183115) | Deep subsurface microbial communities from Kermadec Trench to uncover new lineages of life (NeLLi) - N075 metaG (SPAdes) (version 2) | ecosystem: Environmental > Aquatic > Marine > Ocean trench... | reverse complement strand
CGCATTCATTACAGCGGGTACCACGACTATGCCGAACCTGGGGCTTGCCGCTGAGGAGATAGACGCGGTCGTCGCGTACCTGGCTTTCGTTGATAAAACCGGTACCTATCCCCCTGAGAATTTTGACGTGCGTTGGTTTGGGACAGTTGATCAGGAGGACGACCCGCAGTGATGACCAATGACGTTACATTCGCCGGATTGCGATTCATGCGGCTTGGCATGTTGGCATTGGCAGTGGGCATGTTCTTTGGCGTCATTGGCGGCTTCCAGTTTCTGTTCCCCGATTTCCTGCGTGAATTGTTGTTTACGAAAACGCGGCCACTACACGTATCGCTGGTGGTGGCGTGGATCTTTCTGATCGCGATCGGCGGCATCTACCACTACCTGCCGAGACAGTGCGGCATGAAGCTTTACTCCGAGCGCGCCGTTGTGTGGCATTTCTGGATTTTCGTTGTCACCGGACTGGCGATTGTCGGCTGTTACCTGTCAGGTCAATTCGGCGGTCGCGAATACTTCGAATTCCCACCGGTCCTTAGCATTCCAATATTCCTGACCTGGATCATGTTCGGAATCAATTACTTCATGACCGTGCGCCAGGACAAAAAATCCTGGCCGGTGTATTACTGGATGTGGGGCACTGGAATAGTGTTCTTCTTTATAACGTACATGGAAGCTCACCTGTACCTGATCCCGTATTTTCGTGACACGATGGTTCGCGAAATCATGGTGCAATGGAAATCCTACGGTGCGCTAACCGGATCGTGGAATATGCTGGCATACGGTACCGCGCTATACCTGGCGACGCGAATCAGTGGCAGCGACCGATACGCTCGCTCGAAGATGGCGTTCGGCCTGTTTTTTCTCGGCTTCTTTAACCTGATTTTCGGGTGGGCGCACCATACTTACATTGTTCCGTCGGAAACCTGGATTCGAACATTAGCGTACTTCGTCAGCATGACTGAGCTGTTCATATTCGGAAAAATCATCTGGGACTGGCGATCGTCGCTATCGGACTGGCAGAAGAACCGATACTGCAACGCGTATCGTTTCCTGTTTGCGGCAGACATTTGGGTATTTATAAATCTTGGATTGGCGCTGGTTATTTCAGTGCCCGCTTTCAACCTGATCACGCACGGCACCCATATAACGGTGGCTCACGCGATGGGCAGCACGATTGGCATCAATACGATGATTCTACTGGCGTCGATTTTCTACGTGATTCGTGAGGAGCTGCCGCACAACGTGCACGCAGACTGCACGCCGCAGATCAAATTCGGCTTCTGGATGGCCAATGTCTCGCTGGCCGTGTTTTTCATGGCCCTCGTACTGGCCGGCATCGGCAAAGGATTGTACGACGGAGAATCCTTCCAAGACATGATGCTGAGTATTCGACCTTTTCTTGTCGTATTTACGCTATCGGGCGTAACGCTGATGCTTGGGCTCTGGATCGTACTCTGGCACGGCTTCCGGTTGATCGGTGTCGTGCAGCGAGCGGGTCAATCCGCCGAGGCTCAGCCCGAACCGGCCTGAAAAATCGCCGTGGTCGGGTGGAATGCATACCAGGCGAACCAGTAAACGATAACCGTCGGGATTTCCTCACCGTCTGAAGAAATGGCTCGGGCGAATTTTTCTTTCTCGTGCCATTCGATCGTCACTGCGGTGCCGCCAATCGAGTCGTCAAACGATGGCCGGTCTTGTCTGCGCAATTCCTTGAAGGGGTACGCCTTGAACGCGTCTCCAATCGCGACGCCGAGCACGACTTCTTTGTTCGAATACTGATTACTGCGATTTTCTACCGGGAACATTAGCTGCCGGCTGCGTTGGTAATCACGGTACGTAGATCTTCTGTAACTGATGCCATACCCGGTGTCGGTCGACAGTACCTGGGTATCCGGGTGTCGACTCAGCCAGTCGCGCCACGTCGTATGCGCTGCAACCACAGGCTGGATCTCGGTGCCCTTCAAACGTCCGCTAATCGCCTGGGACCGTATTTGTGACCAAAGCGAGCCAGTTTGATGGTCGTACAACAAAACATCGCTGTTGAACAGGAGGCCGGACACGCCGAAGGTCCGTGCGATGCTATCGGTATTGATCGAGAATGCCATGCCACTGAAGCACAAAGGGCAATACGTGACTACGACACCTTCGTCACCAAAATAATCATTCACGACCTCGTGTCTGTCGAGTATTCGAATAGGGTATGCCTTCGCAACGCCATTGCGGTACACACCGAGCACCCGATCCTTTTTGCTTAAGAAATTCGCATCCGATGCTGAGATGAATTTCGGCTGGTTGATGGACGGAATCCCGTCTCGTTGCACGCCGCCCCAGTGAATCTCATCGACTGGCACCAAAGAATCGGTCAGGTCGAAACCATTTTTCGACTGCGCGATTGCCGTCGACAATGCCCCCAAAAGAACAAAAGACGACAAAAACAAGTGTACGGGACGATTTATTCGGTGTTTTCGGGGCACGTCATTTCTGCTACCTAAGGTGGCACCTTAAATTGACCCGTGCCGGGCGCAGAATGTTACAGAATTGTGACGCTTATCAACGGATTCATGGGCCTGAATGCCCATAATTAACGGGCTAAGGAGTGCCTGTGAAGAAATTTCTCTCAATTTGCGTACTGATGTTCGGCATTTGCCAATCGGCGGATGCCGACATATGGAAATGGGTGGACGCCAGAGGCAAGACCCATTTCGTCAGCACCATGAAGCCGATCTATACCTGGATCGATGAGTTCGACAAGGTGCATTACAGTGACAAACCGGAACACGAAGACGCGATCGCTGTGCAGATCGTCTGGCACTCCACGGGCTCCGTCGAGGGCGCCAGCGAGTCGGACGAGGAGTCGGACGAGGAGTATTTCGCGTTCCCGGGTGAGACAGAAGAGCAGCGCGCAGAGAGAAAGCAGGCAGAATCCTATTATTGTCAGCGAGCAACAGAGATCTACGAGGCCTACATCAATGCGCCGCAGTTGTATCGAACCGATGATAGTGGTGAGCGGGAATTCCTGAGCAAGGCTGACATGGCAAAAACTATTGCCGATACGCGCTCCAAGAAAGAACAACTCTGCAAGTAGGCGTTACGGGTTATCGGGTTGCTGCTGCGAGCTGACGAACGTACCGGTGCGCAGAAACGCCACGGTATTTTGGATGACAATTTCACTGTCTGTAATGTAATGGTGCGAATTTCCGACCAGCAGAAAATCGTCCATGCCATCAACACGCGTACTTTCAACCGATACCTTGCCGTCATTGGGATCGGGCAACATCGCGGACATTATGAAATTGATCGAGCCCGTACCGGCGATGATGCCTAGTTCGAAATCGACGGGCCCAAGCTGCGTCGGAATGCTGTCCGGATCTGTCCCGAGCTGCAGACCAGCTTCGCCCGAGAAAATTTCTGCCGTTGGCCAATCCCGAGTAATGTCGACAAGCTCGCTGCCCTGATTCGGTGGTGCGAGCATCACGACTCGACCCAGGTCCGGAATCGGAGATTCCGCATGGGCATATCGCAAAAGGATTCCGCCGATCGAATGCGTGACGAAATGAATGCGTTCAGCGCCGGCTTGCCGGCATTCGACGAGCCCGGTATTGACGGCCATTGGCGCAAGTACCTCGACCGTCCCTGCTTGCGATGGGTAGTCAACGTTCGCAGTTGAAAATCCGGCTTCGTGCAATGCCTCGGCCATCGGTTGCATGGCGCGCCAACTGCGATTAAGGCCATGCAGCAGCACGACGCACTCTGTGGTATCGGGTGACTGTACGAATACGGTCTGCGGTGTTGTCACACAGGCTTCGAGGGAGACCAGCAACAATGCGGTGGCAGTAAGTCGAGTGCTGAAAGGCGTTCGCATGGTCGTTATTTTGCCAAATAGAATCAATGTTCGCACGTACCAATAGACATATTCGAGCGATATAGTTGCCTGCAATGACGGTCTAAAAACTCCTCTTAGATTGCAGCAGGATCTGCACGTCGTCAATGGATGCGTCACCGTCGAGCGGAAACGCGATGTCGAGATGCAGGATCTTTCTCGTCCCGGTGCGGGTTGGTGCAAACCGGAGGCCAAAGCCTACATCACGCAGCCAGCCTGAGCTCTCGCCACCCACCGGATTGTCGCCCCAGGTTCGACCGACATCCGCGAAGATCGCGCCACCGACCCGAAACATTCGGAATGGGTACCAGTCCCAGAAATAGCGTTGCTCCACGGAAAAAAGGAAATTTGCATCGCCCGACTGATAGCGCAGCGGGTAGCCCCTGAGCCCGGAGTCTCCACCGAGCTCGATGGGATTATCCAGATCCAGGTCGTGTCCGTGTATTCCCCGCATCGTCATGTAGAAAAGGCGCTTCTCCGACTGTGGGCGGTAATAACGGGCAATAAAACCGACCTTGGCATTCTTCGAGTCGCCGCTTTCCTGCCGACCGCTGGCCCAGGCTGAGAACAACAGCGATTTCTTGTCGAATGCGCCGAAGCTGCGACTATAGCTCGCCCAATACAGGACTGCGTCACGATCAGCGCCAAAATCTTCTTTCGACAAGCCGAGTGTTGCGGTGAATCGTGTGCCGGTAAAGAAATCCTCGGTCCTCTCGATCTGTTCCCGGTTGTGCGTGGTTTCGAACTGGTCCTGAAGCATCTCGAATCCCAGGAACGGGTATACGAGGTTGCGGTCCTCGGGGACGGCGGCCGGAAGTGTTCCGTCGATGACCTCACTGAATCGGTTATCGTCAAATACGACACCCGCTGTGTAACGGCGTACCCAACCACCGCTAAGGCCGGCGGACCAGCCGCCGAATGCCGTAAATTGTTCGCGCTCATGCTGATACTCGGCCACTTGCTCGCCGAGCTCGTACAGCGTACTGCGCCGGTCGTCGTCGAAGCCCGTGACACCGGCCGTCCAGCGCGTGTCCAGTGCATAAAATGGTCGTATCAGTGACAAAAAATTTGAGTGGCCATCGGAGTTGTCGGAAACAAGCAGAGCCGCCGATACCCAGCTATTGCCGAGATGCGCATCGCTGAACTCAATGGAATTGGTCGTTCGATTGATGTCCTCTATTCGCTCGAAGCGAACGGCTTGTCCACGTCCAAGCAGGTTGAGTTCGTGGATCCCCAGTATCGTCTTGTTTTCGCCACCTTTTCGCGACAGCGACAGGCTGGGTTTCAATGTCCAGACGTCCCGGGTCGAGACGTGTAGATCAACGGTGCCGTCACTCTTCGGGAAAGGTTCAATCGACACGTCATACAGATACACGTTACGGCGCAAGATGCGCTCGGACTCATCTGCAAGGCGCTTGGAGTACAGGTCGCCGGCTTTTAGCAGCAGTTGTTTCTCGATCACCTCGTCTTTGGTGATAATGTGAAGTTTGTTAACGAGACGATAGAAAAAACCGTTCTCTCGTTCATCCGTAAGGTCGAATACATCCGACTTTTCGAGCACGACTTCGCCGATGACGGTCGCATCGGCTTCCAATTGCGCTTCGTCGACAGGTTTGTCGTCGGCCTGTGCAACCGCGACGATCGTGATGTGCAGTGCAGCGATGAGCGCCGCAATTTGTGTTGGCGTCATTCGGACCGTGTCAATTCAGTGCCGTAAAGGTCTCCAAAAAAGTCATCTTTTTGCCATTTCGGTCGCTCAACGGCGTTGGCGATCTCGAGGGCAATCATGTAGTTCGCCGTTGCAACTCGTCCCGCCGACCACGTGTCGAAGCGCAGGTTTTCGTCATCGGTAGCACCATGGTAGTGGTTCTGCATGAAGTCATTGTACAGGGCCTCGGGTTCGACGCCGGGTTCGCTGGTCTTGAAGCCGGTGGCAAAGAAGATGGCAGGGATACCTTGTTGAACGAAAGGAAACTGATCGCTGCGCGTAAAATAACCCCGTTCCGGGAACGGATCCGGACTGAGTTCGACGCCCGCTTTTTTGACTGCGCGCCTGACGATGTCGATAAGCGTGGAATGCTCGGCGCCAAATGCGACGACATCCTGCGTACGCCACAGAAACATCACCATGTCCATGTTGACGTTTGCGACGATCGATTCGATGGCCACGGTTGGATTAGCGGCAAAATAATCCGATCCCAGCAGGCCTTTTTCCTCACCGGTGGTAGCAATAAACAAAATTGATCTCTTCGGTCGCGTCGGCGACCGAACCAGCGCCTTGGCAACTTCGAGCATCGTGCCGATTCCTGAGGCGTTGTCGAAATACCCGTTATAAATGTTGTCGTCCAGTTCATCGCCCATGCCAACGCCATCGAGGTGGGCACTTAACACGACGTATTCCTCTTTGAGTTGTGGGTCACTGCCTTCAAGAATCGCGATGACGTTGTCGGCGCTTGTCATTCGTTGGCTGATGCGATGCGACACGGTCGCCGAAATCCCGAGGTCCATCGGTGTATAGCTCTCGTCTTCGATCGAGGCGGCCATTTCGTCAAATGACATCGGACTATCCTCGAAGAGCTTCCGGGCACCTTTCTCCAGCAGGAAAACCGAGGTTTTCAGCCCGGCAAATGCGTATTTCGGGTGGCCGTGTTCATCGATCGACCAATACTTGTCAGCCTTGGACCCGCGAATGTTCGCGGCTTCGGATGAAATCTGCTTGTGCTGCAGTGAAATAACGCCAATTGCGCCGCGCTTTTCGAGTTCGATCAACTTGTGGTAACGGCCGCTCTGGTAAAAGGCACGGACCTCGCTGCCCAATGCTGCGGGCGCGCCGCTCACAACGACGGCGATTTTGCCATCGAGATCCAGATTTTCATAATCGTTGCGTTCGATTGATGGGACATTCACGCCGTAACCCACGAACACCAGCGGCGCCGTTATGCTGACTTCCTCGCCAGCCAATGTCGGCCTGCTCGTGTAGTCGCTGAACGTTGCATATTGACGATCGCCACTGGCCGACGACACAGCCAGGGCTCTCGAGCCTTCGATGATTTTCGCGACCTGGAACGGAACCGACTGAAAGTAGCTGCCGTCGTTGCCGGGCGGCAATCCCATGGCTCGAAACTGTGTCGCCACATACTTTGCTGCAAGTTGATAACCACGCTTGCCAGCCTCGCGGCCCTCGTACAAATCATCGGCCAGCAGCGCGACATGAGCCTGTATCGCCTTGCCATCGATGTCCGGCGCATACGCAGCAACAGGATGATCGGGTGACGGTACCCTGGAACATGCGACTAACATCGACACACTCGCGATAGTTATCCATTTTGCCGTCATCGAAATCTTCTTCACTAACGTCCCCTGAATCATCAATCGCGAGTGTACCGGATAGGCCCGTTACGCGGGCGATTCCAGACTTCTTGAAGCATGGCTTTGCGTATAATCCCGTGCATGAAAAACGATTGCTTGAACCAACGTCGCGCCATGCTAATCGGCTTTGGTCTTGTTCTCCTGCTCGCGTGGAGTTGTTACCGACCGGCATTGACGGGAGCGCTGCAGCTTGACGATGTCTCAAACCTTGGCGGTCTCGCACAGGTATCGGACTACGATTCGGCGTTCAACTTCTCGCTCTCAGGAGGAGCTGGTCCGTTAGGGCGACCAATCGCGCTCGCCACGTTTGCGATGCAGGCCGACAGCTGGGAGCAGGGCGCCGGGGCGTTCCTCAGGTTCAATTTCATGCTGCACCTGTTGAACGCGGTTCTCCTGGCATTCTGCATCTATCGCTTGTCGCTGGCCATGGCCGTGAAGCGCGATAAGGCCATGACGGTCGCCATGGTTTCCGCGAGCGTCTGGGTACTCATGCCGCTGCTCGCGACATCATCAATGTTGGTCGTGCAACGAATGACCACGCTGAGTGCCGCGTTTGTATTGCTTGGACTTGCCGGATACCTGGTCGCACGCAACGACATCAAAAATATGCCCAGGCGTGCGCTTGTCGGCATGAGCACAAGCCTCGTCGGTGGCACGATACTGGCGATGTTCTGCAAGGAATCCGGCCTGCTGCTGCCGGTATTCGTGCTGGCCATTGAATCAACGGTACTCGAACGTCCGAACAGTATCGATGTGCGCCAGTGGCGCCTTTGGAAGGCGGCTTTTCTCGTCTTACCGCTGTTGTTGATCGTTGGCTACCTTGCTACTCGCCTTGGCTATCCCGAGTGGGTCGTGCAGCGTCGGGGATTTACGGCCGGCGAGCGAGTAATGACGGAGGCCCGGATACTCTGGCTGTACCTGTTGAAGGCGTTGTTCGGCCTGCCGGACAAGCTGGGCATTTTCCAGGACGCCCCGACAGTCAGCCGTAGCCTGTTCGATCCTCTGACCCTGTTGGCAGGCCTGTCCTGGTTGCTGCTTGCGGGGTCTGCCATTGTCTGGCGGCGGCGCTATCCGATAGTGGCATTGGGCGTGCTCTGGTATCTGGCCGGTCACCTGATTGAATCGACCGTTGTGTCGCTCGAACTCTATTTTGAACACCGTAACTACTTGCCCATCATCGGTCCGATTACGGCGCTTTGCAGTCTGGTACTGGTTGCCGGCAGGCGGTGGCGAGCGATCGGCGTTGTGGCGCTTGCCACACTCGTATTGATCAACACGTATTTCCTGTACGTCTTTGCATCGCTCTGGGGTGAGCCTTCGCTGGCGTCGCGGCACTGGGCCATGACCTATCCGCACTCCGTGCGCGCAGTCGGCACGTTAGCGAGTTATCAACTGGATGAGGAAGGCCCGCTGCGCACATTGCAGACAATCGACAGGTTTGTCATCGATCATCCACAACACGCTTATCTTCGACTTCAGGAGCTCAACCTTCTGTGTCGATACGTGCGGGACGCAAGCCATGTGCAGGTCATCGAGCAGCTTGATCGTGAGCTGCCTAATGTCGATTTCACTTACACGGCTGGCAAGATGTTGTCGCAATTGTTCGATGGTGTTGTGGTCACAGATTGCCCGGACGTCCATCTGGATACGGTCGTGGCACTGGCATGGTCGCTGCGGAGCAATCCGCGTTACGCGGCCGACCCGATCTATAATCGGTTTCACTACAAATTGCTGGCAGGCATAGCACGGGTCCAAGGCGACCAGGTGGCAACGATTGATAATCTCCGCAAGGCGCTCACGTATGGGCCATCCGGCGAACTCAACATGATGATGATTACGGCCCTTGCCGGGGATGGAGACTTTGACGCGGCCTACAATTTCATCGACGATGCAAAGGACAATGCACCCGCAAATCCGTTGCGCGCAATGACGTGGCACCGCAATCTGGACGAGCTTCGAATCTACATTGACGAGCTGGAGAAACTGCAACAATGAATCAGGAAACAAACCCGGTCGCGCTGTCAATTGTCATTCCGGCCAAGAACGAAGGAGGAACAATTGCCGACGTCGTAGCAAGCGCCCGATCGGAATACCCCGAGGCTGAAATTATCGTCGTCGATGACGGATCAACCGATGCGACAGCCGATCTTGCCGAGGCGGCAGGGGCCAGTGTTATTCGGCACCCGGAAAGCCTGGGCAATGGCGCTGCTGTAAAGAGCGGGGCACGTGCGGCGACGGGTGAAATCCTGGCCTTGATGGATGGCGACGGTCAGCACGACCCGCGTGAACTTGGCAAGTTGCTGGCGAAGCTCGATGAAGGCTACCAGATGGCCGTCGGTGCTCGAGATTCCGGCTCGCATGCCAGTGTCGGGCGCTGGTTTGCAAACGGCCTGTACAACGAAATTGCGTCTCGCCTGACCGGTCGGCGCATACCCGACCTGACGTCGGGTTTTCGGGCAGTGCGAGCCAGCATGTTCAATCAATTTCTGTACTTGTTACCCAACGGGTTCTCCTACCCGACGACGATCACGATGGCTTTCCTGCGGTCGGGTTATCCCGTTTGTTTCGAGCCGATTACGGCGGCTGAGCGATCAGGCAAGAGCCATATTCGACCGATACGTGACGGGGTTCGGTTTCTGGTCATCATTTTCAAGATTGCGACGCTGTATTCGCCCTTGAAGATATTCATGCCGATCAGTGCACTCTTTTTTGCAACCGGGCTGGGCTACTACGCCTACACCTTCTTCACGGAGGGTCGTTTCACGAATATGAGCATGCTCGTGATCAGTGCCTCGGTCATCATCTTCCTGATCGGGCTGATCTCGGAGCAGATAACGGCGCTCACCTACAGCAGGTCGTAGTTACGCTTGCTTATCTCCTTAGACCGTGCGCGATGCCCTTCCCAAGCGCGATCTGAAATGCAACCTTGAGCCGCATGGCTGCCATTCTCGAAAATGCCACGGTCGTGGAAGATATCCCGGAGCTGCTCGCCGAGTTGAGATCAGCCCCGGAGAGCCGCGTGAAAGGACCGGTGTGGTCGCTGCCACGCGTCAATGGCGGCGATCCGCAGCCGATGCTCAAGCATCAGGCGGAGTCCATGATGCGACTGCGGGAGAACGATTTCGCGTCCGGAATCATTCATTTGCCGACAGGGTCGGGCAAGACCCGAGTGGGTATCGAGGTCATCGCTGATTGCCTTCAGGATCCCCAGGGACGCGTGATCTGGGCGACCGGGGGCGTGAACCTGTTACGCCAGTCCGTTATTCGCCTGCTAGAGATGCTCGGCCGCTTCGACCGCGAGCTGTGTGTGCAGTGGGCGGGATCTCAGGATGTACAGGAAGAGTCGCTTTTCGACGATGCCGATGTGCTCTTCGTCACGCGCGACACGCTCTCAAAGTGGCTGGCCCGCGCAGCGGACGGTCGCAAAACAGAAGATCCATTGCGCGAGGCACTCACGGCGCGCGCGGGTTCGCGACGCGCCCGCAACGTCACACTGATTTATGACGAATGTCACGAACTCGGGGCGAGCGGTTTGCAGCGCGCGTGGAGAAAGTTTGATGAGAAGGTGCTCTCGCGTGGGAGTGCAAATGAGCGGTTCACCGTCATTGGTCTCAGTGCAACCCCCATGCCGACGTCGCCCAGCGCACACACCCTGTTGCAGAAACGCATTTTTCCCGTGTTGAAGGGTACGAAAACGAAGAAAGACTGGAATGTGCTCGTGCATCACAGCGAAAGCACTCAAGCACTAACGGACCTCAAGATCTTGTGTCCCATCAATCTGTCACTGCAGAAAACCGGGTATTTCGATATTCCCAAGAAACTGCTGTCGCGCATCGTCGAGCAGGAAATGCCCAAGGGGAGTTTTAATCGCGGTAACTGCTCCGAAAAACAATGGGCGAACGAGTTCTCGCTCATCTTCAATCGGCATGTAATGACGCACCCTGAAATCCTCGATTTTCTGGCGGACCGAATCGCGCGGAAATTACCGAAGATGGGGAAAACGATGTTGTTCTGTGCCTCGGTGGAAGCAGCGAACCATATCGTTGATCGCTTGCGGCGGGATAAACGGGTGGGAGACGGGCTCGTGTCGCTGGTGCACAGTCGCATGGAGGATCGGGAGATTGCGGAACTCGAAGAAGGGAATGAAGAAGCGATCGAGCGCCCCGAAATGCAGGTACAGGAATTTCTCGATCGCGGCCACAAGCCATGTGTGATGGTGAATGTCGGCATGCTCACGACGGGATTCGACGATCCGAAGGTGCGATGCGTGGTGCTCGCGCGGCTGACGTTCAGCAAAAATCTCTTCTGGCAGATGATTGGCCGCGGTCTGCGCGGCCCTTACGCGGGTGGCACGCCGGATTGCTACATCATCGATCCCATCCGGCTCACAGATTCGTTCGAGATATTTCAGGGTTATCGCCCCGATCTTAATCAGCGGGGCATTCCGAAAAAGGATCTCGAGGATCGCAACAGTGCCATGCACGATCCAGCAGATCTGGCGCCGCTGAGTTGCGACCGCGAGCCGCCACCCGAGGCCGACATAACCATTGATCGTTCGATTCGTTGGCGCGTCCGTTGGGCGTTACACAGATTCCTTGTCGGAAAGCGCTTCAACCTGAAAATTGTGAATGAAGCCCTGGCCAACGTGCATATTGTTCGCACTGCCGAAGGCAAAACCATGATCACTCCGGTTGAGGGCGAGGCGACTACCGACAGTATGTATGCGCTGCTCGAGACGCACATTCGCAGTCTCGAGGAAAACATTGGCCGGGATCTGCCGTGGCTGTACGGGCTGGTGCCGACCCGCCTCGACGACATGGCGCGCAAGACCTATCTTCGCAAGCTTCAGGTCGCCCGCAAACGCAAAATCACCTCGCTCGAAGACTGGTACGCACACGAATTAAAGCGTCTTTAGCGGACATAGTGTGAGAGAGTTCACACGACCGATCTGGAAACCGTGAAGTCTATCGGCCTTGTTGCGTTTAAAGGCTATACTATTTACCAACCTTAATCATGTTAGGAGCTCGTTGTGGCGGAACTAAAAGGACTCAAGAAACCAGTTAAACTTAAAGCGGATATGGCTGAGTTTTGTGGCGTAAGCGAATTGCCTCGCACGGAGATCACGAAAAGGCTTTGGAACTACATAAAATCCAAAAAACTTCAGACCAAATCGGTTAACGGCAAACCGGAAAACGCAGGAAAATACATTGTTGCCGACGCACAGCTGCTCAAGATGTTCAAACACACCAATTCCACGAGCAAGTCGGGCAACCTTACCGATCTACGCAACATGAAGGAAGGTGAGACCATCGACATGATGCAGATGGCTGCAGTCGTTGGTGCCAACATAGAATAACCGCAAGCGGGCGTTAACGGTTAAGGTGATCCTCGAGCACCTGCGCGACACAGGCGGTCAATCGCTTGCCCGTCTCAATGTGCAGGAATTCGTTCGGTCCGTGTGCATTGGAGTTTGGCCCCAATAGGCCGGTAACGAGGAACTGGGCCTCGGGAAACTTCTCACCGAGCATTCCCATAAACGGGATCGTGCCGCCGGTACCCATGTACATTGACGGCTTGCCGAAAAACGCATTCGATGCCTTGTTCATCGACGCGTCCAGCCATTCGGCTACCGGGGGCGCATTCCAACCGCCCATTGTCGACTCGACCTCAAATTTGACCCTGGTCAACGGCGGGGCGTCGGCCTCGAGCGTCTTCTTGAGGGATTCGGCGGCGACATCGCCATCGCAAGTCGGCGGCAAACGAAATGACAGTTTCAAGGTGTTGTACGGTAGCTGCACATTGCCTGCATCGACGAGTGACGGCAGACCATCCGCGCCCGTAATACTCAAGGTCGGTCGCCAGGTATTATTGAGCAACAATTCGTAGGGCGATTCGCCGGGCGTCGGTGAATCGACGGCCCACGGGTATTTCAGAAAAACCAACTCGCCAAGAGTGTCCGCGGCTTTTGCTGCTTGATCCATGCGTTGCTGCGGAATATCAACGTACAGGCTTTTGGGTTTGAGCTGGCCGGTCGCCTCATCTTCGATCCGGCTCAGCAAATTTCGCAATATCCGGAAACTGGATGGGACAATGCCGCTTGCAGCCCCGGAGTGCACACCTTCTGTCAGAACTTCGGCGCGCAATGTGCCGGTCAGATTGCCGCGCAAGGACGTGGTGCACCAGAACTGATCGTAGTTGCCGCATTCGGCATCGAGGCAGACAACGAGACCCGGCGAACCGATTCGGTCTCCGAGAAGATCGATGTAATAGGGAAGGTCGAAGCTACCGCTTTCCTCGCAGCCTTCGATCAACACCACACAATGCGCGTGCGGAATGCCTTGTTCCTGTAGCGCGCGAATAGCCGTTAGTGAACCAAACGTTGCGTAACCGTCATCAGCGCCACCACGGCCGTACAACTTGCCGTCTTTTATGACGGGTTCCCACGGTCCGAGGTCATCGGCCCAACCAATCATTTCCGGCTGCTTGTCGTAGTGACCGTAAAGGAGCACAACATCGTCGGACGCGCCCGGAATATCGATGAACAGTATGGGTGTGCGACCTTCGATACGAACGACTTCGATCTGCATGCCGGCGATTGGTTGTTGGCGCGCCCAGGCCTCGAGCATCTGTACCGCCTGTTCCATGTACCCGTGCTGTTCCCAGTCGGGATCAAATAACGGCGACTTGTTGGGCACCTTGATGTACTCGCACAACTCCGGCACGATCGAGTTGTCCCAGATATCGCTGACGAAAGCAGCCGTTTTCTTGTTATCCATCGGTCAAGGACCGGTACAGTGTTGTCGTCATGACCTCTGTGGTTATGAAGAACCAGGTCCATCGCTCGTGGTAATCGGCGAGCGGGTTTTCAACCAGCACTTCCTCCAGGCTCATACCGGCATCGACCAACTTTTTCACGCGCGCCTCGGCGTCAACCAGCATGTCGAGCGCAATTTGCAAGTCTGCCTTGCTGGCGAGCGGGCCGTGACCGGGGATGATCGCAGTGTCATCGTCGGCCATATCGATTATTTGTTGCTGTCCGGCCTTATAGCCGGCAACGCTGCCGCCGCTATCGATATCGATAAACGGAAACATGTAATTGAAGAACAAGTCACCGGCGTCGATCACGTTGACGTCCGGGAAGTGAATGACAGCGTCGCCGTCGGTGTGCGCGGATTCAACATGAAAAACAATGGTTTTGTGGCCACTGATATGAAAAGTAACAGCGTCGGCGAATGTGACGACTGGCAGCCCGGCAGGCCCGCCTGCATCTTCGGGTTTCTCGGCCAGCCACTTGCGAATGTTGTCGTGAGCAAAAACAATGGCGCCGTTATCCGCCAGCGTTGCGTTCGAACCAACGTGATCGCCGTGCGCATGCGTATTGACGACGAAATCGGCAGGTCGACCCGCCAGTTCCAGTACCGTCGCCATCAGGCTGGCCGTAATCGGCGCCATGCCGTCATCGATGAGAAGAACGTGATCGTCGCCGACGAGTAATCCCATGTTGGAGCTGAAGCCGTCGGCGCCCTCGAGCATATAGATTCCGGGGACGACCTCGATTGATCTGACGGTTGTTGCCAGTTCCTGGGCGGTCGCCGGGACCGTCAGCACCAGCAGTGTCGTGGACAGCAATATCTTGCGCATCGATTCGCTCCTTATTATTGTTCGGGCTCTGACCCCTATTGTTATTGGTTGCTGGGGAAAGAGAACTGGGCTTTCTCTCTGACACCGCCCGACGGCCAACGTTGCGTAATCGTTTTTCGCCGCGTGTAAAACCGAATGCTGTCGGGACCGTACGCGAACAGGTCGCCAAACAGCGAGCGCTTCCAGCCACCGAAACTGTGGGTCGCGACCGGAACTGGCAGCGGCACATTGATGCCGACCATGCCGACCTGGATGTTGTCGGCAAAGTATCGCGCGGCTTCGCCGTCCCGCGTGAAGATGCAGGTGCCATTGCCGTATTCATGGTCATTGATCAATTGCATCGCATGCTCTTGTGAATCGGCGCGTACGACACAAAGAACCGGCCCGAATATTTCTTCCTGGTAAATGCGCATGTCAGGAGTCACTTTGTCGAACAGGCAGCCGCCGAGAAAGAATCCGCCCTCATGCCCGTCGACCTTGAGAGATCGACCGTCGACGACGAGCTCGGCGCCTTCTTCGACGCCCAGGTCGACGTAGCTCAAGACTTTCTCGTAATGTGCCTTGGTCACCAGCGGACCCATATCGATGCCGGTGTCTGTGCCGTTGCCGACTTTCAGGTCCTGCAACTGCTCGGACAGTTTGCTGACAACGGTATCGGCCGTCTCGTCGCCGACGCACACGGCGACTGAAATGGCCATGCAGCGCTCGCCGCATGAGCCGTACGCGGCACCCATCAAAGCGTTGACGGCGTTGTCGATATCCGCATCCGGCATCACGATGGCATGATTCTTCGCACCCCCGAGTGCCTGTACGCGCTTGCCGTTTTTCGTGCCAGTTGCATAGATATATTCGGCAATCGGCGTCGAGCCCACGAAACTAACTGCCTGCACGCGCCGGTCTTCAAGCAACGTATCGACGGCTTCCTTGTCCCCGTTAACGATATTGTAGACGCCGTCCGGTAGCCCTGCTTCTTTGAACAAGCGCGCGATCATCATCGGCGCGCTTGGGTCCTTCTCCGACGGCTTCAGGATAAAGGTGTTGCCGCAGGCAATCGCCATCGGGAACATCCACATGGGCACCATGGCCGGAAAGTTGAAGGGCGTAATTCCCGCGACCACGCCGAGCGGCTGGAACTCCGACCAAGAGTCTACATCGCGACTAACATTTTTAGTGTGCTCCCCTTTAATAAGCTCGGCGATACCGCAGGCGTATTCGACCACTTCGACGCCCCGAATAAACTCACCCATGGCGTCGTCCAGCACCTTGCCGTGCTCGCTGGTCAATAACGCGACAATTTCGTCCGCGTGCTCTTCCAGCAATTGCTTGAATCGGAACATGATCTTGGCGCGCTTTCCGGGTGGCGTGGCGCGCCACGCTGGAAAGGCGGTTTCCGCTGCCGTGATCGCGTCTTCGACGGTGCTGCGCGATGCCATGGCGACGTGTTTCGTGATCTCGCCCGTCGCCGGATTGGTGACGGGCTGTGTCCGATTGCCGTCCGCAATGTCGGCGCCATTGATGAAGTGACCAACGATGCTGGCGGCGCCGATATTTTCGGCGGGTCGTGCGTTCATGATGTCTCCTGGTGCATTGGCGTTAGTCGACCGAGTCGATGACGCGCCGGATAGCTTCGAACGATTGCTGCATTTCGTCAACGTCTGAATTCAGGAACGGCGAGAATTGCAGAACATCCATGCCATTCCGTACAACGAGTTGCTCGTCCCAAAAACATTTCTTGTGTACTTCGAGTCCGCGGGCGCCCGGCGCACCGTCTCGCGGTGCCAATTCGATCGCGCCCATGAGCCCGAAGTTTCGCACATCGATCACTTTTTCGTGATCATCGAAGGAATGCAGTATGTCAGCAAACGTATCTTCGAGCGTCATCGATTGCTCAAAGGTGCCTTCTTCATTATAGACGTCCATCGTCGCAAGGCCGGCCGCCGCGGCCACGGGGTGACCGGAATAGGTGTAACCATGGAACAACTCGATCATCTGATCGGGGCCCTGCATGAAGGCGTCGTGGATCTTGTCCGTGACCAGCACTGAGCCCATCGGGATAACACCGTTGGTCAGGCCTTTGGCCGTTGTTATCAGGTCTGGCGTTACCCCAAATCGTTCTGCGCCGGTCGCTTTGCCAACTCGGCCGAACGCGGTAATGACTTCATCGAAAATCAGCAGGATGCCGTGTCGGTCGCAGATTTCGCGCAGCTTCTCGAGATAGCCAACCGGAGGCGGAATAACACCGGCGGAGCCTGCAACCGGTTCAACAATGACAGCCGCGATATTGCTGCCATCGTGTAATGCAGCGAGTCGCTCGAGGTCATCGGCGAGTTCAGCGCCGTGCACTGGCAGGCCCCGACTATACGCATTTCGGCCAATATCCAGGGTGTGACGCATGTGGTCCACGCCGGGAATCAGGTTCGCGCTGAATACCTTGCGATTCGGCACGATGCCGCCCACCGACATGCCGCCGAAATTGACGCCGTGGTAGCCCTTCTCGCGGCCAACCAGGCGAGTACGGTGTCCTTCTCCGTTGGCACGGTGATAAGCAAGAGCGACCTTGAGAGCGGTATCGACCGCCTCCGACCCCGAATTGGTAAAGAAGCAATGGGAAAAGCTGTCGGGTGCCATGCTGATGACGCGATCGGCCAGCGCAAAGGCTTTGTCATTGCCCATCTGGAAGGTCATGCAATAGTCGAGTGTCGCTACCTGTTGTTGCACGGCTTCAACAATCTTCGGATGGCAATGTCCGAGCCCTGACGTCCAGAGCCCCGAAAATGTGTCGTAAATCCGGGTGCCGTCGGCGGTCGTGTAATGGTGGCCCGAGGCGCCCGTGATGATGCGTGGTTGCTTCTTGAAGTCACGATTTGCCGTAAATGGCATCCAGAAGGCATCGATGTTTTCGGCGGTTGAGCTCATGGTTTCGGGTCCAGCGTAGGAAAGGGGCCGAACAGTGTATTCCGACTAGCTATGTTAAACAATTGCTTATGTTGATAATTGTAAGCCATTGATTTTATGTGATCCGTCCGTCAATATGATTACTATACTAAACACCCAGACGGGGTATTCTCGATGGACCAGGAAATCGGTCGACGACTTCGTGCTATTCGCACCGGGCTCGGCATGTCACAGCGCCAGCTGGCTCGCGTGTCGGGCGTCGCCAACGCAACCATTTCGCAGATTGAATCGAACAAGCTCAACCCGACCGTGAGCATGCTCAAAAAGGTACTCGATGGCATCCCGATCAGCCTCGCTGAGTTTTTTGCGAATGACGCCGATTTCGCTGAACGGATTTTCTATCGCGCGGAAGACCTGACCAAAATCGCCGACGGTGGTGTGTCGTATCTGCAAGTGGGCGCGAATCTGCACAACAAGGCGATCCAGTTTCTCAAAGAGTGTTATCAACCTGGCGCTGGCACCGGCAAGCATGCGATCACTCATGAAGGCGAGGAGTGCGGCATCGTCCTGAACGGTCGTCTCGACGTGACGGTCGCGGACCAGACGACGGTGCTGACGGCCGGTGACGCCTACTATTTCCGTAGCGATAAACCACACCAATTCCGCAATTCGGGCAGCGAACCTTGTGAGCTGATTACAGCCTGTACACCGCCCAGCTTTTGATGCAAAGTGTCGCACCCTTTTTTTAATCTTCATTAAAATTCTGATGGCACAGTTTGGCACCGTATTTTGTGATCACTTCGTAAGCGCTAAATTTGTTGAGGACAGCTGGCAACCGCCAGAGCTGCAACCCATCGGTCCGATCCCCATGCACCCTGCGGCGCATGTTTTGCATTACGCCAGCACCTGCTTCGAGGGATTCAAGGCCTATCGCTGGAAAGATGGCAAGGCGCGCATTTATCGATTGCATGATCATGTGGCCCGCATGCAAAAGAGTGCGGCGTCGTTGCGCTTGCCGATTCCGGACGCCGACATGCTGGCGAAGATGGTGATCGATCTTGTCGCCCGCCAGATTGATGACATTCCAGAGCCGCCCAGTTCGCTGTACCTTCGCCCGACGCTGATCGGAACCGTGGAAAATATCGGCGCCGCCGCGGCGCCGTCGACCGAGGCACTGCTTTACGTTATTGCATCGCCCGTTGGCGACTACTTCAGTAGTGGTGCCAGGACCCTGAAGTTGTTGATCGACGATCAGAACGTACGCACTACCGCGCAGCTTGGAAGCACCAAGACGGGTGGTAACTACGCCGCGGCTCTTGGGCCGACTCTCGACGCCAAGGCGAAATACGGAGTGGACCAGGTGCTGTTTTGCCCGGGTGGTGACGTGCAGGAAACCGGCGCTGCGAATTTCCTGCTGATCAGTGATGACGAGGTCATTACGAAACCACTTGATTCTTCATTCCTGCACGGTATGACGCGCGACTCGATACTGAGGCTTGCGGCGGACCTGGGCTACACAGTGAACGAACGCAATTTCACGGTTGACGAATTGCTGCAGTATGTGTCCACACATGAAGCGGCGTTATCGGGAACTGCCGCAACGCTGTCGCCGGTCGGCTGCCTTGTCTACAACGGCGAGGAGTTTACCGTGCGTGACGGAAAGCCCGGACCGAACACCGAAAAACTGCGCGCGGCATTGCAAGCCGTTCAAAATGGCAGCGCGCCGGACAAGCACGGCTGGTTAACCGAGGTCTAAGCGCGGCGACGGCTCATTCGGGAGCCTGTCGAAGGCTGTGCAATAAGATCAAGGCGACCGTGAACAGCAACATGGCCACCGCCTGGTGGCTGGCCGCGAGTATCAGTGGCACGCTGAATACGAGCGTTGAGATGCCCAGAGCAACCTGCAAAACACCGGTGTGCAGTAGTGCGTTACTTGCCGTTGCTGCGCGCGCCGGAAGATCCGTTTTTCGAGCGCGCAACCAGTACACCACAATCATCAGGAATGTGGTGATCGCCAGCAATCGGTGGACAAACTGCACCGTCGTTGCGTTCTCTGTGAAATTTCGCCATGCAGGGTCGAGGGTAGTTAATCCCGGTGGGACCCAGTGACTTCCCATCATTGGAAACGTGTTGAAGATCTTGCCGGCCTTGAGGCCCGCTACGAACCCGCCGGAGACGATCGTGACCGAGATAAGGCCGGTAAGCGCGACCGTTCTGCCGAACCACGCGTGTCTCGCGCCATTGCGTTGCGGAAAATACAAGGAAAGCGCGACCCAGAACATGTAGGCATAAATAAGAAATGCCGCGACCAGGTGAGCGGTCAGGCGGTACTGACTGACGTGCGGGTCGTTGACGAGGCCGCTCTTCACCATGTACCAGCCCAGCAAACCCTGCAGCCCGCCGAGGCCGAACATCAGCAGATACCTGGGCCATTCGCGGCGTCGAATGTAGCCACGCATCGCGAACACAATGAAGGGTATGAAGAAAACGATGCCGATGAGGCGACCGAGCAGACGATGCAGGTACTCGAGCCAGAAAATGTTCTTGTACTCGCTCACATTCATGTGTGAGTTTACTTTTTGAAATTCCGGCGTCTGTTGGTAGGCGTTGAAGCTCTGTTGCCATTGCGCCTCGCTCAATGGCGGCAACCACCCAACGACGGGCCGCCAGTCGACCATCGACAGGCCGGAGCCCGTCAATCGGGTGACGCCACCCAGCACGACCATGACAAACACGAGCGCACAGCAACTCACTAGCCATAGGGCTACTGCACGGTCGCGAGAATTAACGGATGTTTCATCGTTCATAGTGGCGGGCAATCTTAGCAGCCCGGGAAGAAAATTAAGACCGTGATATTCTCGATCGATGCGAATCGACAAATGCAATAACCTGATGGACTTTCGAGCCATTGCAAGACGCCGTCTGCCGGCTCCAGTGTTTCATTATCTTGATGGCGGTACCGACGACGAAGTCACACTGGCCCGCAACACACAGGCGTTCGACGACTACGAGCTGCTGCCATCGCAGTTGTCCGACGTCAGCGCTATTAATCTGCAGACAACGTTATTCGGCAAGACTGTTGACTGGCCCGTCATGATTTCACCGACGGGCGCATCGAAACTGTTTCACGCTGATGGCGAACGAGCGGTCGCGCGTGCCGCGGCCAAGTACGGCATGCTGTACAGCCTGTCGACGCTGGGCACAACGAGTATTGAAGAGGCCGCCGCTGTTACCGACGGCCCCAAGCTCTACCAGCTCTATATCTTCAAAGATCGCGGTCTGACCGAAGAGTGGATTGCGCGCAGCAAGGCGAGCGGATACACGGCGCTCGCGCTGACAGTCGATGTCCCGGTCGCCGGCAATCGTGAACGCGACTTCGTGTACGGTTTCGGTGCGCCGCCGCGATCGAGAATCAAACAGGTGTTGAGTTTCGCGCGTCATCCGGGATGGCTGGCCCGCGTACTTCTGCGAAAGGATCTCGATATGCTCAACATCACGACCAGCGAGGCTGCGGCGCGCGCAGTCGCGGCTGGCATACGCCGTTTTATCGATAAGGAACTCGAGCGATCACTAACCTGGAAGGACGTTGAGTGGCTGGCCGAGCGTTGGGGCGGTCCGTTGGCGATCAAAGGGGTGCAAACCGTGGACGATTGCCGCAAGGCGGCGGATTCCGGCGCCACTGCGGTAATGATTTCCAATCACGGCGGTCGGCAGCTCGATTCGACACCGGCTCCGGTCGATTGCATCGCGAACGTTGCCGATGCATTGCATGATCGGCTCGAAATTATTTGCGACGGTGGAATTCGCCGCGGCAGTCACGTCGTAAAAGCCCTCGCGCTGGGCGCGACTGCGTGCAGCATCGGTCGTGGTTACCTGTTTGCGCTTGCGGCCGGGGGGCAACCCGGTGTTGAACGCGCGCTCGGCCTGTTGCGTGCCGAAGTTGAGCGAACGATGGCATTGCTTGGATGCAATTCCATAAGCAAACTCGGCCGGCATTACGTTCAATGCCGCACGCCGCGAGCATAGAAAGTCGTCCGAGTTCCTGAAGACTTGCGCCTGATTAATCGCCCTGCCGTCGTTTTGCGAGTATTATGGCGGCTGCTTTGCCCTGGCCGGGCAGACGTTTTCACTGCCTATAGGCGGCGTTTTTTTAAGAGGTAGATATGTCAGGCGAAAGAGTTTCAGGAACCGTCAAGTGGTTTAATGACGACAAGGGATTTGGTTTTATCGAACGTGAGGGTGGACCGGATGTATTTGTTCACCACAGTGCGATCCAAATGGAAGGTTTTAAGACTCTAAAAGAGGGTCAGAAAGTTTCGATGGAAGTGACGCAAGGTCAGAAAGGCCCGCAAGCCGAAAACGTTATGGCCGACTAGGCATCGACTTTCCGGTTGACGATGTGTGACCGGTCTCAGGCTTCCGCTTCTGTTCTCTGCCTGCTTTGCAGGCTCTTGTAATGCACCCACGATTCCGACAATTGCTGTTCGGCAGTATCTTCATGCTGTCGGCCTGCGGTGAGGCACCGCTTCCTCCTGCCACTGCCGAACCCATGTTTGCGGGTAGCACGGCATGCGAGGCCTGCCACGTTGCCGAATACTCCGATTGGGCAAACTCGCACCACGATCTCGCCATGCAGGTTGCCGATACCTCGACAGTTCTCGGTGATTTCAACGACGCAATATTTACTTACTTCGGCACCGAAACAGAGTTCCTGATGCGTGACGGACGCTTTGTAGTGCGCACAGCAAACGCGGCGGGCGAGCCGGAGGATTTTCCGGTCGCCTACACTTTCGGTGTAACGCCGTTGCAACAATACCTGGTTGAATTTCCAGGTGGCCGATTGCAGCCGCTGCCATTTGCCTGGGATACGCGCGCCGCGAGCGATGGCGGTCAACGATGGTTTCACCTCTATCCCGATGAATTCATTGGCCCTGGTGATGCTCTGCACTGGACAGGGCGGCAGCAAAACTGGAATTACATGTGTGCCGAGTGCCACTCAACCAATCTGAACGTAAATTACGACGTGGCGAACGACAGTTTCGCCACGAGTTGGTCCGAAATTAACGTCGGTTGCGAGGCGTGCCACGGGCCAGCATCGGTGCATATCGCCGAGGCTCGACAAGGCGATTTCAGCAGCGGTCTGGGATTACTGCTCGACCTGGACGACCATGGAAAGTCGGTATGGCAGATGAATCTGCAAACCGGCATTGCCGAGCGCAGTGAATTGGCAATGCGTCCGCCAAAGCAACCGGAAGCGTGCGGTCGCTGTCACGCGCGCCGCGGCGTTATCAGCGCAATCTATGAGTACGGCATGCCACTTGCTGAGACTCACCGCGTAGCGTTGCTGGATAGTTCCTTGTACTTCGACGACGGACAGATTCGTGACGAGGTCTATGTCTATGGCTCGTTTATTCAAAGCCGCATGTACCAGGCAGGCGTTACTTGCAGCGATTGTCACAATCCTCATTCACTCGAACTCGTAAGCGGTGCGGAGCCGAGCGATGTCTGTACGCAGTGCCATTTGCCCGACAGGTTCGCTGCGACGGAGCATCACAAACACGAATCTGACCAGGTTGCCTGCGTTGATTGCCATATGCCGTCGCGCGACTACATGGTTGTCGACCCGCGCCGCGATCACAGTTTTCGTGTGCCGCGACCCGACCTCAGCGAGACGACCGATTCGCCGAATGCCTGTACGGCGTGCCACGCGAAGCAGGGCGTTGAGTGGGCAGCCACGGCGGCGCGCGATTGGTGGGGGACATCCACACCGTCAACGCCGCATTTTGCGAACGCATTCAATGATGCGCGCAGAGGAACCGCCAGCGCATCGCTGAACTCGGTCATCGGCGACGATGCGATTCCCGGGATTGCGAGGGCGACAGCGCTGACAATGCTTTTGAGTCCGCTGAGAACTGAAGATGAGGCTGCGATGCAACTTGCCCTGGTTGACCCCGACGCGCTGGTCCGATTGGCAGCACTGCAATCTGCGCGAATGCTGTCACCCGACGACCAATTGCAGTTCGCGGCTCCTTTGCTCAAAGATTCCGTGCGCAGCGTCCGCATCGAGGCGGCCTCTTTGTTGAGCCCCATCAATGAAAACCTGCCAAGCACGGCAGGATTTGCGGCGGCAGCGGCGGATTTCCGTGCCGCGCAGCTGGCGATTGCAAGTCGGCCGGAAGCACACACGGCGTTGGGCGATTTTTCGATGTCCCTTGGCGATCCGGATCAGGCCATCGACCACTACAAGACCGCAATGCGAATAGATCCGGCGTATTCACTGTCACGACTCAACTATGCCGACGCGCTGCGCCGAAATGGTGACGAACGTGGCGCCGAGCAATTGTTGCGCGACGGCCTGGTGTTCAACGCTGCCGATGCCGAAATACACCATTCTCTGGGATTGTTGCTCGTTCGTAGCAATCGCGCCTCGGCTGGGCTGGCGGAATTGCGCGAGGCGGCACGACTGTCACCGAACAATGCCCGTTTCGCATACGTCGAGGGCATCGCCCTGAATTCGCTCGGTCAGCCGGACGAGGCAGTCGAGGTGCTTGAGGAAGCGCACCGGCGCTTCGGTCATGATTTCGATATTGCCTGGGCACTGGTAACCATGCTCAGAGATCGCGGCGACAGCGCACGAGCCAGGGAGGTCGCCGAAGTACTCGCCAGCTACCGTCCGTCCGATCCGAATGTGGCCTCGCTGCTGGAATCATTGGCGAAACCCTAGAGGTAAGGAGTGACGCCGTCGACAATGAGTTTGAGGCCGACCGCGAACAGCAGGACATAAACCATACCGAAAAAGAATCGATCGGTGACGCGCTTGTGCAACCAGGCGCCAATTAGAACGCCAATCGGCGCCAAAACGACAAGTGCGGCCGACGTCGCAAGATTATCTGTGTCAAATTGTCCAAGCCAGGCGTAGGGAATGAGCTTGACGTAATTGACGACGGCGAAGAAAAGTATGGTCGTCCCCGCGAATTCCGTGCGATCAAGCGGCCGGCGCAAAAGATACATACTGATCGGCGGTCCGCCTGAATGCGCGACAAAACTTGTAAATCCTGCGACGGAGCCTCCCAGCAAAGCATAAGAACGCGGATAGTGTGGAAGATCGGCGCTGCTCGAACGTTTCTTGTTTATCCAATAATGCAGCGTGAATGAAATAGCGACCGCACCGACAATGAGACGGACCACGGAGACGCTCATGTATTCAAATAACAGCGTGCCCGCAAGAATTCCGAGCAATGAAGCGGGCAGCAATATCTTTAATTCGGGCCACAGCCATTTGCCGCGAAATTTCCACATTGCGACAAGATCCATGATGCAAAGAATTGGCAGCAGAATCGCCGCTGCCCGTACGGGCGAGATGACGAGCGCCATCAACGGCACGGCGGCGGTGCCAAGGCCCCCGCCGAAGCCACCTTTTGAGATGCCGAACAAGAGGACGGCAGGGATGGCAACAGCATAAAACCACGGGTCAGTGATCAAGTGCGAATGCTCCATTCATGATCTAATACCTGTATACCAAATAAGATAGAGCTCCGTGAAACTTAGAATTCGTGACAATTCGGTACGCGTGCGTTTGACTCGCGGTGAGGTCGATGAATTGCGCGACAATGGTGTCGTGTCTGCCCGCACCGGTTTTCCCGGCAGCCGTGAATTTCAGTACCGTGTCGAGAGCAGTCCGGCGAGCGTCATTCCAGGTGCTTTTTTCTCGGATAACATTGTTACGGTAAGGCTGCCGGAAACAACCGTGCTCGCCTGGGCGAATTCCGAACAGGTATCGATAGCAGGTGAACAGCGGCTTGATGACGGCGAGCAATTGATGATTCTTGTTGAGAAAGACTTCGCCTGCCTGGCGCCACGCGAAGGCGAGGACGAATCCGATATGTTCGCGCATCCGGACTCGGGCGAGGCTCAATGTTGATGGCCGGGTCGCGCTATGCCGGATTCGAACCAGAAACGGTGGCATTCCTCAAGCAGCTTTCGAACAACAATAACCGCGAGTGGTTTAAGGCGAACAAAGCCCGTTATGAGGAGCAAGTGCTCGACGTCGCTCTCCGGTTCATTCAATCGATGCACGATCCACTTGCGGCAATAGCACCTAATTTTGTCGCCAAACCGACTCGTGTTGGTGGATCGTTAATGCGCGTCTATCGTGACACCCGATTTTCGAAAAACAAAACGCCTTACAAAACGAACATCGGCATTCAATTTCGGCATGAACGCGCAAAGGATGTGCATTCTCCGGGTTACTATGTGCATGTCGATCCGGAACAGGTATTTGTCGGGGTCGGCATGTGGCGGCCTGACTCAGATCCACTACGCGCAATCCGGGAACGCATCGCGGCCAAACCAGCGGAGTGGAAGCGCACGGTAGGCGATGCGAAATTCAAACGCCACTTCAGCCTCGGCGGTGATGTGCTGACACGACCACCCAGGGGCTTTGATAAGGATCACGAGCTCATTGACGATATCAAGCGCAAAAGTTTTATCGCGATCAAATACCTGTCGGTGGACGATTGCCTGAGCCCACAGTTTCAGCGCAAGGTTGAGACGGCATTCAAAGCGGGCACGCCCTATATGCGATTCCTCTGCAAGGCCGTCGGCGTGGTGTTCTAGGGATCCAAAAAATCATCGATCGTTAGCACGATCTTGCCCATGTGCTGACTGCTTTCCATGAGTTCGTGCGCGGCCGCGGCTTCGGCGAGTGGAAACGTCGTGTGGATGACTGGCCGGACCTGACCAGACTCGAACAAGGGGGTGACCTTGTCGGTGATTTCATCGGCGATCGCTGTTTTTTCTGCGGCCGACTGTGGTCGCAATGTTGACCCGGTAATCGTTAACCGCCGCCCAAGCACAACCCGCATGTTGAGTTCGGCCTTCGGCCCCTGCAGGAATGCGATGATTGCGTAGCGCCCTTCGAGCGCCATGCTGTCAAGATTCTTCTGCATGTACGGGCCTGCGACCATGTCGAGCAACACATCGACACCGGCTCCCATAGTGAAATCGTGAACGAGCTGCTGCCAGTCTTCGTCGCGATAATTGATGGCGCGATCAGCCCCAAGCTGCTCGCAGAAACGGCATTTATCAATCGTGCCTGCCGTCGTGATCACGGTACAACCGAACGCTTTCGCAAGTTGGATAGCCGTTGTGCCAATGCCACTGGATCCGCCATGCACGAGAAATGTCTCTCCGGCCTTGAGGTGGCAGCGCATAAATACGTTGTACCAGACCGTGAAATAGGTCTCAGGAATTGCAGCCGCAGCAATGGGATCGAGCGCCGCCGGAATTGGCAGGCAATGTCCCTCATTGCTGCGGCAATACTCGGCGTAACCACCCCCGTGAGTCAGAGCCATCACACGGTCGCCCGTCTGCCAGCGCGTGACGGCGGCGCCTTTTGCAACAATCTGCCCGGCAACTTCGAGGCCCGGCAACGGGCTCGCGTCCGGGGGCACCGGGTACATTCCACGGCGTTGCAGACAGTCGGGCCGATTAACGCCTGCTGCGGATACGCGGATGAGTACCTCATCCGCCGCCGGTTGCGGAGTTGGGGACTCGATCAGCTTGAGCACATCGGGACCGCCAGGCTTTTCAATGCCGATCGCTTGCATGGTTTTGGGAATATTGCTCACACTCGCATTGTGCCTCAATGAGCATGGACAGCAGTAATGTTATGTGGATACTAATG
>Ga0209988_10000376_pt1 | contig 27535 bp, 24 predicted proteins | sample N075metaG_FD_183115 | JGI IMG/M metagenome (GOLD analysis project Ga0209988, IMG submission 183115) | Deep subsurface microbial communities from Kermadec Trench to uncover new lineages of life (NeLLi) - N075 metaG (SPAdes) (version 2) | ecosystem: Environmental > Aquatic > Marine > Ocean trench... | reverse complement strand
AGCGAAAGAATCAGCCTGTGGTTGCGCAGGGATTTATTCTGCACATAACGCCATTGAACTCTATGCGGAAGTCTTCGATGCAACAGATTGTCTGGATAAGCTTGAAGGTTTTGCAAGCTACTATGGTGCGGATTTTTATGGATTACCAAGAAATGAAGGCACCATTACCTTGGAAAAAAATCAATGGCAGATCCCTGATTTCCTGCCTTTCGGTGAATCAGAAATTATTCCATTTCGTGCAGGAGAGTATTGTCAGTGGAAGATCAGATAATAATTCCCCCGCAACAAGTTAGCCCGAAAGATGTTAACGAAAACCAGAAAGAGATTGCCAGTGGTCGGTTTCGGGGCTACTACCCGGTTGCTGTCGATGTAGAGACTGGTGGATTCAATTCAGTAACCGATGCCTTACTGGAAGTTGCAGCCACGACATTCTCAATTGATGAAAATGGTGTCTGGTCGATGGATGAATGTTTATCAAGACACGTTGAACCTTTTGCAGGAGCCAATATGGATCCTGCGGCACTGGAATTCACGGGAATCAATCCTGAACATCCTTTTCGAAAACAGATTGCTGTACCAGAGAAGGAAGCGCTTCAGGATATATTTAAATTGGTGCGCCAGAGAATGAAGGCCTATGGCTGTAAACGAGCCATACTTGTAGGTCATAATCCTTCCTTCGATCTTGCCTTTATTAATGCAGCAGTGGAAAGATCCGGCATCAAAAGAAATCCATTTCATCCGTTTAGTACTTTCGACACGGCAACCCTGGGTGGGTTGGCCTATGGTCAAACAGTATTGTCTCGAGCTGTCATTGCTGCAGGCATTTCCTGGGACCACGAGCAGGCACATTCTGCGCGGTATGACACTGAAAAAACAGCCGAATTATTTTGCAATATTGTCAATCAATGGAAAATCCCATAGATGGGAAAAGCGATAGAGTCTGATAGAATAGCTATACTGTTGGGGAGCAGCGCTGATACTCAATAAAAATATAATACAGGAATTTCATCATGCTAGAAGATGACAGCACCATAGATTCTGAAGCCTTATACGAGCTGGATCTCTTTAGGGGTCTTGATGCTGATGCAGCCAAAAAATATCTGAATCATGCTGAGCACCATCTCCTGCCAAAGGGTGAGATATTGCTCTCGCCACGTTCTGATAATAGTGATTTGTACATTGTCCTGAACGGTTTATTGTCCGTGCACCTGGATTCTCCGAATTCTGATTTAATTGCAACAATTAATGTTGGTGAGTGCGCAGGAGAAATGTCACTGTTTGATGAAGGCCTTCCTTCTGCCTATGTGGTTGCTGCAGATGATTCTAGGATCCTGAAAATGACCGGTGAAATGGTGTGGGACATGATCGACCATTGCGATGGTTTTGCCAGGAATTTTCTTCATTTAACATCAAGTCGCATGCGTACAAGCAATCGTACCATGTCGAACAGTCGCAGGATCCAGGAACACTATGAAAATAGGGCCAATATTGATTCATTGACACGGCTGCATAATCGACGCTGGATTGATCAAAATCTTCCACGGGCATTTGAAACCTGTGTTGCAGATAAGGTGCCATTATGTCTGATGATGCTTGATATCGATCATTTCAAAAAATATAACGATGATAATGGTCATCTGGCGGGGGACGTATGTTTAAAAGCAGTCGCTGAGGCCATAAGAATCAGTACTCGGCCAAGTGATCTGTTGGGCAGGTTTGGTGGTGAGGAATTTGTCATCTTATTGCCTGACACAAATATACAAGGCTGTGAAGGTGTCGCAAACAGGATCAAGGATGAGGTTGAAAAAACAGAAATCAAGGGCAATAGACAAGAAACTCTGCCATCTGTGACGATTTCAATCGGTGTCTCTGAAGGTAAGCCAGACACATTCTATGAGGATGTTTTCAAGACTGCTGATGCAGCACTATACAAGGCCAAAGAGAGTGGTAGAAATTGTATTTGTTATGAGGAACAGGGTTAAGGGCACCAATTAGCAGGGGGCATTACTGAGTTTTATTCAATACAGTTTAGCCTTTAATCTGAAATGAGAAAAATCTACTTCGGTGATTTTCGGGTTTATGTTATCGAGCATATTAAAGCCATTGAGTCACAAGATCCCGAGTATCAATCAACAGCGTGGTTTCTACTAAGGTATCTCAGAAGGATAGAAAAAACTTCAAACCCACCAACAAGCCCTGGCAGAGTAGAAGGATGTATGCGTGGATTGATTCGTTTTTATGTCGATACGATTGATGAAAATTCAGAGTTGGGTGATAGATGTATAAAGATTTATGCCGTATACAGGAAAACACTGCGTTTTAGTCAGGAAAAGTAGGGCTTGCTTTTTCTTCCAGCTTATCAATCGTGATTTTTACTATTTCAAGCATTTTTCTTTTGATTTGATACGACCCAATTACAGGGACAACAAAAAAATCAGGCACCATCTCTATATCCAGTATTATCTGTGTGACTGGATATATCTTGTTTGAATCTATTGCCTTAATTTCCCAGCGCATCCATCCGGCCTGAAAGTCACTCCCTTCAGGAATGATACGGGAAAACAAAATACCATTTTCTATAAAATGGAATGTCTGAACGTGTCTGATGTTGTAGCACAGAAATAATATGCATGTTTCAGTAATCATACTCACGGTAGTTCGTTCACCTTCCGGGTTATCGAGTAACTTGCTTTCTTTTAGGTAAGGATTAATCGAAGGGAGATTTTCGTAGTCTGTAATAATTCTTATAACGTTATCGACGTCCGCATTCACAGTCGCATTTATATGCAGGTAATAGTGGTTATTTTCTTTTCTGACATCGGCGGAATTTATCTCTGTGCATAGGCAAGTGCCTGGTAGCAGGGCTAGAATTACCAGTATTATTTTTGCAGAAGACTCTTTATTCATTAATTAATCTAATATCTGGATATTCGAAATATTGCTCAAATAATCTGGCGTCATCAAAGTGGCGACGCCCTACAAAGGCGATAGCATGATGTCCCCATTGTCTCATGGCTCCCGGGCTTGGGATCCCCATCGGCCAGAATAAATAACGCTCATTACGTTGGCTACTTTTTATAATTCCATCCTGGCCAAATAAACTACGATAATTTCCGTCGTTTAATTTTAACGAACGTAGTTCTCCACTGCTGGCAAATTGATAGTTTATGAGCTGTATCGAGTGTGAAGATTTGAAATAGATCCGTTCGATATAATGAGAGCCATGAGCAATACGCAGGATGGGCCTGAGATTAGATTGAATATCTAAAGAACCTTGCGGCACAAGAATAGGTTCATCGATAGTTTGAGTTGGCTTTAATATAGATGTATTCTTTGTAGGGAAAACAAGATAATAACACCCGCAGTTATGCATTGTGTCATATAGCCATGGCTCACCGTTGGCGAGCAGAGTCACACGCCAGGTGATGCCATCCAGATGACCGCCAAGTAGATCAAAAGTTGATGTCTTTGGTCGGGAAGGAAACCAGATCGTATAGTTCAGTTGTAATAAAATATTTTCGTTGATACGCGTGTAAGAAATATGCCGATATACTTTTGCTAAATGAACGTTAATTTCTGCCTGGCCGTCGTTGCCCCATCCCACAGTGCCAATTCGATCATTGTTTGTGACGACATCTATCTCAAAGATGGGAGCGAAACTGTCAAACAGTTTTTTTTCATCCTCAACGACGGGTTCAGGAATGCCTAATGCGTTATTGGATGAATTCTTTATGATTTCAGAAACCTGCAATGGTGTCAGCTGCGTCGATTCCAGTGCTGGTGCATATTGAATCAGTCTGCCGGATATGGGTAATTCAGCCAAAGGTAATGCAAAAACGCGCCGGGTATCTTTATGCCAACGATTTATGCCAACGCGAAATACCAGGGCTGTGAGGGGATAAAGTCCAATCAGTCGTTGCCAGGTATTGTATTCATCAGGGGTGGCCGCTTTTGATTTTAAATTCTCTTGTTCGCCTGCTTCATCAAGATTGCCTGCTATCAGAATATTTGAGCAATATTGCAATGCTTCGTCGACACTCATCCCCGGGACTTTAATTTGAGAATAGTTAATTTCATTTGCCAGCTTTGCCAACTGATCCCTAGCCGTGTGCGGCAAATTGGCGACCTCGATCCGCCATCCATCCAGACCCAGGGTGAGGAGATAATTTAGCCAGAGGTCGAAGGCCTGCCTGGACAGTCTCTCATCGCGGAAATCTGATAGAAAACGATTGGTACGTAGATAGGGATATCCAGGGATGCGTCTGGCCTCAGCATCTATAACCTGTGCTGTTCTTATGCTTGCTTCTGTGGCTGAGATAAAAGATGTGCAGGTTTGTACTTCACTGAAATCAGATCCCGATTTATCTTGCTCAATGGGATGGTGTAGCGTTGTGCATGCGCCAAGGGTGATACTCAGAAGCAGAATTGATGATAGTTTGCATTTCATCAAAAGACCCTTTATTCATAGATACTGGGTGATTTCTGCAGGGAAACAGTCATGCATATTTCTCGGTATGAATTTTTTCTTGCCAGTCTCGTGATTTACTTAACACACTTTTTTCTTCAATGGTTGTCAGTGTTCGGTTTTTTAGTAGTTGTTTACCTGCGACCCAAACGTCAGTAATCTGGTTGCGATTTGCTGCATAGACGATGTGCGAGACGGGATCATAAAGTGGCTGGGATTCAATCGTATCAAGATCAATCGCAATAACATCGGCGGCCTTACCTTTTGTTAGCGATCCGGTGATGTGATCAATCCCCAGTGCCTTTGCCCCATTAATGGTCGCCATCTGCAGCGCTTGATGGGCGGGTAAGACACTGCTGTTGCCAGAAGTCCCTTTTGCCAACAATGCCGCCGTGCGCATTTCACCGAGCATATCCAGATCATTATTACTGGCAGCACCATCGGTGCCTAGTGCGACATTGATACCCCGTTGTAGTAATTCACTGACAGGACAAAAACCACTGGCCAATTTTAAATTTGATTCCGGACAGTGGACAACATGTACACCCTGAGCATTGAGTAGTGTGATTTCTTCTTCCGTAAGTTGTGTCATATGCACGGCAATCAAACGCGGGCTGAGTAATCCGAGTTCATGTAATCGTTGGATGGAACGTTGACCATGTCGTTCTTCACTTTGCTTAACTTCATCTGCCGTTTCATGAATATGCATATGTATGGGGATATCAAGCTCTTCAGCCAATATATTGATGCGTTGTAACGGCCCATCTGAAACGGTATAGGGGGCATGCGGTGCAAAGGCTGTATGGATATGGGTGTTATGTCGATATTTATCGTGTACCTGTTCACCCTTGACGAGATATTCATCGACATCTTTTGCCCAGGCTGTGGGGAAATCGATGATGATTAAACCAATCATGGCACGGATGCCTGTTTCTACTGCAACTTCCGCGGCTTGATCCGGAAAAAAATACATATCATTAAAACAGGTAGTACCACTTCGAATCATTTCTGCAACGGCATGCCGTGTCCCGTCATTAACGAATTCAGGACTGATCCATTTCTGCTCGGCTGGCCAGATGTGTTCATTTAGCCATTCCATTAAGGGTAAATCATCAGCCAGGCCACGGAAAAGATTCATTGCCGCATGTGTGTGGCAATTAATCAGACCTGGCATCAGAGCATGGTTTTCAAGCTGATGTTCCTTAGCCGCCGTATATTTATCCTGTGCCTTTGCAGTCGGTAAAATCGCCAGTATCTTGCCGTCGTTGATGGCAAGCGAGTGGTGTTCCAGTATATTGTTTTCCGGATTGCTCTTTGCCCGACTGCTTTTTCCAGTGTCTACAGGAATAACCCAGCGAGCATTGATCAGCGTATCGATATTCATCCTGTTACCATAGTCTGTGATCTAGGAGTCTGTCGGACTTAGGATTATTCTACTGTGTAAAAGCCGGATGTGGTCCTATTTTGCGTTCTTTCTCGTTAAATAGAATGACTATTCGCCTCAAAAGAGCACAAAATAGAACTCAAACCGGACTTTCCCTCGAGACGAAAACCTAAGTCCGACAGACTCCTGGGATGTGAATTGTACGAAAAAAACATAACTAAGGAGACTTTAATTGTCGTCGAAAGATTTATCAGAATATATCGCAGCAGGGAAACGTGACATGTTGTGCCCGGTTGAATGGGTGGCAGAAGGAATAGATCTTCCCAAGGGGGTAGGTCTTATCGATCAGCGAGTTTTGCCACACGAATTTAAGGTCAATCATTATACTGATGTTCGGTCATTGTCACAGGCGATCACTGACATGGTTGTTAGAGGTGCCCCTGCGATCGGCATTACAGCCGCATATGGGGTCGTACTCGCAGCCAGAGAAGCCTATGCTCAATCCGGGGACAAGTGGCGAGAAGCGATTGAAGATGATCTTGCTTTACTGGTGGTGAGTAGACCAACGGCGGTTAATCTGCAATGGGCAATCACAAGGATGAGTGGTTTGTTTGATTCGATTGAGGGCGATCCAGAACCTGTCCTGCTGGCCGAAGCGATGTCACTTCATGATGAAGATATTGCTGCCAATATTCATATGGGTGAACTGGGGGCAGCACTCATTGAAGATGATTGTCAGGTACTGACCCACTGCAACGCAGGCGCATTGGCGACGGGTGGTTACGGAACTGCCCTGGGTGTTATCAGAACCGCATATAAGCAAGGCAAAATAGCCTCAGTTTATGTCTGTGAAACACGTCCCTGGTTACAGGGTACGAGATTAACTGCATGGGAGTTACAGCAAGATAATATTCCAACCACGCTTTTGACGGACAGTGCCGCCTGTCACCTGTACAGTCAGGGTGATATTAAGTGGGTGATTGTTGGTGCAGACAGGATCGCGGCAAATGGCGATGTTTGTAATAAAATTGGTACCTATACACATGCGGTCACGGCAAGACATCATGGTGTTCGAGTAATGGTGGTCGCGCCCACATCAACATTCGATCTTGATGCCCGAAGTGGACAGGAGATCCCTATCGAACAGAGAGTAAAAGAAGAAATTCTAAATTTTTCAGGCGTAAAAATTGCGCCAGAAAATGTCTCAGTATGGAATCCTGCCTTTGATGTGACACCTGCTGATTTGATCGATGTGATCGTCACTGAAAAGGGCATTATTGAAGCCCCAAATTCCGATAATGTACGACGTGCCATTCTCTAAAAATTCATTCCCGGTACGACGTGCCATGCTTTAAGAATTCTTCTCGGTAAGACTTGCCATGCACTAAATAATTAACGATGGTAAAAGTCGCTATTTGATTGAAAATAGTCTGTTTTTACAGCACTTTTTTCTACAGGGAATTAGCTTGATGTGGTAAAATCCTGGCCTTTGTGAATGAGGGAAACAGAGGGTAAATAATTTCTTAATTAAGCCCTGAATTTGTATGAATGAAAGTGAAATAGTTGGCTCCGTAAGCCCCGTCAATATAGAAGATGAAATGAAGAAATCCTACATGGAATACGCTATGAGCGTGATTGTAGGAAGAGCCTTACCAGATGTCCGTGATGGTCTGAAACCTGTGCATCGTCGTGTCTTGTATGCCATGAACGAGATGGGCAATGACTGGAACAAAGCCTACAAAAAATCAGCCCGTATCGTCGGTGATGTAATCGGTAAATACCACCCTCACGGCGATACTGCGGTGTATGACACCATGGTACGAATGGCACAGCCATTTTCGCTACGTTATGTGCTGGTTGATGGTCAGGGAAACTTTGGCTCAGTAGACGGCGATTCCCCCGCTGCCATGCGTTACACAGAAGTGCGTATGACACGTATTGCGCATGAATTGCTGGAAGATCTGGATAAGGAAACGGTTGATTTCATTCCGAATTATGATAGCTCGGAACATGAACCTACAGTTCTTCCTGCACGTATTCCTAATCTACTCGTTAACGGTTCCAGTGGTATCGCGGTTGGCATGGCAACCAATATCCCACCACATAATTTAACTGAAGTGATTGGCGCCACAATTGCACTGATGGGCAATGATGAAATGACCACTGCTGAGCTTATGCAATATATTCCCGGGCCAGACTTTCCAACGGCAGGGTTTATAAATGGCTCTAGAGGTATTCGTGAGGCCTACGAAACAGGCCGTGGCAAGATTTATATGCGGGCGCGCACCCATATTGAATCTGATGATGAAAAAGGAAGGCAGAGTATTATCGTCACGGAATTACCTTATCAGGTAAACAAGGCACGCTTGATGGAAAAAATTGCCGAACTGGTGAAGGATAAAAAAATCACTGGTATTAAAGAATTGCGTGACGAATCTGATAAGGACGGTATGCGTATGGTCATCGATCTGCGCAGAGGTGAAGTGCCTGAGGTATTGATAAACAATCTTTACCAACATACACAAATGCAAAACGTATTTGGTATTAATATTGTTGCGTTGAAAGATGGTCAACCAAGGCTGTTGAATCTAAAACAGTTATTAGAAGCATTTATCCGTCACCGTCGTGAAATTGTCACTCGTCGTACACGTTACGATTTGCGCAAATCAAGATCCCGTGCGCATATTCTGGAAGGTCTGGCGGTTTCACTGGCGAATATCGACCCTGTCATTGCTTTAATCAAGGCCTCAGCTACACCTGCTGAAGCTAAACAGGCATTGTTGAAACCTGTCTGGGAATCGGGGATCGTGCTGAAGATGCTGGAGCGGGCAGATTCAGACGCCTCACGACCAGAAGATTTAGCGGATGGTTTTGGTCTTGTTGAAGGTGGTTACCGATTATCTGAAATTCAGGCGCAGGCAATTCTGGATCTGAAGTTACAAAGACTGACAGGACTGGAACAGGAAAAGATCGTTAAGGAATATGGTGAAATCCTGGAAGCGATTATTGATTTACTGGACATCCTGTCGCGACCAGAAAGACTAATGCAGGTTATCAGGGAAGAGCTTGAAGATATTCGAGATCGTTATGGCGATGAAAGACGCACCGAAATACTTGAAGATCAACTTGATCTGAGTATGGAAGATCTGATTACCGAAGAAGATGTTGTGGTGACACTTTCACATGCGGGTTATGCGAAATCTCAACCGATCGATACTTATCGTTCACAACGTCGTGGTGGCAGGGGTAAATCTGCGACCAACATGAAGGATGAAGATTTTATAGACAAGTTATTTATTGCCAGCACCCATGATACCTTGCTGTGTTTTTCCAGTAAGGGAAAACTGTACTGGCTTAAGGTCTATCAATTGCCTCAGGCCAGTCGTGCCGCGCGCGGCCAACCGATTGTCAATCTATTGCAATTGGAAGAGGGTGAACGAATCAATGCAATATTACCCATACGTGAGTTTGTTGAAGATAAATTTATCTTCATGGCGACTGCTGATGGGACGGTCAAAAAATGTAAGCTAACAGATTTCGCACGGCCAAGACCCAGTGGTTTAAGGGCGATTGAACTGGTTGATGGTAATCAGTTAGTTGGTGTTGAAGTCACCGATGGCGACCATGACATTATGTTGTTCAGTAATGCAGGCAAAGCGGTACGGTTTAAAGAAACAGCAGTGAGAGCTACGGGGAGAACAGCTCGAGGTGTTCGTGGTATTCGATTGTCTGAAGGCCAGACGGTGAATTCACTTATCATTGTTGAGTCTGATGAAAGTTCAGTATTGACAGTGACAGAAAATGGTTTTGGTAAGCGAACTGCGATTACAGATTATGCTGTTAAAGGGAGAGGTGGCCTGGGTGTAATCTCGATCCAGACAACGGCGCGCAATGGTAATGTCGTCGGTGCTATTGCTGTCGATGAGGATGACGAGATCATGCTTATCAGTGATCAGGGGACTTTGATTCGTACCCCGGTTAATGATGTTTCTGTATTGGGCAGAAATACGCAGGGTGTGACTCTGGTCAGACTGGGTAAGGAAGAACGTCTGGTCAGTCTTGAGCGCATCGTCGAATATAAAGATCCGGAAGGCGTCCCAATTGATGAAGTTGTGAGTGAAGAAATAACAGAAGAACGCACAACATAAGAATAAAAAAATGAAACAGAAAGTTAATACGTTGAAGGCTGTAGACAGTAAAGAGAGTTATTCGGGACTGGTTTATAATTTTGGTGCAGGTCCTGCAATGTTGCCAAGAGAAACCATGCAACTTGCCAGAGCGGAATTTCTCGATTGGCATGGGGCTGGAATGTCAGTGATGGAGATGAGTCATCGTAGTGACGAATTTATGTCTATTGCCACACAGACAGAGGCAGATTTTCGAGAGATCCTGGCGATCCCTGATAACTATAAAGTACTCTTTTTACAGGGAGGCGCCAGTAGTCAGTTTGCCATGGTGCCGTTAAATTTACTTGCGGGTAAAAACACGGCTGACTATTTTCATACTGGTATCTGGTCCGGGAAGGCGCTTAAAGAAGCCGAGCGATTCTGCAAGGTCAACATCATTGCCGATAAAGATAACGACGCCTTGCTATCAGTACCTGAAGCAGAAACATGGTCTCTTGATCCTGATGCGGCTTATGTCTATTACACTGATAATGAAACCATCAGTGGTGTTCAGTTTCCCACTATTCCGGATGTAGCTGATGTTCCACTGGTGTCGGATATGACATCTAATCTGTTATCAAAACCATTAGACGTGTCTCGCTATGGTGTTATTTTTGCAGGGGCACAAAAAAATATTGGTCCACCAGGATTGGTGATTGTCATTGTTCGCGAAGATTTGCTAGGACATGCGCCAAAACATATCCCGAGCATGTATGACTATGCTATCCAGGCAAAAAATGACTCAATGTATAACACACCACCTACCTATAGTTGGTATATATCCGGGCTGGTATTGAAGTGGATCAAGGAACAAGGTGGTCTGCAGGCCATGGAGAGGATGAGCCGTGCACGTTCCAATAGCTTGTATCAGGCGATTGATGAATCTGAGTTTTACAATAATCCGATTGACCCAAGATATCGTTCCAGAATGAACGTACCGTTTACACTGACAGACGATTCGCTCAATGAAAAATTTGCCAGTGAGGCAAAAGATCATGGACTGGTTGCGCTGCAAGGTCATCGTAGTGTCGGTGGACTGCGTGCCAGTATGTACAATGCGATGCCTGAAGAGGGCGTTAATACCTTGATTAACTTCATGCAGGAATTTGAACGCACAAATGGCTGATGATTTAACCTTAGATGAACTAAGAGCAAAGATTGATGAAATTGATTCAAGTTTACTTGAGTTGATTAGCCAACGTGCACGCATGGCAACGGAAGTTGCTCGCGTCAAAAGCGGACAATCGGAAGACAATGGTTTTTACCGTCCAGAGCGTGAAGCGCAGGTGTTGAGAAAAATTATAGATCGAAATCCTGGACCTTTATCTGAAGAAGAGATGGCGCGCCTGTTCCGTGAGATCATGTCGGCCTGTCTGGCACTGGAGCAAACACTGGATATTGCTTATTTGGGGCCTGAAGGAACATTCACGCAAGCTGCGGCATTGAAACACTTTGGTCACTCAGTGAAAACCACGGCTATGGGGAGTATTGATCAGGTCTTTCGAGAAGTGGAATCTGGTGCCTGTCAATATGGCGTCGTTCCCGTCGAAAATTCCATAGAAGGTGTTGTCAATCACACACTTGATATGTTGGTGAATTCCAGTCTGATGATTTGCGGTGAAGTTGAATTGCGCATTCATCATCATTTGTTGAGTAATGATGAATCAGTTGAGAAAATTACCAAAGTGTATTCACATCAACAATCGTTGGCACAATGTCGTGCCTGGCTGGATACACATTTATTAAAAGCGGAAAGAGTTTCCGTGAGCAGTAATGCTGAGGCTGCACGCCTTGCAGCTGGCGAAGAGCATACCGCGGCGATTGCAGGAGAATCTGCTGCTGAACTCTATAAACTGTCTGTGCTAATGAAAAATATTGAAAACGAAGCCGACAATACCACCCGTTTTCTGGTGTTGGGTCAGCACGAGACATTACCGAGTGATCACGATAAAACTTCCTTGCTTTTTACAGCAGCGAATAAACCTGGAGCCTTACAGGAAATGCTTGCCTGCTTTTCAGATAATGGCGTAAGTCTGACTCGTATAGAATCACGACCTTCACGTAAGGGCATGTGGGAATACGTATTCTTTGTCGATATCGAGGGTCATGCACAGGAAGCCACTGTGGCATTGGCACTGGATAAGCTGAAAGGTCGTGCCTCAATGCTCAAGTTACTAGGCTCGTATCCACGCGCAGTATTGTGACACCCTGGTGCCCAGGATTAAAGAGCAGGATGAAAGATAAACGATGTGTGACTTGATTAACTTGGCAACGCCTGGCGTAGCGGGTCTACTTCCTTATCAGCCGGGCAAACCTGTCGAAGAACTGGAACGTGAGCTTGGCATTAGCAATATTATCAAGTTAGCTTCAAACGAGAACCCACTTGGTCCCGGTGCCAAAGCAAAACAGGCAATATTAATCGCATCCGAGTTGTCGAGATATCCAGATGGCAATGCTCATGATTTAAAAAAGGCCCTGGCAAAACGGCATAGCGTCAATACAGATCAGATCACCATCGGCAATGGTTCAAATGAAATTCTTGAACTCATTACCAGGGCGATTACAGGACCACAGCATGAAGTCATTTTTTCAGAGCATGCCTTCGCAGTATATCCTCTGGTAACACAGGCAGTTGGCGCCAGGGCCGTTGTCGTACCTGCAAAAAACTGGGGGCATGATCTTTCTGCAATGCAGGCAGTAATCAATGAAAACTCACGTCTCATGTTTGTTGCAAATCCTAATAACCCGACCGGCACCTGGCTGGATACTCAAACATTAAGAACATTGCTTGAGTCTTGCCCTGAACATCTGCTGGTGGTGGTGGATGAAGCCTATTTCGAATACGTCGGTGAAGATGATTATCCCGATTGCATTCAGTGGCTGAATGAATTTCCAAATCTGTTGGTGACTCGCACCTTTTCCAAGGCATTTGGTCTCGCTGGTCTAAGAATAGGTTATGGTATTTCGCATCGCGATATTGCCGACTTGATGAACCGGGTCAGGCAGCCTTTTAATGTGAATAGTCTGGCCCTGTCTGCCGCTGCAGCAGCACTGGACGATATTGACCATCTACAACAAAGTATCAGCATGAATCAGGCAGGGATGAAACAATTAACAACGGCCTTCGATGACATGAATCTGCAATATATTCCCTCGGTTGGAAACTTTATCTGTGTTGACATGGAATCAACAGCTCATACAGGGATGGAAATATATAATAAATTATTACATCAAGGTGTCATCGTCAGGCCTGTTGATAATTATGCAATGCCAAACCACCTGCGAATCACTATTGGTCTGGAAGAGGAGAATGAAAAGTTTATTAAGGCACTGGAGTCAGTTTTAGCAGCTATGAATGTAAAAGCATGATAGACAATCTTATAGCCAGGCGAATAGCAATTTTAGGTGTAGGTTTGATTGGTGGCTCACTTGCGCGCGCATTAAAAAATGCTAATGCGGTAACGACTGTTGTCGGTTACGGACGTGATGAAAATAAACTGAAAAAGGCCGTGCAATTGGGTGTGATAGATAACTACAGCCTGAATATTGAAGAAGTGGTGACTGATGCTGATATAGTCGTATTGGCAACACCGCTATCCACTGCCGACAAACTGTTTTCAGCGATGTCAGGTGCACTCAAAAAGACTGCTATCATTACCGATGTCGGCAGTGCCAAAGGCTCAATTGTTAAATCTGCGAGAGAAAATCTGGCTGATTCATTTACACGGTTTGTTCCCGGGCATCCGGTTGCAGGGAAAGAAGAAAGTGGTGTCGAAGCCTCATTCGCAGAATTATTTGATGCACATCGCGTTATTCTTACCCCTGTTGCTGAAACAGATCCTGAAGCATTAAATTTGATCACAGATATGTGGAAACTAACCGGAGCAGAGGTGGTGAACCTGGATGTTAAACATCATGACAATATCCTCGCCGCAACCAGCCATTTACCCCATATGCTTGCCTATGCCCTGGTAGATTGTCTATCCAGGATGCAGGAACGGGATGAGATTTTTGAGTTTGCAGCCGGTGGTTTTGCAGACTTTACTCGAATAGCATCAAGCAATCCTGGTATGTGGCATGACATCTGTTTTTCAAATCGAGAACAACTTCTGATTGTAATGGATCAATTTGATCAGCATCTGAATAAAATAAGAGAAGCTATCAGGAATGATGACAGTGATGCCTTATTAGAACTATTTGAAAGAGCCAAAACTTCAAGGGACAAGTTTACTGATCAAAGAAACAAGAGAAATGATTCTCCCGAATAAATGTGTACGATAATATTCACGCAAAAATTTAGCATTCCTATTTGCACAAAACATGATTAATTACTGTATTTCTCCCGGTGGAAAATTAAGTGGTCGATTTTCTGTGCCCGGTGATAAATCTATCTCACATCGCGCCTTGATGTTGTCTGCGATCGCAGAAGGTCGAAGCCGAATCACAGGCTTTCTTGATGGCGAAGATACATTGGCAACCATGGCAGCATTCAGGGTGATGGGCGTCAAAATTCAACACAATCCAGAAAATGTAGTGCCAGGAAATAAAGGACTGGGAAATCAGGTAATTGTCGAGGGGGTTGGTATGCAAGGTCTTTCAACACCAGCAACAGCACTGAATCTGGGTAATTCAGGTACCTCGGTTCGCTTACTTTCTGGTTTGCTTTCCGGGCTTGGGGTTGAATGCGAATTAGTGGGTGATGAATCATTGATGTCTCGACCAATGCGAAGGATTGTTGAGCCTTTACAAAAAATGCATGCATCTATTACCTGCTCAGAGAAAGGCACGCTGCCTATACATATAAAAGGTGGTGCCAGTTTAACCGCCATAGACTATGAAATGCCGATGGCCAGTGCACAATTAAAATCCTGCTTATTGTTAGCGGCTTTGAGTGCAAACGGCAGGACCTGTATCCATGAGCCTGTGGCGACGCGTGATCATACCGAGCGCATGCTCAAACAATTTGCCTATCAGATAGAGTGTGAAGGAAGCACAATCTCTCTTACTGGTGGTGGGGCTTTAAAAGCAACAGACATCGAAGTGCCTGCAGACATCTCCTCAGCGGCTTTTTTTATCGTAGGGGCCTGTATTACAGATGGGTCAGACATAATTATTGAAAATGTCGGCATTAATCCAAACAGAGATGCTGTGATTCATATATTAAGAGAGATGGGTGCCTCTATCACATTGCTGGATGAAAAAATCGTTAGTGGCGAGCCTGTTGCTGATATTCAGGTAAAGTCATCTGAATTACATGGTATCGATATCCCCGAATCACTAGTCCCTGGGGCGATAGATGAATTTCCTGTCATCATGGTGGCTGCTGCCTGTGCAAAAGGCAAAACCAGACTCACTGGTGCGGAAGAATTACGTATCAAGGAAAGTGACAGAATCACAGCAATCAGCGAAGGGCTGCAAACATTGGGTATTGACGTTGATGAACAGCCTGATGGAATGACAGTGACTGGTGGCAAGATGGCAGGTGGTGAGATTAATAGTCTCACGGACCACAGGATTGCCATGGCATTTGCCATTGCAGGCCTGAATGCCTCTTCGCCGATTAAGGTCAAAGACTGTGCCAATGTCGAAACCTCTTTTCCCGGTTTTGTTGAAGTAGCGAAGACTGCCGGTCTTGATCTGATCGTCGAGGAACAGGCTTAAATGTCTGATATTCCGGTCATTGCTGTTGATGGCCCCAGTGGCACTGGCAAAGGCACCATATGCAGCCATCTGGCACGCTGGTTGGGCTGGCATCTCCTTGATAGTGGTGCCCTGTATAGAATTCTGGCTATTGCCGCTGAAAAATATAAGCTTCAATTGGATAATGAGTCAGCCATTGCTGATATTGCGGAATCACTGGATATCGTGTTTCAGCAGCCCCAGCCGGGAAAGGATATAACGGTCATCTTCGAAGGTGACGATATTACCCAGAAAATCAGGACGGAAGCATGTGCTAATTCCGCGTCACAGATTGCTGTCCTGCCTCAGGTCAGGTCTGCACTATTAGACAGACAACGGAAGTTTCAACAATCTCCTGGCCTGGTTGCCGATGGTCGGGATATGGGAACGGTTGTTTTTAGCCATGCACCTTTGAAAATATATCTCATTGCCTCTGCCGAAGAGCGTGCCAAAAGGCGCTATAAGCAGTTGAAGCAGAAGGGGTTTAATGTTAATCTCCCGCGCCTCGCGGCTGATATAGCCGAGAGAGATACAAGGGATAGTCAGAGAACTGTATCACCACTGAAGCCTGCAGACGATGCCATCGTAGTCGACACGACAATAATGGAAATTTCTGAGGTTATAAAAAAGATAGAAACCCTGGTCCAGGAAACCCTGCCAGATGCCTGTTCAACATGATTATGGCCAATGCCATGATGAAGGTGTTGATAAATCGGTGAATTGAGTTGTTGAGTGTGGGTTGTTCTCGGACTAATTTTATTAACTAACCGTTATGCCTGTCGCAGCAATACGCTTGCATAATCGTACCAGACTCTGACATGTCAGAATTGGGTAAGTCAGAACTGGAATAGAGGTAATTATTCTTCATGAGTGAAAGTTTCGCCGAACTTTTTGAACAAAGTCAAATAGAGGGCAAAATGCGCCCAGGTTCCATCGTCAGTGCGACGGTGGTCGAAATCAATCAAGATACTGTCGTTGTCAACGCAGGACTTAAATCCGAAGGACTCATACCAATTTCACAATTCTTTGATGAGAAAGGTGAGGTTGAAGTAAGTATTGGAGATGAAGTAGACGTTTCTTTGGATGCGGTAGAGGATGGTTTTGGTGAAACAAGACTGTCACGAGAGAAAGCCAAACGCCTGATGGCCTGGACAAGCCTGGAAAAAGCTCATGAAGCAGACGAAATCGTCACAGGTATTATCTCCGAAAGAGTTAAAGGTGGTTTTACTGTCGATATAGATAAGGTCAGGGCATTTTTGCCTGGTTCGCTCATCGATGTACGTCCAGTAAAAGATACCAGCTATCTTGAAGGAAAACAGCTGGAATTCAAGGTGATTAAAATAGACAAACGTAGAAACAACGTGGTTGTTTCACGTCGTGCAGTTGTCGAAACAGAAAATACAGTTGACCGTGCTGCATTACTTGAATCTCTACAGGAAGGTGCAATTGTTAAGGGCATAGTCAAAAATACTACAGATTATGGTGCATTCCTTGATCTAGGTGGTATTGACGGATTACTGCATATTACAGATATGGCCTGGAAAAGGGTTAAAAACCCAAGTGAGATAGTGACTGTAGGTGATGAAATTGAAGTTAAGGTACTGAAATTTGATCGCGAACGTAATCGTGTTTCACTTGGCCTGAAACAAATGGGCGATGATCCATGGGGTGATTTAAGCAAACGTTACCCTGAAGGCGCGCGTCTACATGGAAAAGTAACCAATCTTGCAGACTACGGTTGTTTTGTAGAGCTTGAAGAAGGTGTTGAAGGACTTGTTCACGTCTCTGAAATGGACTGGACAAACAAGAACGTACATCCATCAAAACTGGTGCAAATCGGTGAAGAAGTGGATATTGTCATTCTAGATATTGACGCTGAAAGACGTCGTATCTCGCTTGGCATGAAACAGTGTCAGCCTAACCCATGGGAGCAGTTTGCTGCGACTCATAACAAGGGTGACAGGGTTGTTGGTACGATTAAATCTATTACCGATTTCGGAATTTTTATCGGTCTTGACGGTGAGATTGATGGCCTGGTACATCTTTCAGATATCACCTGGTCAGGTACTGGTGAAGAGTTTATTCGTCAATATAGTAAAGGTGATGAACTGGAAACAGTCGTGCTCGCAGTGGATGCAGAAAGAGAACGTATCTCTCTAGGCGTCAAACAAATGGAAAAAGATCCATTCTCGAATTATGTCGCAGAAAATCCAAAAGGCACTATCGTCAAAGGTATTGTAGAAAGTGTAGAGATGAGAAGCGTTACTTTGACTTTGTCAGAAAATGTTGAGGGATATATGCGATCCTCAGAAATTTCTATAGAAGGGAAAGTCGATGACGCGCGTACCGAAGTAAAAGTAGGCGATGAAATGGAAGTCAAAATTACTGCAATTGATCGTAAAAAACGTTCAATTAATATATCTGTTAGAGCAAAAGAAACAGATGATGAAGCAGCAGCTGTGGAAGAATATGGTTCCAGTGCTGATGGCTCAGCAAGAAGTACACTGGGCGATTTATTGAAGGAACATTTGGATAAATAACAAATAAACTGCGTCCCTACTGTAGAAGTAAGGACACATTTGATGTAATCTATTGTAATTAAAGGATATTAGGGGAGCCAGATAACAACTTCATATGTCTGGTGATATCACAGGAAACCGTCTTGTACTGACATTGAGATAAATGATGACAAAATCAGAACTCATAGAAACGCTTGCTAGAAGACAAACTCAATTAGCCTACCGGGATGTTGAGTTAGCCGTGAAGACGATTCTCGAACACATGGCCACGACACTTTCCAATGGTCAAAGGATAGAGATTAGGGGGTTTGGCAGTTTCTCCCTGCATTATCGTCCACCACGTGTGGGTAGAAACCCTAAATCAGGCGAACCTGTATCTCTTCCGGCCAAGCACGTACCTCATTTTAAACCAGGTAAAGAATTACGCGAAAGAGTCGACAAGAAGCCAACTCCTGAAATCTAGGAGCATGTTCAAGAATAGAAAGCCTACTGCGGAAAAATTATTTAGGCACATTTTTCTTCTCATTTTCGTTAAATAAGCATGACTATTCGCCTCAAATGATAAAAAAACTGTACTCAAAATGGTTTACACTCGCTACGGTTTCTATTCTTGGACAAGCTCCTGACACTATTTCCTCGCTTTTTTAATACACCGCAACAGCGGGCTATTGTGTTCCAGGTATTCTCTGCTTATTGTTGTCATTCTCAACATACTGATATAAGAAGAGAGCAATATGTCACAATCGATTAAAAAATATTTTTCTATTATCCTGTTCCTGTTGATATTTGTTGTATCACTGGTGTTTTTTTTAAAGAATAATCAGATGATTACTTTTAATTACCTCATCGCCAGTCAGGAACTCTCCCTTTCATTTTTATTATTCATTTCGCTGAGTATTGGCGCATTACTGGGTGTTCTGGCCTGGGTACCAAAAATATTTAGTTTGAAACATAGAATTAGCAGACTGCAAAAGCAGGTGAAACTTACTGAAAAGGAACTCAATAATCTCAGGGTCATGCCAATGAAGGATACACTTTGATGGAGATTACTTGATGGAAATCACCTGGATGACGATCATCTGGTTACTACCAGTCGCCGGGTTTGGCGGATGGTTATATGGAAGATACAGTAATGCATCCTCAGAGATTTCAAATCAAGGTGGATTACACCCTGAGTATTTTAAAGGTCTGAATTATGTTCTGAACGAACAACCAGACAAGGCTATTGAAGTCTTTGTCAAAATGCTGGAAGTAGATAGTGAAACTATAGAAACACATCTTGCTTTAGGAAACCTGTTCCGGCGTCGTGGTGAAGTTGATCGTGCGATTCGTATTCATCAAAACTTGATTGCCAGACCTAATCTTAGCCGGGAACAACGAGCATTAGCACTGCTTGAACTTGGTATGGATTACATGAAATCCGGTTTGCTGGATCGTGCCGAGAGTTTATTCAGCGAACTAGTCGAAACAGAATTTTATTCAGTTGCTGCATTTACTGAGTTACTGGATATCTATCAACAGGAAAAAGACTGGGAAAACGCGATTAAGACAGCCCGTCGACTGGAATTATCTTCATCCCGTTCCTTGAGTGAAATGATTGCCCAGTTCTACTGTGAACAGGCAAGTGAATTACTGAGGCAGGGACAGGAGAGAGGTGTACGTGAGTTACTGAAGAAAGCGATTAATAATGATGCCAACTGTGTCCGTGCAAGTCTGATCGAAGCGGATATACTTAAACAAGAAGGTAAGTACAAACAAGCCATTCGTATCTATAAACGCGTTGAGAAACAAGATCCTGAGTATATCCCTGAAGCTGTTTCCCCGATGCTTGAATGTTACCGAGAACTAGAAAGTTTGAATGAATTCAGAAGTTATTTACAGACGGTGGTTGATGCACACGGTGGCATCACGCCCATGATAATGCTTACCGAACTTATTGCGGAACAGGATGGTGAAGAAGAGGCAATGAAATATATCACCATTGAACTCAAGAAAAGGCCCACTGTGCGAGGTGTTGATCGATTGATCGAATACGCCCTTATACCGGCGCAGGGCAAGGCAAAAGATGATTTGATGACGATTAAAGACCTGACCGGTAAATTACTCGAAGATCGAACAATTTATAAATGTAATCACTGTGGATATGATGTCAAGTCATTGCATTGGCAATGTCCGGGCTGTAAAAACTGGAATACTGTAAAACCTATCCACGGTCTGGAAGGGGAATAGAAGTTGAGTCACTCACGTATTATTGTACCTCTGGATTTCAATACAGCTGAACAGGCTTTGCAACTTGTTGAAAAACTGCAGCCTGATTTATGTCGACTAAAAGTAGGTAAAGAACTATTCACAAAAGCAGGCCCAGTCCTTGTCGAGAAATTGATTGAGAAAGATTTTGATATATTTCTTGATCTTAAATTTCACGATATCCCTACAACGGTAGCGAAGGCATGTGCAGTTGCTGCAGATTTAGGTGTGTGGATGGTTAATGTGCACGCAAGTGGTGGGTCTGAAATGATGTCGCTTGCCAGAGAGGAAATCGAGAAAAAACCACATCATCCACTTATGATTGCTGTGACCATACTCACCAGCATGAATCAGGAAGCACTAACAGAACTTGGCATACAATGCTCTGTTGAAGAGCAGGTTATGCGACTGGCACAATTAACATCTGATGCTGGTCTTGACGGGGTTGTGTGTTCTGCACATGAAGTAAAGATGTTACGAGATAATCTAGGTGAAGAATTTAAATTGGTCACACCGGGAATTCGCCCGAGTGGTTCAAACAATGATGATCAGAAACGTGTGATGACGCCAGCACAGGCCATCAATGCCGGTAGCGATTATCTGGTCATAGGCAGACCCATCACACAAGCAGCAGATCCAGGCCAGGCGCTAGAGGATATTAGTGAAGAAATCAGTGCCGCAAGTATTAATACGTAGCCCGTATATTGTATGAGTTGGCGAGTCCTCACTGGGTCTGATGTGTTTTGCGTGCACATGCTCCCTTCACCAGAGCTATTGCTATGATTGCGGTCACGAGCACACGCAAAACACATAATATCGGCGTGATCATCTCACCAACTCATGCAATATGCGAGCTTGGCCCTTAATGCCAGATAGCTTTAATTCGACAATCAAATATCGTGCTTCCCTGCACGGATTTGATGCGCCCAATGTGGCGCATGTTCACATTGGGCTTACGCTTCGCGTTGACTCATCCGTGAGCCAGATTATTACTCCGGCAACATGCTAGATTGCCGGAGTAATAATCGAGCAAGTGTGTTCCAGCCTGAATGCTCATTCAAGGCGGGTGAAAAGAGCTTCTGGGGCAGACTCTATGGTAGTGCCAAGGCATTGGCTATTAGTCAGTTAATTAGCGAAGCAGAAGCTCCTGTCATTATCATGACGGCAGACTCACTCTCAGCAAGCAGATTGACGGAAGAACTTCGTTTTTATCTTAAGCAGTGTGAAATTAATAAGCTGCTGTCTTTTCCCGATTGGGAGACATTACCTTACGATTTGATTTCACCCTATCAGGATATTATCTCGGAAAGGCTGGCAACGTTGACGAGTTTACCAGGCTTGAACAAAGGCATTCTGATTGTGCCGGTGACAACACTGATGCATCGCCTGATGCCCAGGGAATACTTGTTATCACATAGCCTGATCCTGAAAAAAGGGCAGCAACTCAATGTTGATGCATTCAGAAAACAGTTGAGTGAAAGTGGCTATGCATTTAGCACACAGGTCATCGAACATGGAGATGTGGCAATTCGTGGTTCCTTGATCGATTTGTATCCTATGGGTGCAGACTATCCCTATCGGATAGATTTATTGGATGACGAAATAGACAGTATCCGGACATTCGATCCTGAAACCCAGCGCTCATTGAACAAGGTTGAGGAAATAAAAATATTACCGGCCAGGGAAGTTGCCTTGATTGATGAAGGGATTGCTAGATTCAGATCAGCCTGGCGTTCGCGTTTTGAAGGCAACCCAAACCAGTCCCCTGTCTATCGGGATGTCAGTCAGGGACTTGCACCTGCTGGCATTGAATATTATTTGCCATTGTTTTACGAAGAGACCAATAGCCTGTTCGATTATCTTCCTGATGAGTGTATTGCCATTTTTGATGAAGGTGCCATTGATACTGCTGAATCATTCTGGCAAGACATTGAAATGCGTTATGAGCAAACACGGCATGATGTAGAACGTCCGGTATTGCCACCGAGGGACATGTTTCTTAATCCCTCTGATTTGTTAAGTAGAACTAAAATTTATCATCAGATACATATCACACACAGGGAGCAGCAGGAACGCGCTGGGGCAAGTAACTACGATACAACTCTACCGGCAAGTTTGAAAATTGATGCCCGTTCTGCTGACCCATTATCGTTATTCAGACGATTCATTAGTGATTTTGATGGGAGAATATTACTCGTTGCAGAATCAGCGGGTAGAAGAGAAACCTTACTAGATTTATTTCAGCAGCATGACATCAAGCCTGTGCAGCTAAAAAGCTGGTCTGAATTTATACAGGGACAAGAGCGCCTGGGTTTGACTGTTGCACCTCTGGAACAGGGGGCTCAACTGGAAAACCCCAGGATTGCCATGATTAGTGAAGGGCAACTGTTTGGTGAACGCGTGATGCAGCGTCGTTTACGTAAACGTAAGCGTCAGGATTCAGAAAACATCATTCGTAACCTGACAGAATTAACCCTGGGTGCACCGGTGGTTCATGAGGAACATGGTGTTGGTCGCTATCAGGGATTGATCGCCCTGGATGTAGGAGACATTCCTGCCGAATTTATTTTTATCGAATATGCAGAAGGTGACAAACTCTATGTACCAGTTTCTGCACTTGATTTGATCAGTCGTTTTACCGGAATAGATCCAGAGCATGCACCTTTGCATCGCCTGGGCAGCGGACAGTGGCAAAAGGCCAAACGTAGAGCCGCCAAACGCGTACATGATGTTGCCGCTGAACTGCTGGAACTGCATGCACAACGTGCGGCACGTTCTGGCTTTATATTTGAACTTGATGAAAATGCCTACCGTGCCTTTGTGCAAACATTTCCCTTTGAAGAAACACCAGGGCAGATAGACGCGATCACGGCAGTAATTGATGATATGACCCAGGGGAAACCTATGGATCGCCTGATCTGTGGTGATGCAGGTTTCGGTAAAACTGAAGTGGCCATGCGAGCTTCGTTTATTGCAGTACAGAATGGCAAACAAGTCGCTATCCTCGTACCGACAACGTTATTGGCGCAGCAGCATTATCAAAATTTTAAAGACAGGTTTGCCGACTGGCCTGTCCATGTTGAATTATTATCTCGATTTCGCACAGGCAAGCAACAAACTATGACCCTGAAAGGTCTTGAAGATGGCACTGTTGATATCGTTATCGGCACGCACAAATTAATCCAGGGCAACATAGAATTTGCCCGATTAGGTTTGTTAATCATCGATGAAGAACATCGTTTTGGTGTGAGACAGAAGGAAAAATTTAAAGCCATTCGAGCAGAGATTGATGTGCTTACACTCACGGCAACACCCATACCACGAACATTGAATATGGCACTCGCCGACTTGCGTGAATTTTCAATCATTGCCACACCGCCAGCAAAACGTCTGGCAGTTAAAACCTTTGTCCGTGAGTGGAATGATGCTCTTCTGAAAGAAGCACTACTGCGCGAAATCAAACGTGGTGGTCAGGTGTACGTGTTACATAATAAAGTTGAAACCATAGAAAAGATGGCCAGACAGGTGGAAGCATTACTGCCAGAGGCATCGGTCAGGTGGGCTCATGGTCAAATGCCAGAGAAAGAGCTTGAGCAGGTGATGCTGGATTTTTATCATCGACGTTTTAATGTTCTGGTTTGCACCACCATTATTGAAACAGGCATCGATGTGCCGAGTGCCAATACCATTATTATTAATCGTGCTGATAGATTTGGATTGGCACAACTCTATCAATTAAGAGGCAGGGTTGGGCGCTCACATCACCAGGCTTATGCCTATCTAATTGTGCCAGAAAGGAAACAGATGACAGCAGATGCGATAAAAAGACTGGAAGCCATAGAGGCTCTGGAAGAATTAGGTGTTGGTTTTACCCTGGCGACGCATGATCTTGAAATTCGTGGGGCAGGTGAGATTTTAGGTGAAGGACAAAGTGGACAGATTCAGGAAATAGGTTATGGACTCTATATGGATTTACTAGATCGTGCAGTGACTGCGTTGAAATCAGGCAAACAACCTCAACTCGATAGACCACTGGATCATGGTGTTGAAGTCGATCTGCATATTCCAGCACTGATCCCAGAGGATTACTTACCTGACGTACATATGCGACTCATTATGTATAAGCGAATCGCCAGTGTTGAGGATAAAGAAGCATTAAAAGAGCTGCAGGTTGAGATGATTGATCGTTTCGGTTTGCTTCCAGACTTCGCAAAAAATCTTTTCCGGATTGCAGAATTAAAATTATTGGTGAAACCGCTTGGCATTCGCAAGATAGATTTAGGTCCTCATGGCGGCAGGCTGCAATTTAACGAGAAAAATAATGTCGATCCGATGAAGATTATTTCATTAATACAAACCAGTCCGTTTACCTATAAACTGGATGGGCAGGATAAATTACGAATTAATGAAGAGTTGCCGGAACCTGATGACAGGTTCACAATACTGACCAATCTTATTGCAGATATTTCAAACAAGGATGCCGCATAATCATATGAATACCCATATGAAAAAATTATTACTCGGTAGTCTTCTTTTACTGTTTAGCAATCTGGCATATGCCAAATGGTACCAGGTAGAAATGCTTGTGTTCGAACACCTGACAGCCGATACCAGTGGCGAGATGTGGAATTCAGATGATGTACCACATTATCCCGATACAATAGAACTAGTCACTGATGCCAGTGGCTCTAATGCGTTTAAGATGTTGCCGCCAAGCAGGTACAAACTGGGCGGTGTGAACAAGGTGCTTAGATTATCCAGTGGCTATCGCCCCGTGTATCATGTTGCCTGGCAACAGCCGGAGCTAACAAAATCCAGAGCAAAAAAAGTTCACATCAAAAACCCGCAAGCAAAGATAAACGGCACTGTAAGTTTGAGAGGTGGATATTTACTGCATCTGGATCTAGATATTTCTTACTTCATTGATCTGCTTACTGAATCAGTCTCTTCATACACAGAAGAGGAAGTTTTTGAAGAAGGCGCCAGTCCAGGTAAAGCCAGAGAAGAAATAATTACGGAAGAAATTATTATGAGTGGCACCTATGCGCAATTGAAGGAAACTCGGCGAATCAAACTGAATGAATTACATTATTTTGATCACCCATTGTTTGGGGTGATTATGCGGGTGACACGTCTGGCAGTAGAGTAAGAAATCAATTGGCCGCTATTGCGCTCCATGCGCTTACGGCATTAGTGCGTCCTTGCACACAACAATGACCGCTTTGGTTTCATTAGATTCTACAACTTAAAAAGTCTTTATAAACTCTTTCAGTATTAGCTTGACCTTTCCTATGCTTTGTTCAAGATGTTTCTCGATCACGGCCATTGTGATTCCCTCATCTGATTTACCAGCCGCCCAGTTCACCACCAGAGCAAGGCACACATAGTTAATATCCAGTTCGCGGGCAAGCGCTGCTTCAGGCATTCCGGTCATGCCGACGATATCGCAGCCATCTTTTTCTAATTTTTTAATCTCTGCAGCAGTTTCCAGCCTCGGCCCCTGTGTGGCAGCGTAAACACCGCCAACAAATACATTTAAATCTGAAATTGCATTGACGCCAAGCAGTTGTCTTCTTAAGGCTATTTTATATGGATTAGTAAAATCGATATGAGTGACTTCGTCCAGTTTATCTTCAAAAAATGTATGATACCTGCCATAGGTATAATCAATGATCTGTTCTGGGATGACGATCCTTTCGGGGTACATCTCCGATGTAATTCCACCGACAGCGTTGATGGCGATAATATTCTCTACGCCATTTTCCTTGAGTGCATGAATATTGGCTCGATAATTTATCTTGTGTGGCGGGATAGCATGTGGTTTGCCGTGTCGTGGTAAAAAAATAATTTTCTTATCGCCTAAATGCCCAAAGCTTAAGGCGCTGGAGGGACTACCAAAAGGGGTATCGACTTCTTTTGTTTCATAAATCTCGACACCTTCCAGTGATGCCAGACCTGTGCCGCCAATAATCGCTATTTTATTCATTTACTGCGTAGATGCCCGGTGCATTGCGTAAGTATTCCTTGTAATCCATACCGTAACCAAAGACATAGCGATTGGGAACCGTCATGCCAGTGAAGTCTGCCTGTTTAAAACATCGTTCTCTATTTAATTGTTTATCTGCCAGCACAGCAGTTTTAATTGTTTTTGCCTGAATGTTTTTGCATTCTTCAACCATTGCCCTTAAGGTATTTCCTTCGTCGAGAATATCATCGACGATTAATATATGTCTGCCTTGCAGGGAGAGTGATGGTTTTCTAATCCAGTGTAATGTACCGCCATTTGTTTCCCCCTGATAGCGAGTAGCGTGGACGTATTCTACCTGTAGGGGGAAATTTAAAAGGGGTAGTAATTTCCCTGTAAGGACAACGCCACCGATCATAAGACAGAGGACAATAGGGTTCTTCTCCGCGAGTACCAATGTGATATCCTCAGCCATCTTTTCAATGGCCGCTTCAACCTCTGCAGATGAGTAAATTAAATCAGCTTCTGTCTGAATACGTGTGATTTCAGCCAGATTCATAGCAGATCCGTGAAATTTTACTTAAACTCGGGTTTTTGCTCATATTGTTCTCTATATTTAGCGAATTTAATCAAAGCCATTTGGAGGCAGTGGATGCATAAGTATTCAGACCATTCATGATCAGCAGCGGCAGGAAAATGCCTGATAATACATTGAAAATCAACCAATTATTCCAGAAAGGCTAAAGATTGTATGCCTCCCATAGGGGGTTTCCCACGCCATCGGCAATCATCAGAAAATTCCGATAACCTTAATATTAACAATGCATTAAGGCCTATTATTTGCTACTCTGTCGAGCGATTCGAACGGACGATCCTGCGTAAAAATGCCCAAAAGAGTTATTACAACGCGAATAAACAGGATCTGATAGAACCATAATAATTATTCTAGTGAGAGGAACAACATGTTTAGCAAAGATATGAAAGTTGCCGGTTATGATGAAGAACTCTGGAAAGTGATGGATGCTGAGCGTGTGCGTCAGGAAGAGCACATTGAATTGATTGCATCAGAAAATATGACAAGTCCACGTGTGATGGAATGTCAGGGTTCTT
>Ga0209988_10000374_pt1 | contig 27656 bp, 27 predicted proteins | sample N075metaG_FD_183115 | JGI IMG/M metagenome (GOLD analysis project Ga0209988, IMG submission 183115) | Deep subsurface microbial communities from Kermadec Trench to uncover new lineages of life (NeLLi) - N075 metaG (SPAdes) (version 2) | ecosystem: Environmental > Aquatic > Marine > Ocean trench... | reverse complement strand
CGCGAAAGCGTGGAGGACACGCTCTTCCTCGGCGCCGGTTGCCTGATCTATCTGCTGTCGGCGCCGCTGGTGTGGCAGCACTACTTCGTACTGACGGTGCCGATCCTGGTGCTGGTGTTCCGCCCGACGGGATCGTCCAATCCGGCAGGCGTGCCCGAGTTGCTTGCGCGCCGCATCCTTCCCGTGACCGCCTTGCTGCTCCTGAATGCCAAGCCCCTGTGGGCCGCGCTTCCCCTCTCACACGAGAGCTTCTTTCCCGTGGCGAACGGCATTGCCGTGTTGCTGCTCTACGGACTCAGCCTGTGGCAGATCCATCATCTCGACTGCGGGCGTTGGGACTTCGGGCCTGGCGCGCGTCTGGACGACTGAGAAGCCCGGGCGCCGACAGCCCTGGCCCGTCGTCCTGCCGGACGGCCTATGTGCGAACGACCCGAGCGCGCGCTACCTCTCCTGATCAGCGCACCGCTCGGAGCTCCGATGTCGACCCAATCCACGTCACTCCCCGAAAAGCACCCGGTCCAGAACGACGCCGTCGAGACTGCGTTCACAGCCGTCTACAACTGGAATTACGAGCCCCAGATCGACACGATCCGGACGCTCTACGCCAACGCCCTCGACCGCCAGTGGATCGCCATGCGCGATCTCGACTGGGACAGCGAGATCGATCGAGAGGCCTTTACCCGGACTTTCAGCATGGGCGGCATCCCGATCTCGGAAACCGACTTCTGGAAGAACCTGCCGCTCAACACCCGTTGGGAGGTTTCGCGCACGTCGGCGGCCTTCATGCTTTCGAACTTCCTGCACGGAGAGCAGGGTGCGCTGATGGTGGCGGGTCAGATGGTGAACGCCGTGCCTCACATGGACGGCAAGTTCTACGCCGCAACCCAGACCCTGGACGAGGCCCGCCACGTCGAGGTCTTTGCGGCCTACATCGGGAAGCTCGATCACGTATTCGAGATCACACCGGGGCTGAAGGAGCTGCTCGATACGGTGCTCACCGCGTCCGGCTGGATGCAAAAGGCCATCGGGATGCAGGTGGTTGTCGAAGGACTCGCGCTCTATCTCTTCCGCGACATGCGCACCCAGACCGACGAGCCGCTGCTGAAGAAGATGTTGACCTACGTGTCGCGCGACGAGGCCCGACATACGGGCTACGGGATCAAATACCTGAGCCACGTGGTGCCGAGCCTGAGCGATGAGGAGAGCCGGGAGCTCCAGGACTTCGCCTTCGAGACGACGCGCATGTTGATCGCGTCCCGTGCCGGCAACGTGATGCGCGACAGCGTGATGAAAGTGTGGTCGGGCGCCGGCATCGATCCCACTGACGCGATGACGGAGCTCGCCCGCGAACGCGACGTGATCGCCGAGAACCTGGCGCGCACCGGCGGCCGCTACGGTCCGGTGAGTGGCTTCATCATCCCGACCCTGCGCGCCATCGGTCTCTATTCCGAGCGAACCCACGAGCACTTCAAGCAGATGTGGACCGAGACCCAGGGCGAAGCCGCCGCCGAGATCTACGCGAATTCGGACGTCGAGGTGCCCGAAGATCTCGAGCAGTGGGTGAACGAAGGCGTCGAATCGCTCTGATAGTGGGCATGGCGACCCTTCATCCCCCGAGCCGTGCCCTCGAGGGGTCGATGCCCGCGCACGCGCCGGATCGAGTCCGATGGCTCCGTCGGACCGTTGCAGGACGATCCGAACCGGCAGTACTACATTCTCCGGAGCGTCCACCCCGCCGGCGACTGAAACCCGGCGCGAATCCTCCGAGAGACCCGCCATGAACGACGCCCGATTCAGTGTTGGACAATTGATCCATCACCGATTGTTCGAATACCGCGGCGTGATCGTCGACGTCGATGCAACCTTCGACGGCACTGACGAGTGGTACGAGCAGGTGGCCAGGAGTCGACCACCGAAGGACGAGCCCTGGTATCACGTGCTGCCTCACGAGGCGACCCACACCACCTACGTGTCGGAGCGCAACCTTGAGGCGGACCAGACCGGACAACCGATCTCCCACCCGCTCCTGGAAGAATTCTTCGAGGAGTACCGGGACGGTCGCTATGTCGCGGACCACACCTTCAACTAGCGGCCGGGCGTCCAAGCGACGGGCCCGTCCAAGGGACGGGGCCGCCCGAGCCGGGGCCGCCCGAGAGGGGCGGGGCTTGGCCCGCGCCGAAGCGACGCGCGGCGGGTGGGAGTCAGGCGGCCTTCTTGGAGCCGGGAGTGAAGCGGACGCGCATTTCCTTTACGCCATTGATGAAGTTCGAGCGGAGGCGACGCGGCTCTGCGGCGAGTTCGAGTTCGGGCAGCCGCGTGATGATGCCTTCGAAGATCTTCTGCAGCTCCATGCGTGCCAGGTTGGCGCCCAGGCAGAAATGCTCGCCTACGCCGAAGGAGAGGTGCGGGTTGGGGTCGCGTTCGATGTTGAACGTGTGGGGATCGTCGAAGACTTCTTCGTCGCGGTTCACTGACGGATACCAGAGGGCGAGCTTGTCGCCTTCCTTGAGCTGTACGCCGCGCAGCTCGGTGTCCTGCATGACCTGTCGTCGGAAGCTCGTGACAGCCGGATTGAAACGAAGCATCTCTTCGACCGCGCCCGGGATCAGACTTGGGTCCTCGCGAAGCATCCGGTACTGGTCCGGGTGTCGGAGCAGGTCGAGCATGCCGTTGGTCGTGACGGTGCGCGTTGTCTCGTTGCCCGCGATCACCAGCAGCAGGAAGAAGGAGTTGAACTCGATGTCGTCGAGACGGTGGCCGTCTACTTCGGCATTCAACAGGCGCGTTGCCAGATCATCGCCAGGACGATCGATCGCCTTCTGCTTGAGCTTGCTCGCGTACATGAACATCTCGGCCGAAGCGGCCTCGTAATCGGCGGGCTCTTGTTTGACCGTTTCGTCCTGAAGCTCTGGATCATCGAATCCGACCATGCGGTTTCCGATCTCGTAGATGGCGCGCCGGTCTTCTTGGGGCACGCCTACCATCTCACAGATCACCTCCATCGGAAGGATCGCGGCGATTTCTTCGACGAAGTCGCATTCACCCTTTTCGATCACGTTATCGATGATGCCGTCGACGATCTTCTTCACAGCTGGCTGAAGATCGGCCATCATGCGAGGTGTGAACGCCTTGTTCACGGTGGCGCGATACTGGCGATGCCGCGGCGGATCCATGTTGATCATGATTTGCTGCATGCCCGCCAGGGAGTTTTCGTCGGGGTCGCGCAGGAGTGCGCCGTTCTTCTCGGATGAGAAGATTTCCGGTGTCTTGGAGACGTGCTTCAGATCTTCGTATTTCGTGACGCAGTAGTAGTCCTGCTCGCCGTCCGGACCCTGGTGGAGATACAACGGCTCTTCCTTGCGCAGCAGGGTGAACCACTCATGGGGTGTGGCCTTCTCGAAGCAGTCGAGGTCGTTGAGGTTCACGTCACTGATCTTCATGGGGGTCTCCTGTAGAGGCCGGAGTGCCGTCGCGGCCGGCCGTGATGAGGCGAGCCAGCTTCTGGAAGAAGCGGGTCTGCCGCGCGAGACCTTCGGGTGAGAGCGGATCGTGGTCGAGCACCTCTCGCATGAGGGGTGCCATCGTGAAGTGGCCGAACATCATGTAGAGCCAGGCCAACATCACGAGCGGCAGCTCGTCCTCCTGCCAGGGACGACCGACGTCGCGCTTCAGGTCGATGACCCCTCCCTCGACCAGTGGGTGGATCCAGCTGCGCGCGATCCGGATCAAGTAGTCGCCGCCGGTCATCGCCTCGTGCTGGATCAAGCGGGGAAGCCGCGGGCGGCTTGCCAGGTGGTTCATGATCGATGCGATCATGGCGTCCACCTGGCCGGGCTGGTCACGATTGGGCAGCGACTGCATCAGCTCGAGCAGGGGCGTCACACCCCGATCGAGCACGGCCTCATAGAGGCCCTGCTTGCCTTCGAAATGGTTGTAGAGGCTCGCCTGGCCCAGGCCGCAGCGTCCAGCGATGTCGCGCATGGACGCGCCGTTGAAGCCTCGGTCGGCGAAGAGTTCCTCGGCGACGTCGAGGATGCGCTCACGGGTATCGCTTGCAGGGGTCGGGGGGGATTGCATAAGGGGCTCTCGGATTGATGCGATTCGCAACGAACGAACGTTCGTTTAGGCATCGGATGCCCGCGTGGTCAAGCTGAATTTTTTTCGGGATCGGCCGTTCCCCTGGGGAACGCCGAGATCCTGACGCAAACCGGTGGGATCTTCGTGAGTCGAGGGACGCAGGCCGGGAGATCCCGAAGGCCGATGCCGCGCTGCCTGAGCACGGCAACCCACGGGGATTCCGACCTCCAACGGATCCGGCGCAGCTCGAATGGTGTGGCCGCCTCAGGCCTAGCGCGGCGCCCCGTCCGGCACGCTGCGCCATCCGGCCGGAACCCTTCCAGCCATTGAATTCACGCAAATCCCCTAAAGGGGGCACTCCACCAAGTCGCGACTGGCGGGCGGAAGGCCCGACGGCCCGAGGAAGTTTCCAAACTCGCTCGAAAGCACGATGAAGTCCGGCCCACCCACGATACCGTCGCCAGTGAAGTCGGCGCTCCCCCCCGTAGTCGAACCGAACTGGGTCGAAAGCACGATGAAGTCCGGCCCACCCACGACATGGTCCCCCGTTGCGTCCGCCTGGATCGGACCATGGTCGCAAGCGTCGCCGCATCCGTCACCGTCGGCATCTTCCTGTCCAGCGTTCGGCAAGTACAGACAGTTGTCCTCATTGTCGAGAACGAGGTCGTCGTCGGCGTCGTCTTCCCGCAAGGCATCGGCTGACGAGCAGCCATCGTCCGCCGGGTAGTCGGTCAGGTCGTCGAAGTCGTTGTCGATGCCGTCGCTGCAGGCGGGCTCCTCCGAGACGTCACCGACCCACAGACAATCCGGGTCTGCGAGGTCCGTGAATGTGTCACCATCGTTGTCGACGCCGTCGTCGCAGGGTCGTATGGCCGCCAGGATCTGGACGCGGTAGTGAGAGAGGTCGACGCTCACGGAGTCGTTGCCGTAGATCGACGTCGACGCGGGCTGGAGAGGTTCGGTCGAGTTAGCGAAGTTGATCCCGGCGAGTTCCCAGACGCCGTCGTTCTTGATGAAGAGGGCGCCACCGGAGTCCTGCCCGGTGATGATGCCTTCGTGCGTGAAGCCATTCGAGTCGAAGCTCACGATCAGGGAGCGGGTGATGCGTGCGCCGATCTCGACGTCGGCCGTAGCGATGGGGTCTCCCATCCCCGAGAGCCGGCCTCCGACCTTGTTGTCGCCCCAGCGTTTGGTGAGCGGCGACACCCAGTTCCAACCACCGTTCCCCCAGCTGCTCGACGCTCCCTGGTTCCAGCCGCGTCCGATCAAGGTGAGTGCGATGTTCAGGAGAGGTGTGCCCAGGCGGATCGGAAGCACGGGGAGGGAAGCGGGTTCCGGTGAGATGCGAAAGACGTGGAGGTCGGCTTCATGTGTTGCGTCGTGTTCCATGACCACGCGTGACGAGGCCTGCACGGAGTAGCTGACGCCGTCCAGGATTACTTCCGAGCCGGGGCTGATGCCCACGTGGGACGCTGTCATCACCCAGCCGTAACCCACGTAGACAGCATTCAGCGTGTCGAGGAAGCCGACGTTCAGCCAGCCGGGATCGTCCGACGGTGCACTCGTGTTGCCGTTGCCCGATTTGATCAATACCGCGCCGGCCGGAAAGCTGAGCGCGACGAGAACGGACACGAGCATGCAGCCCGGGAGGATTCGCTGGTTCAACAACATTCCAATTCTCGAGTCGGGAGAACCGCCGCACACCCTTAGAGTCGCTTCCCCGGAGTCCCGGCGATATACGGCTCGCGAGACCGATAGTTCTCCAGCCTATCCCTCAGCTCCGCTTGTAGATCTTTCCTTCCGGCCTGTTCCGCCAGGGTCAGGGCCAATTCGGCGCTCTGCACGGCGGGACCATATTCTCCCACAGCGGCCTGGGCGGCGGCAAGCGTGTCGAGTAACTCGACAGAAGGATTCGGAGTCTCCGCCATCATTGCGCGTGCGATGCGCAATGCTTGGTCCGGACGCCGCAGCAGAGCGTCCGGCGTCGTGGCCAGCAGCCACGCCAGCTGCATTCGAGCGGAGGCCAGGGCGGCGTCGAGTTCGAGCGCCCGGCGGACGTGTTCGAGGGCCGCGGCCCAGTCGCCCTGAGCTTCGGCCACCTGGCCGAGCGCATCGTGGAGGATTGCCGCATCCGCATGCGTCTCCAACGCCAGCTCGAGGTGCGGCCGTGCTTCCCGATGACGGCCCATCGCGAGCAGGGCCATGCCCAGCGTGCCGTTTGCACGGGGATGCTCCGGATCGATGTCGACGGCTTGTCGGCAGTAGGACAGCGCCTCGATCCAGTCCTTTCGCTTCGAGGTGAAATCGGCCATGCCGAGATAGAAGCGGACCAGATTCTGCCGGCCTTGCTCTGGCAGGATCTCGAACACGCGCTTGTAGTGGAACTCGGCCTGTTCGAAATCGCGTTGGCGCAGACGCAGCGTCGCAAGCCGCCGATGTGCGTAGTAGCTGTTGGGCTCGATGGCCAGGTTTCGTTCGAAGAGCGTGATCGAGTCGCTCCAGTAACGGGTCTGGATCCAGGAGACGGTCGCCATGGCTGCGACGGACGCGATGGCTGCGGCGGCGAGGGTCCGACGCGACTGTTGGCTCCGGGCCAGTTCCAGCGCCCCCCAGCTGACGACGATGCTGAGTCCGATCAGGGGCAGGTACATGAAGCGGTCGGCCCGTGCCTGCATCCCGACCTGGACGACGCCAATCACCGGAACGAGTGTTCCCAGGTACCAGAGCCACCCGACCAGCAGGTAGGGTCGCGAGCGACGCAGTGAAAAGACACCGAGTGTCAGCGCGACAAGCAGGGCCGCGCACAACAACACCTGAAGCGAGAGCTCGCTCGAATTGGGATGTGGATAGAAGGCGGAAAGTCCCGTAGGCCAGAACGCCTTGGCTGCGTAAATGACGTAGGACTCAACGCCGTTGGTGAGGCGTGCTTGGAGCGGGATGGCCTCACCGTATCCGGTTGCGCCGCCGGTGTGCTGAACGGCGAAGGTAATGCCGCAGACTGCCGCCGAGAGTGCGAGCCAGGGGATCTTCTCGATGAGGGCGGACCGTCCGAAGCGGTCGAGCGGCCAGACGTCCAACAGTAGCAGTACGCAAGGCAACGTGACGAGCATCGGCTTGGTGACGAGGCCGAGCGCGATGCATATCGTCACGGTCGCATATCGGCGGGCGTTGAAAGGGTGTTTTGCATAGCTCGAATACGCGAGCAGGGTCAGCATCCAGAAGATTCCGCTCAGGCAATCCTTTCGTTCCGACGACCACGCGACCGACTCGACGTGGAGCGGATGAACCGCGAAGACAGCTGCAACGAATGCGCTTGCCCAGATCGAACCGGTCATTCGGAGTAATGCGAAGAAGAGCAGTACGGCGCTCGCGGCGTGGAGCGCCACGTTGGTCAACAGGTACCCGGTGGGATCGAGCCCGTGCACTTCGTGGTTCAGCTGAAGCGAAATCCGCGAGAGAGGCGTCCACTGGGAGTAGAAGGGGGTGGTGAACGCCTCGCCAACCCCGGTCCAGGAGAGACCCCCTGTGACATGTGGGTTCTTGACGATGTAGACGAGATCGTCGAAGTCGACGAATTCGTGGGTTTGGATCTGGATGAAGACCGTGAAGGTCAGGAGTGCGAGGCCGGTGGCGATGGCGAGTCGAGTCCTACCCGTCATGCATTCGGACCCTCGGAATTTCCGGGTTGGTCTAGAAAGCGGGACCGCGCTTGTTCTTCCGCCAGCCTTCCTTGTCCATGCAGACCCTCACCATCCGGAGGATCTTCATGGCTGTAGAGCGAGCGCGCATCCGACGCTTGTTCGCGTGTTCCATCGCCTTGATGCCGTCGCGCTGCCAGCATCGGAGGGACTCGGTTCGCACGTCGGCATCGACGCAGGGGTGATCGATGTGGTGCCACTTGTCGCAGGTCTTGTAGATCTCCCGCCGCACACGCTCATGCGTCGCCTCGAGCGCCGCCACGGCAGCAGCCCGCTCGTCGGCTTCCATGGGACGGGTGTAGAAGATCGTCTCGGACGGGTCGGAATCCCCGCAGGATACGCACAAGAGGCACGTCAGGATCGATAAAAGAGCGGTTCGCTGCATGGCGGGCATACATCCTAACACGCCGCCGTTGTTGCGTCTTGCGGCTCTTGTGTTGAGCCCTGGATCCGGACTACCCTAGGGGTCAGCCAGGAACCGGAGCGGCTCCTCAGGAGTCCGAGGGGACGGGAATGACTGACGATCTCGGAGACGATTCTTATTTCGAGAGACCGCGTGAAGGCGGGGGCTTCGACTCGTCGCTGATCCGGGCGCCCCTGAGCGATTTACCGGTTCGTGAGGCGATCGTGATGTCCGCCTCGGACACCGTCACCGACGCCATGCGCAGCATGCAGCGCGAGCATCGGGGCTGCGTCCTGATCACCGATGACGGGACCCGGGCCAGCAAGCTGGTCGGCATCTTCACCGAGCGCGACGTCCTGCTGCGGATCGTGGACCGCGGCAAGAACCCGGCGACCCTGCCCCTGGCGGAGGTGATGACACCGGATCCAGACGTCCTGCCGGTTCGGTCGACCGTTGCCTACGCGCTCAACAAGATGTGCGTGGGCGGCTTCCGACACGTCCCGGTGGTCGACGAGGAGCATCGACCGGCCTTCGTCGTCTCGGTGCGGGACGTGGTCGAGTTTCTGGTCGAGGCGTTCCCCCGGGAGGTGCTGAACCTCTCGATGGAGATCACGATCTCGCAGCGCAATCGCGAGGGGGCTTAGGCGGCGACCGCGGTGCAGTTCAGCCACGTCGGCATCTGCGTCAGGGATGTCGAATGTTCGCTGCGCTTCTACCGGGACTTCCTGGGCTTCCAGCCGGTCGACGAGCTGGAGATCCAGGGCAAGGCGACCGCCCAGCTGCTGCGGCTCGAGAAGGTCGAACTTCGGGCCTTGTTCCTCGAACGCGACGGTGTCCGCATCGAGCTGCTTCACTATGTGACGCCTGGACACGTCGGAGAGCCGACACCGCGGGCGATGAACCAGATTGGCCTCACCCACCTGTCGATACAGGTCGAGGACATCGATCAGGCGCTCGCCGGTGTTGAGCCGGCGGGTGGGCGGGTGTTGAACGAAACGTTCGTCAGCGTCGAGCAGACAGGCGCCCGGGCTGTGTTCCTCACCGACCCGGACGGTACGCTCATCGAGCTTGTCCAATGGCCGACGCCTGCTGCCTGACGCGTGACCGATCCTCCCTCGCCTCCTGGCATCCGTCGTATCCGACCGCGTGACCACCGCGGTAGCATCCAGGTGCTGGCCCGCGCCTTTCGTGACAGCCCGCTCAACCGTGCCGTCATCCGCGAATCGGATCGGTCTCGTCGATTGCGCTCGAACCTGTTCGGGACCCGCACCCTGTTGCCCGTTGCAGCGGCACACAGAGCCGTCTGGGTTGCGCATCGAAACGACGACATCGTCGGCGCGTTGATCGGAACGGCGCCGAACTGCTACCCGCTACCGCCGCCTTCCCTTCCGGCGCGCCTCGTGTGCACCATCGGGCAAGGTTGGAGCGTGGCGCGCCGTTGGGGCGACGTCTTCTCCCGACTCGATGAGATTCATCTGATCGAACCGCACTGGTACCTGGGAACCCTCGGCATCGACCCCGATCACCAGGGCCGCGGGGTCGGGACGGCAATGCTTCGTCATTGGTTGGAATTCGCTACCGGAGATCCAGCACCCATCTACTTGGAGACCGACCGCGTCGCGAACGTCAGCTTCTACCAGCGTCAAGGGTTCGATGTCGTTCGCGAAACCGAGGTTCTGGGAACGAAAATCTGGTGTATGCGCCGCGCGGCCGGCTCGGGGTAGACTCCACTCCCAAAGGAGATCCTTATGTTCCCGTGGCGGAACGATGCCAAACCGGTCAAAGACCTTTCGGCGATGCGCCGCTTCATGCCCTTCATCTCCCCTCGGCGCAACGATTCGCTTTTCCTGATGATGCAAGAGATCCAGGTCGATGCCGCCCTCGAGTACCTGGAGAAGAAGAATCGCGAGCGTCCGCCCGAGCAGCGCTTGACGCTCTTCCATCTCTTCCTTCGATCGATCTCTCAGGTCTTCGTACTGCGCCCCGGCGTCAATCGCTTCGTGAAGGCCGGTCGGCTGTGGCAGCGCGAGGGTGTCTATCTCACGTTCAGCGCCAAGCGAAAGATCGAAGACGGCTCACCCATGCTCACCATCAAGCGGCGGTTTCACGCCGAGAGCGAGAGCCTGGAGGAGATGGTCGACGGCGTGATGGGCACTCTCCGGCCCCAGCGTGCCGGCAAGCAGACGCAGAGCGACAAGGAGATGAGCCTCCTGCTGAAGCTGCCCAACCTGGTGATCCAGCTCCTGCTGAAGGCGGCCGATTTCCTCGACTACTTCGGTCTCCTGCCGAAGGCCATCACCGAGTCCGACCCGCTGTATTCGTCGGCGTTCATCGCGAACCTGGGGTCGATCGACTATCCGGCGGGCTTCCACCACCTGTGGGAGCGCGGCACGTGTTCGATCTTCGGGGTGATGGGCCGCGTCGAAGAGCGACCCGACGGCAAGCGCTCGATGCAGGTGGCCTACACCTACGACGAGCGCATCGAAGACGGGCTCTACTCGTATCACTCGCTCGAGGGCGTCCGGGAGCGCATCGAGGACCCGGAACTGCTGGAGCTCAGCACCGACGAGCTCGCCCGCCGCGCCAGCGACGGTTCTGTCCGCTAGTTCGAGGGGGGTCTGGCCCCGAGGGGCCTTGTGGCTCTCTAGGCCGTGCTTATGCTTGCTCGCCAACAGGGGAGCGCGGCGGCTTGACCGACGAGCAGAAGAAGGATGTGTACGCCGTCCTCGGTGTGGCCCGAGACGCCGACGAGGACGGCATCCGGAAGGCGTATCGCCAGCTCGCGCGTCGCTACCACCCGGACGTGAATCCAGGCGACCAGGAGGCGGAGGAGCGCTTCAAGGCGATCTCCACTGCCTATTCGGTCCTCTCGGATGCCGACCGCAGACGTGACTACGACGAGTTCGGCGAGATTTCCCTCGAATCGGGCTTCGATGCCGAGAAGGCGCGTCAGGCACGCGAGGCCTTCGGTGCCCGCTTCGGCGGCCGACCGGGCAGCGAGCCATTCGGCTTCGGGTCTGGCTACGGCACTGACGCGGGGGAGTCGTTCCACTTCGACAATCTCGAAGGACTGTTCTCGGATCTTTTCTCTCGACGCGGCTGGCAGGAGGCACCCGCGCGCCGCGGGCGCGACCTCGAGGCCGAGCTCGAGCTCGACTTTCTCGATGCGGCTCGCGGCGGCGAGCAGCGGCTCAGCTTCGCGCGCTCCGGCGCGGGCGGAAGCCTGCGCCAAGAAACCGTCACGGTCCGAATTCCGGCCGGAGTGGCCGACGGGGGTCGGATCCGCTTGCGCGGCAAGGGCGCGGAAGGCATCGACGGTGGTGATGCCGGTGATCTCTACGCACGGATCCGGATCAGGCCGCATCCGTTCTTCCGTCGGGATGGCCGCAACCTCTGGTTCGATCTGCCCGTGACGGTGCGCGAAGCCACCCTCGGTGCCAAGGTCCAGGTCCCGACGCTCGATGGGCGCGTCACCTTGACGATTCCTGCCGGCACCGATTCGGGCACCCGCTTGAGACTGCGCGGCAAGGGGGTTCCCGATCCCAGCGGCGGGAGTCCCGGTGACCTGCACGCGGTGATCCAGATCCGGGTCCCACGCAATGTTCCGACCGAGACGGCCGGATGTTTCGACGATCTGGCGGAATTTGATCCGGCCGACATCCGCAAGGAGTTCTTCTGATGGCGTCGCGAACGCGTGTCGACGAAGTGCTTCGCTTCCTGGGGCTCGAAGAGTCACCGATTCTCGAGCAGCTCCGTCGCGAAGGGCTATTCGAGGAAGAGTGGCTCGAAGGCGAGGCCAGCGAGGAGCTGCGGGTTGCGGCGAGTTTGATACGCGAGCTGGGCGTCAATCCTGCCGGAGTCGAGGTCGTACTCCACATGCGTCGACGAATGTTGGCCCTCGAGGACATGATGGAGCGCTCGCTGCGCAAACTGCTGGCCGAGATCGAGCCTTAGCACTGACGGAACGTTCTTTCCCAATACGGAACGAATGTTCCTCATCGACGGAAAATTTTTCCCATCGCATCCCTGATTCGCCGCTCGAAGCCTCGGGATTTCACTTGGTTGGCGGAGAGCTTGCGCTCGGCACGGTTGTTGCTCCCGTATGGCCCCAGATATTTGGCCGCCCGTCAGGAGATCCGTATGGGGGGAATCACCGACGGACGGTGAACGCCGAGCCCCACTCTTCAGAAGGTGATTGGGAATTCGGTGTCCGGGGGCCCGACCGGGGGGTCGGGCCCCCGTCGTTTCCCGCTTCGCGAGTAATGACGAGAACCTTGCAGTCCCGGCGGGCCGGACTGCGGGCATTTCCACATCTGGACCGGCAGTCTTCGTGGCCGGCGACGTGGTGGGTCATTTATGCGATTCTGTTCGCGTTGATGGATCCTCGTACACCTCAGCGGGATTCCGGGAAGTCGCTTCGTCCCGACGATGGTCGGCTCGTGCGTGGACGACGCAGTCGTGCGCGGATTCGCGAGGCGGCGCGCGAACTGTTTCGCGAGTACGGCTTCGACGGCGCGACCCTGCGGGCAATCGCAGCACGGGCCGGAATGGGCACGAGCTCGATCTATCGCCACGTCAAAACCAAGGAAGAGCTCCTGATCCTGGAGCTCGCCGACCTTCAGGAGGAAGCCTGGACGTGCTTCCGCCAGCAGGATTCCCGGGATGCCCCCACCGAAGAGAGAATCCGGCGCTTCTTTCAGTCCCAGCACGAGTTGCTGGCCCGCGAGCGCGATCTCACCGTGATCGCACTGCGGGCTACGACCTATCCTCAGACTCGGGTCTGCCAGCGGGTGCTCGCCCTGAACGACCGTACCATCGGGTTGCTGGCCGAGATTCTTCAGGGCGGACGGATGCGGGGCGACCTGGTGCGCGACGTCGACGTGCTCGCCTCCGCCCGTGCGCTCTTTCACATTGCCACCGGTGCGCGGATTTCTTGGGCGAGCGGATTGCTCACGGAGGACGGTTGCCGCGACGCCATCGATGCATCCGTGGACCTGTTGTTCACCGGGATTGGTGCGCCCAGCTGACTTTCGACCGGTTCGACCGATTCGACCGCGTGATTCGAAACACCGGAGGAAACGATGCCTCCCCTCGACATCCTTGCGATCCTGGCCCAGGCTCATCCCGACAAACCCGCAGTGATCGACGATCGCCCCGATGGCACGGTGATCGAGTGCAATTTCGAGGCCTTCAACCGGGAAGTGAATCGCCTGGCGAATGTGATGCTGTCGCTCAGTGTGAAGCCGGGTGAGAAGGTCGTTTGGTGTGGCATGAACTCGATCGGGGTTGTCCGCATGATGCATGCGACGCGAAAGGCGAGGGCGAGCGCGGTGCCGCTCAACTATCGTCTCACGGCGGAGGAGGCGGCCTACGTCATCGATAACTGCGACGCCGTCGTCGTTTACGCAGACGCCGATTTCGCCGATCTCATGTCCGAGGTGCGACCTCGGTGTTCCAAGGTTCGCGAGTGGCTCATTTTCGACGGTGATGCACCGCAAGGCATGACGGCAATCGATCCCCTGCTCGCGGACGCCGGCGATGCTGAACCTCAGGCGGCCGGGGACGGGGAGCCGCCGCCCGTCACCATCACCTACACGTCGGGTACCACGGGAAAGCCCAAAGGCGCCGTGCGGCGCGGCATGGGAGACCCGGATCAGGTGGCGAAGATGGTCGCGCTGATCGGCTACGTCCCCGAAGACGTGTATCTCACGACGGGACCCTTGTACCACTCGGGCCCCGGAGGCTTCATGGGGCTGGCCCACGCCATGGGCAACACGGTGGTCGTGCAGCGCAAGTACGCCGCCGAGGATTGGATCCGCCTCGTCGAAAAGTACCGGGTCACCACGACATTCTCGGCACCCACGCCAATTCGACTGGTCTGTAAGCTGCCGGCGGAAGTGAAGTCGAGGTATGACACGACCAGCATGAGGCGCATGATCGCCAACGCGGCGCCCTGGTCATTCGCCCTCAAGGAGGCCTATCTCGCCGATTTCCCCGAGGACTCGCTGTGGGAGGTGTATGGCTCCACCGAACTCGGGGTGAACGCGATTCTTGCGCCCGAAGACCAACGGACGAAGCGCGGCTCCTGCGGCAAACCGGCGCCCATGGTCGAGCTGCTGCTCTTCGACGAAAACGGGAACGTGATCGAGAAGCCGCACACGCCGGGAGAGCTGTTCGCCCGTAGCGGGACCGTCTTCGACACCTACTACAAGGCCCAGGACAAGTACGAGGCGGACCGGCGCGGCGAATACCACACGGTCGGCGACATGGCTTACTTCGACGAAGACGGTTACTTCTACATCTGCGACCGCAAGAAGGACATGATCATTTCCGGTGGGATGAATATCTACCCGGCAGAGATCGAGGCGGCTCTCGAACTCCATGAACACATCGCCGACGTTGCGGTTTTCGGGATTCCCAGCGATGACTGGGGAGAGAGTGTTCACGCGGTGATCGTGTGCTCTGCAGGGGTGGAGCTGACGTCAGAGGCCGTAATCGAATTCTCTCGTGAACACCTGGCTGGCTACAAGGTTCCGCGCTCGGTCGAGTTTCGGGCGGAGATTCCACGTACCGGCTCGGGCAAGATCCTGAAACGGGTCTTGCGGGAGCCTTGGTGGAACAATCACGAGAGCCAAGTGCTTTAGGGGCGCGAGCGGGCCGAGTGCATCGACTTCTAACTGTCACCATGGTCGGGTGGGCTGCGCTGGGCGTTGCCTGTTTCGAGGAAGAGCGGCTCAAGCTGGAGTCACCGTCCGCGACTCCCGAAGTGGCCCGCGAGATCCTGGGCATCAAACGTGAACCTGCGGTCAGCTACGTAGGGGGTGACGCCTGCGGCGGCTGCCACACCGAGGAAGCTAGTCGCTGGGACGGGTCTCACCACGACCTGGCGATGCAGGAGGCGATTGCTGGCAACGTGCTCGCCGATTTCGACGATACAAGCTTCGAGGTCGCTGGGCAGCGCTTCACGTTTCATCGCGACGAAACGGGTTATTTCGTCCGGACCGCTGGCGTCGATGGGAATTTCGAGGATTTCCGGGTCGTCTTCACGTTCGGAGTCGAGCCCCTGCAGCAATACCTTGTCCAGCAGCCTGGTGGCCGCTTCCACGCCTTGTCCGCCGCATGGGACTCGCGTCCAGCCGGACAGGGCGGTCAGCGCTGGTTTCATCTGCAACCCGAAGACGGGCTGCGGCCCGACGATGTCCTTCACTGGACGGGTCTGGCTGGCCGCTGGAACGACATGTGCGCCGACTGTCATTCGACGAACGTGACGAAGGGGTATCGACCCGAGAATCGCGTCTATGAAACCACCTGGACCGAGATGGACGTCGCCTGCGAGGCGTGCCATGGGCCGGGGTCGCATCACGTCGACTGGGTGCAGGCGGGCACCGATCCGGAGGTACCGAACGCGGGTTGGGAGCACACGCTCGTCGATGCCCGGAGCTGGACGTTCAACCTCCGGAGCCCGATCGCCGAGCGCGATCCGCCGACGCCGACTTCACGCCAAATCGAGACCTGTGCGCCCTGCCATTCACGTCGGGCGCGAATTGCCGAAGGCCGTGGAGATTTTCTCGATGTTTTCCGCCCGGCATTGCTCGACGAGGGTCTCTATCACGCCGACGGTCAGATCCTTGACGAGGTCTACGTCTGGGGCTCCTTCGTCCAGAGTCGGATGTATACGGCCGGCGTCCTCTGCAGCGATTGCCATGATCCCCACCGTCTCACGATCGATGAGCCGGACGCCATCTGCGCCCAGTGCCACAAGAGCGAGTTCTTCGACGAGCCCTCCCATCATCATCACAAGCCGAGCTCCGCGGGGTCGAGCTGCGTTGCGTGTCATATGCCCGCGAAGACGTACATGGTCGTTGACGATCGTCGCGACCATGGCTTCCGTGTCCCCAGGCCCGACTTGAGCGATTCCATTGGCGTACCGAACGCGTGTACCGGCTGCCATACGAGCGCGTCCAATGACTGGGCCAACAAGGCGATTCTGAGTTGGACTCGCCGGGTTTCGCATCCCGTTCACTGGGCGACGGCGCTGTCCGCCGGACGACGGCAGGTTCCCGGTGCGGCAAGCTCCCTGGCAACACTGAGTCGCGACGCATCAGCGCCTCCGATCGTACGCGCGACGGCGTTGTCTTTGCTTGGAAACCAACTGGATCGCAAGAACACGCAGGCCGTATTGGATGGTCTCGAAGACGAATCGGCGCTGGTGCGGATGGCAGCGGTGGGTGCCACCGAATCGATGAGTTCGATCGATCGTGAGCGGGCAATCGTTCCCTTGCTCCGAGACCCGGCCCGAGCGGTTCGGATCGACGCGGCCCGTCTGCTCGCCTCCGTGCGCGGTCAACTCCAGCCGCGGCCTGCGGCTGCCTTCGAACGAGCTCTGGCTGAGTACCAGCGGGCCCAGAACCGAAACGCCGATCGCCCCGAAGCCCACGTGAATCTCGGCATCCTCTATTCGAACCTCGGGCAGATTCCGGCGGCTCGCTCCGAATTCGAAAAGGCGATCCGGATCGGCCGCTATTTCCTCCCCGCCTATGTGAACCTGGCCGACATCCACCGGATTCGCCGTCGCGACGATGAGGGCGAGCAGGTCCTGAATCAGGCCCTGGAGCAGGTGCCGGACAGCCCCGAGGTCCTGCATGCGCTGGGCCTGTTGCGGGTTCGGCAGAAACGTCTCGACGAAGCGCTTCCCGTTCTTGCCCGCGCGGCCGAACTCGTTCCTCGAAACCCGCGGTATTCCTACGTGTACGGCATCGCACTCCACTCCGCGGGTGAAACATCCCAGGCCATCGATTTCCTCGAGGCGGCCGCGTTGGTAAACCCGGGTGCGGGGGATCTCTTCCTGGCAATCTCGACGATTCAGCGTGACATGGGCCGGCATCCGGACGCTCTTGATGCCGCGCGGCGCTTGCTGGCGGTTCGTCCGGACGACCCGGCCGCGGCCGCCCTGGTGCGGGAGTTGGAGAAGCGGCCCGCGCTCTAGCGACCTTCGGTCGGCGGGGCCGGCAGGTCTCGGTCTTGCTCGATCTCGCGCTTCTTCTCCGCCAGCCACGCTTCATATTCGGGCCCGTCCCAGCAGCGGTGGTTGCCGCTGCGCGTAAACTCGGCGTTGCGGTGGTATTGCCAGGCGTTCAGGCGATTGGCCCGATGGTTGTCGCGTTCGGCGATCACCTTGGCCGGAACGCCGGCGATGATCGAGTTATCCGGATAGATCTTTCCTTCCAGGACGCAAGCGCCGCCGGCCACGATCGATCCCGGACCGATCACAGCGCCGTCCATGATGACCGCGTTGATTCCGACCAGACAGGCGTCGCCGATCGTGCAACCGTGCACGGTCGCATGGTGAGTGATCGAACAGAAATCGCCGATCACCGTCGGCTCGTTGAAACCCACGTGGATCATTACGAAGTCCTGCACGTTGGTCATACGACCGATCCGGATCTCCTGGCACTCTGCCCGGGCGACCGCGTTGTGCCAGACCGACGAGCCGTCTCCGATCGAGATCTTTCCATAGAGCTGGGCACTCGGAGAGACGTACACGCTGTCGTCGATCATCTGCATCCGAGTGTAATCGGCGGCCCCTCCGCGTACGCTCATCGAGGCCGGTCCGCTTCGAAGACCGTCCGGGTCCGATCTCGCAGATCGGCGTCGGTGAAATAGTCGAGGGCCGTCATCGCCAGGGCTTTGGCTCCGTCGACGCTGCAGGCGTCGCCCATTTCGGAGCCGGCCCAGTTCTCGAATTCAGCGTTGTGGATCGTCACGTGTGGCGGTGCTGCGGCGAGCATCGGGTGGATCGAAGGCACCCGGTAGCTGATGTTTCCCATGTCGGTGCTCCCCTGAATGCTCGATGGCACGCTCTCCCATGGAAAAAATTGGCGACCGAGAGCTTCTGCGTTCTTTTGGAATGCGTCTGCTAGCGGACGGTTCAGCAGGAGGTCCCGGTAGTCGGCTTCGCCCCAGTTCACTTCGACGTCACAGCCGGTCGCCTCGGCACCGGCTCGGATGCAGGCTTCGACGCGCCGCTTGAGCGGGGCCAGGCTCTCGAAATTCGACGAGCGCACGTAGAATCGGCCGGCGCTTCGGTCGGGCACGACATTGGGCGCCGAGCCGCCGTCGGTGATGATGCCGTGGATCCGTTCATCGCGGGTGATGTGCTGGCGTAGCGCGGCGATTCCCTGGTAGGCGAAGACCAGCGCGTCGAGGGCGTTCACGCCGCGCTCAGGCATGGCGGCGGCGTGGGCCGCCTGGCCGCGATAGACGACGTCGAGCTCGGCCATGGCGATGCACGGCATGCTGATCAGGTTCACGCCCGCCGGGTGCATCATGATGGCGGCGTCGACACCGTCGAGGGCGCCCGCGCGGGCCATGAGTTCCTTGCCACAGCCGTGTTCCTCGGCGGGCGTGCCCAGCAGTCGTACGCGTCCGGGCAGTCGATCCCCCAACGATGCCAGTGCCAGGCCGGCGCCGACGCCCGACGTCGCGATCAGGTTGTGTCCGCACGCGTGTCCGATCTCGGGCAGCGCGTCGTACTCGGCCAGTACCGCCACGCAGGGTCCGGTCTCGGGTCCAAACTCGGCTTCGAAGGCCGTCTCCAGCCCGTAGGCCCCGGCCTTTACCTCGAGGCCGGCCTCGCGGATCAGCTTGATCAGCAGCTCAGCGGCGTGGCGCTCCTCGAAGGCCAGCTCGGGACGGGCGTGGATCGAGTGGGACGTGTCCAGGAGGTCGTCGCGCATCGCATCGATCGCCGAGCAGACTTCTTCCTTGAGAGTCTTGACGTCCATGGCGGCAGTGTACCCGATCGCCCGGTTCATTCGCGCTCGTCCGCCGCATCGGTGTAGACTCCCGCGTTTCACCGTGCCCTACGGAGAGACCATGCGAGCCATCGTTGTCGAGGACTGGACCGAGCCCGAAGACCTGAAAGTCAGTGAGATCGAGGAGCCGGCGAGCCGGCCTGGATTCCTGAAGATCGACGTGCGGGCCGCCGGTTGCAACTTCTTCGACATCTTGATGGTGAAGGGCCAGTACCAGGTGAAGCCTCCCTTCCCGTTCATTCCCGGCGCTGAAGTCGCCGGCACCGTGGTCGAAGTCGGCGACGGCGTCGTCCAAGAGGACGGGGGCGTCGTCGAAGGATTCCAGGTGGGCGATCGAGTGCTCGCTTCGGCCGGCCTCGGTGGCTTCGCCGAGCGCGTCAACATCCCGGCATCGGTGACCTACAAGCTTCCCGAATCCATGTCGTTCGAAGAAGGCGCGGCGCTGCCGATCATCTATCCCACGTCGTATGCAGGCCTCGTCTTCCGGGCCGATCTCCAGGCCGGCGAAGACCTGCTCGTGCATGCCGCGGCCGGCGGCGTTGGCATCGCTGCCGTCCAGATCGGTAAGGCGCTCGGGGCGCGAGTGATCGCCACCGCGGGCAGCGCCGAGAAGCTCGAGATCGCTCGTCAGAATGGCGCCGATGATACGATCGACTACCGAAAGGAGGACTTCGTCGAACGCGTCATGGCACTCACCGAGGGCAAGGGCGCCGATGTGATCTACGACTCAGTCGGCGGCGATGTTTTCGACAAATCTCTCAAATGCATCGCCTGGAATGGGCGTCTGTTGGTGATCGGGTTCGCCAGCGGCGTGATTCCGTCGGTAAAGGCGAACCGGATCCTACTCAAGAACATCGCCATCACGGGGTTGCACTGGGGCGCCCACGCCTCCAAGGACCCGGCCAAGATCCCGGCGACCTTCGATGCACTCTTCCGCCTCTACGACGAGGGCAAGATTCGCCCGGTGATCTACAAGAACTACGCGCTCGAAGAAGTTCCCGAGGCCCTTTCGGGCCTCGGGAGCCGTCGCACCTACGGCAAGGTGATCATCGCGCCCTAAAGATCGATCGGCAGCTCCAGGTACCGTTCATAGACGAAGTCCCTGTGCTCGAGCAGGAGCGGCGATGCGGCTTCGAGCATGACGGGGTCGGACAGCGTGTATTGCGATCGCATCACCGCCGGCATCGCACACATCTCTTCGTCCAGGGGCTCGATCAGGGCCGCGAAGGTCGCCCAGTAGACGTCGACGGCCGTCAGGTCGCTGCCAATGAAATAGGGGCTGCCACTGCTGTGCTGCTTCTCGAGGGTCGACGACAGGAGCTTCAGGATCGCAGCCGCTCGCTGCCGTGCTGAGGTGGCGGCCTCTTCGGAGTATCCGTAACGGTGTGCCATGCCTGCGACCATCTGGCGCACGGGGTGGGTCTCGGGCATCACATCCGTCGAGATCGCGAAAATCTCGCGGAACATGGCCAGCCGACGCAGCCAGCCGAACCCCTCTTCGCCGCAGATCGCGAAGCACAATCCGAACATGGCGGCGCGGTCGACCGGATCCGCCGGTAGCAGCGAGGACTTCGCCGACAGGCGCTCGGCCAGGAAGATCATTTCGGCCCAACCGGTCCGCGCCTTCTCGGCGTCGTAGACGGCCTGGGGCGCGTTCTTCTCGCCGGTCCAATCGACGAGTTCCGGGTTGTCTTCACCTGGGGTCTGTCGCACAGGTAGGTAAGAAACGCCGTTGACGTAGAACAGGCCCTTGGCTGCTTCGGCCCAGGGTCCTGGCACCGGCGGCAATACCAGACGCAATCCGGATCGTTGGCGCGCTGCTTCGACGGAGAGGTATTCGGCCAAGGCGTCAGCGTACTCGATCAGCGCCAGATCCGAGACACGGCCTCTCGACGGTACGAAGCGCGCGTTGCGAGCTTCGAGGGGCGATCAGGCCTGGGCGAGCAGGATTCCGCTGGTGGGGACACCGGTCCCGGCGGTCACGACCACGTGCTCGACGTCGTCCACCTGGTTCACGGCCGATCCGCGGATCTGGCGGACGCCCTCGGCGATGCCGTTCATGCCGTGGATGTAGGCCTCGCCGAGCTGGCCGCCGTGGGTGTTGATGGGGAGCCTCCCGCCCATCTCGATGTTTCCGTTTCGAATGAAGTCCTTGGCTTCTCCGCGACCACAGAAGCCGAACTCTTCGAGCTGGGTCAATACGAACGGAGTGAAGTGGTCATAGATCACGGCGGTCTGGATGTCCTCGGGGCCCACGCCTGCCATCTCGTACAGCTGCCGAGCGACGAGACCCATCTCGGGAAGCCCGACGATGTCGTCGCGGTAGTAGCCCGTCATCATATGCTGCTCGTTGCTGGCGCCCTGGGCCGCGCCCGCGATGACGACCGGCTTCTGCTCGAGATCGCGTGCGCGCTCGACGCTCGTGATCACCACTGCGACGGCGCCGTCACTCTCCTGGCAGCAGTCGAGCAGGCGCAGCGGCTCTACGATCCAGCGCGACCTCTGGTGATCCTCGAGAGTAATCGGCTGCTCGAAGAACCAGGCGTTCGGGTTCGTCGCCGCATGCTTGCGGTCAGCCACGGAGACGCGACCGAAGTCCTCGGTCGTTGCGCCATACTCGTGCATGTAGCGGGTGGCGTTCATGGCGACCCACGAGGCTGGGGTCAGCAAGCCGAAGGGTGCGTACCAGCCGAAGTGGGCGCTCTCGGTGGTGGGCGTCGGCGGTCGGCCTTGCACGCCTGCACCGAAACGCTGCATGGAGCGCTCATTCATGGCCCGGTAGCAGACCACGGTGTTCGCCACGCCGGTCGCGACGGCCATGGCCGCCTGGAGAATCGTTCCACAGGCTGCGCCCCCGCCATAGTGGGTGCGTCCGAAGAAGGTCAGGTCGCCGCCGCCCAGATAGCGGTTTACCTCGATGGCGGGATTGTTCTCCATGGCATAGATCGCATAACCGTCGACCTCTCCGGGTTCGATCCCGGCGTCATCGAGGGCCGCCTTGACGCACTCGACCGCCAGGGACAGCTCGCTGCGCCCCGAGTCCTTCGAGAATTCGGTCGCACCGACGCCGACGATGGCCGTCTTTCGCGCCAGATCCGCGGCGCTCATTGGGTCGCCTGCTGGGGCAGCTTCAGGGTCACGCTCCCCGTCACGTGATGGCCCAGTTGGTTCTTTCCCGTGATGTCGACCTTCACCACCCCCTTGTCCTTCTCGATCACCTTGCCGGTCAAGACCATGAGGTCGCCGGGATAGTTGGGTGCGCCCAGTCGGATGTCCACGCACTGAAGACGTGCTTCGGGACCGGCCCAGTCCGTGACGAAGCGGCCCACGTAGCCGTTGGTCGTCAGGATGTTCATGAAAATGTCCTTCGATCCACGCTCTTTGGCGAGTTCGCTGTCGTGGTGCACGTCCTGGTAGTCGCGTGACGCGATGGCGCCGGCGACGATGACTGTCCGTGTGATCGGGATCTCGAGGCTCGGCAGCTCGTCTCCAATGGAGACGTCGGAATAGCCGAGCGTCACGGTGTTCGCGGCTTTCGCCATGTCAGGCCTGCTCCGAGTTCGAGGTCGCGAGCAGCGCTCCGAGCGTTGCCAGCTGCTGGTGCGCGCCGCCCAGGGTGAGTCCCAGCTGGCGCGACCAGAGCATGTAGCGATGGATCGGGTAGTCGATGTCGGAGCCGATGCCGCCATGGAGGTGCTGGGCCGTGTGGGCCACCCGGTCACCGCCGCGGCACGCCCACCACTTGGCCGAGGCGATCTCGACATCGCAGTCGAGCCCCTCGGAGAGCCGCCAGATCGCCTGGACGAGCGTGGCGCGCATGGCTTCGATGTCGATGAAGGCGTCGGCTACACGCAGCGAAACGCCCTGGAACGTGGCGATCGGTCGACCGAACTGTTTGCGCGCTGCCGTGTACTCTGAAGTGCGCCGCAGAGCGTCTTCGGCCACGCCGAGCTGCATGGAGCACAGACCCAGGGTGACGCGGTCGACAATCCAGCGGACGATGTCGGCACCGCGCCGCGCATCGCCCAGCAGCGATCCGTCTTCGACCCGCACGCCCTCGAGTACGAGCCGGCGTTGGAGTTCGCGGTTCGTGGTGACCTGTCGTTCGAGGGAGACGCCGTCGGCAGCGGGCTCGATGCCGCACACGACGACGCCGCCATCTTCGGTGCGGGCCGGTACCAAGATCACGATCGCATCTTCGGTGGCCGGGACGCACGTCTTCTCACCCGAGACGATCCAGCCGTCGCCGTCGCCATTGCGGCGGGCCGTGGTGCGCGGCTGGGCGGCATCGCGACTGCCCTCTTCTTCCAGGGCCGCCGTCAGAATGCCTTCGCCGTTTGCGACGGGTAGCAGCCACTTTTCCTGCTGTGTTGCGGTCCCGAACTCGGCGATCGGGAGACCCCCCATCAGCAGCGTGGCCAGCAAGGGCACCTGGGCGACGGTTCGTCCGGTCTCCTCGAGGACCATACACGCCTCGGTCAATCCGAAGCCACCGCCTCCCACGCGTTCGGGAAGGCAGAGGGCGGTGAGGTTCGCCTTTGCGAGCTCGCTCCACAGGGCACGGTCGAATGCCTCGCCCGACTTCTCGAGCTGGCTGAGTCGCTCGTGGGTCACCTGGTCCGAGAAGATCTGTCCCGCGAGATCCCGGATGGCTTCCTGCTCCTCGGTGACGGAGAAGTCCATGGCTAGTTTCTCACCGGCCGAAAGACCGGGAGTTTGCGTCCGTCCTCCAGGTCCATGAACTCGCAGACCACGGGCATTCCGACCTCGATGTCATCCTTGTCGATTCCGACCAGGTTCGACACGAAACGGGTTCCCTCTTCGAGTTCGATCAATCCGATTGGGTTCGGGTATTCGAACGGCGGTATCGGCGGGTGGTGCATCACGACGAAGCTGTAGAGAGTGCCGCGGCCGCTGGCCTCGACGCTGTCCCACTCGAGGGACTGGCAGTCCGGGCACATGGGTCCGGGGGGGTGCCGGAGCTGCTTGCAGGAGAGGCAACGCTGAATCAGCAGCTTGCCTTCCTGGACGCCTTCCCAGAAGAAATCGTTGTCGTGGGTGATCCCGGGCTTCGGTCGTGGCCGGGCGACCTTGTCGGCCTTCTTTGGAGCCGCGCTCTTGCCGGTGCCGGGCTTGAACTTCAGCAGCCGGAAACGCATTACGGCGACTTCTTCGCCGTTCTGGTCCAGGTAAAGCATGCGCTGGGTGATGAAGTGGCCGTTGCCGAGGCCCGTCCGTTTTTCTGCGCTGACGTTCTCGATCTCCGTGGTGACGGTCACGTGATCGCCGGGCTCGAGATAGCGCCGATACTCCTGGGTGCAATTGGTGGCGACGACCGACGTGAAGCCCGCATCATCGAGCAACTGGAAGATCCGCAGCTGGGGGCCCGGTACCGCAGCGGCCGGTTTCTCGGGCGGGCGCAGGCCGCGCATGACCCAGGCCTGGAGCATGGTGGGTGGCGCCACGATGCCGCCGTGACTCGACCTGGCCGCAAAGTCCGGGTCCGTATAGATGGGGTTGCGGTCGTCGACGGCGTCGCACCAATGCCGGATCATCGGCTGGTTCACCGGATCGCGCGCCGGCGTGGGCTGGCCCACCTGCTGTCCTTCGAACGCCTTGAGCTGTTCGTAGAGTTCTTCCGGAGTCAAGACGTTCTCTCCCGCAGGCTGGATCCGTAGCGTGCCGCTCAGCGGGGCGCACGCGGCAATCCGAGACCGAGCATCGAGATGATCTCGCGCTGGACCTCGTTGACACCGCCGCCGTAGGTGTTGATCTGGCAGCCGCGCCAGGTCAATTCGATGCGACCTTCGAGGGCTGCACCGCTGCTTCCGCGTTGCAGGGTTCCCGCGACGCCCAGGACTTCCTGGATCAGGCGACAGATTTCGATCATGGTCTCCGACCCGTAGACCTTGGCCGCCGACGCGTGGGCCGGCTCGAGACGTCCCTGTGCGATCTCCCAGGCCATCTTCCAGTTCATCACCTTGAGGGCCTCGAAGCGCGCGCGCGCTTCGCCCAGTGCCATCTGGACCCAGGGCGTCTCGATGACGGGGTGATCCTGCTCGTCTCGGGCCTCTCGCGCCCAATCCGCTACGTCGTCGATCAGTTCACCCGCCAGGCATCCCATCGCCGCGAGTCCGACGCGCTCGTGATTGAGTTGAAGCGTGATCAGCTGCCAGCCGCCGTTCTCCTCGCCGACCCGCATGTCGGTCGGTACGCGAACATTGTCGTAATAGGTCATGGTCGTGGCGCCGCCGCCCACGGTGTGGATGGGGGACCACGAGAAGCCGGGCAGCTTCGTATCAACGATGAGAATCGAGATGCCCTTGTGTTTCTTGGCATCGGGATCGGTGCGGCAGGCCAACCAGATGTAGTCCGCCTGGTTGGCGCCACTGGTGAAGATCTTGGTGCCGTTGACGATGTAGTCGTCTCCGTCCCGAACTGCCGAGGTCTTCAGCGATGCCAGGTCGGTTCCGGCATCGGGCTCGGTGTAGCCGATCGCGAAGTGGATCTCGCCGGCCAGGATCTGGGTCAGGAAGCGTTCCTTCTGGATCTCGCTGCCGCGCGCGATCAGCGCGGGTCCGACGGTGTTCAGGGTGACGAATGGGATCGGTGCACCGGAGCGGCGCGCCTCCTCGAACCAGATCATCTGTTCGATGCCCGTCAGACCCTGGCCGCCGTAGCGCTTGGGCCAACCCACGCCGAGCCAGCCATCCTTGCCCATCTGGCGCACCACCTCACGGAACATCGGACCGCCCTCGAGTCCGATCAGGCCGTCCCGGATTTCCGGCGTCATCAACTGGTCGAAGTAGGCGCGAAGCTCAACGCGGAGGGACTTCTGCTCGGAGGTGAAATCGACGTACACGGGGGCAGGCTCCTGAGGCGAGCCGCAGCATAGCAACATTACCGAACGATCGTTCGTTGGCGCTCTCGGGGCGCCTTGCATCGCGTTCCAGTGGCGTGCTGATCCTGCCCGGATCCGCAAGCGTCGTTTCAGGGCCGATCGACGACTTCGAGAATTGCGGCGACGAAGGGGATGCGTGTGACATCGATCCAGTTCGTGGCGGCCGAGAGCGCGAAGAGGCTGCTGGCGGCGATGGCGGCAGCAGCCCAGCGCCAGCGCAGCCTCGCCGTCTTGCGGACCAGCGGGGCCGAGAACCGCGTGGCGTCGTCTTGATCCGACGCTTCGAAAACCTGGTGCGCCCAGAGCCACGTCGAAATCTCAGCGCGACATGCGGCCGGGGTTGGGGATCCAAGCTGTCGTTCCAGGGCGAACCGCAGGTCCTGGGCGGAGGCCATGCGCTTGCGGGCGCGCGGTTGGAGGCAGCGCCGCACCAGCCGACGCAAGGCCCGCGGCGTCGTGCCCGCGACACGGCCCACCCGCGTGTATCGCCGATTCTCCATCTGGCGCAGCAGTCCGTCGTTCTCCTCGTCGGCCCGGAACGGGGCCCAGCCTGCGAGCATCTCGTAGAGGAGCGTCCCGAAGGTGAAGAGGTCGCTACGCGTGTCCACACGCTCACCCAGGAATTGTTCGGGCGACATGTAGGCGGGCGTACCGACGGCGTGTCCGGTCTGGGTGAGGCCCGGGGCTTTGCCATCGAGGGCGATGCCGAAGTCTGCGATCTTGACCTCTCCGGCGCGGCCCAGCAGGATGTTCGAGGGTTTCAGGTCGCGATGGACGATGCCCTGGGCGTGGATCTCTTCGAGGCCTCGGGCCAGCTCGAGGGCGATCAGGGCGGCGATGCGAGGTTCGAAGCGCCGCGCCAGTTCCAGTGCCGTTGCCAGGTCCACCCCATCGACGAATTCCTGGGAGATGAAGCGTTCGCCGCGCCACACGAAGTAGTCGTAGACGGACACCACGTTCTGGTGATGCACGGCGGCGGCGGCTTGGGCCTCACGACGGAAGCGCTCCTCGCACTGATCGTCCTCGCCCAGGTCACGGCGCAGTCCCTTGATGACCACGCGCCGGTCCAGAGCGGGTTGTCGGGCCAGGTAGACGACGCCCATCCCTCCCTTGCCGAGTTCTCGCTCGACTTCGAAGGCTCCGATCGACTTGCGGGCCGCCGGGCTCATCGGAAGGGCTCCAGTCCGTCGATGCCTATGCGTCGTCGATGACGTAGGTCTTGGGCTTGTGGCTGCGCTTTTCGAGCACGAACTGGAGGCTGCACTCGCCCAGCTGGAGCCGGTCGCCGTTCTTGAGATCGGCAGCCTTCACGTCGCTACCGTTGACCTTGCAGCCGTTGGTGCTGCCGAGATCGCGTATCCGGATGCGTCCCTCGACGAGTTCGAGGGCCGCGTGCTCCTTCGACAGGGTGTCGTGCTCGATGGTCCAGTCCGCGCCGCTCCCCCGGCCGATGCAGACATTGGCGGACTCCATCACGAACTCCGTTCCGGCTGCCGGGCCCTCCAGGACCACGACGGTGGCCTTCCACTTTGCCCGGAAGGACTCCCAGTTCTGGTCGATTTCGGCGACTTCAACCCTGCGTGTTCGTCCGTCGTTCATCGAAGCGAGTCCTCCCTCTGGCGCTCTTACGTCCGTAGCGGCGAACGAAGCTTGATCTTGAACGCATCCGCAGCCGGACGTCGGGTGGAAAGCCCCGCTGGCTGCTGCCTACGTACGCGGCAGTATCCACCCAGCTCGAAAATTTCCAATAAACCTGGGAACAG